>JACCDG010440107.1_pt1 | contig 10410 bp, 17 predicted proteins | sample 7442471 | NCBI WGS metagenome assembly JACCDG01 (sample SAMN15323444, study PRJNA562643) | freshwater metagenome | isolation source: river surface water | place: USA:Blue River Watershed | collected 2017-08-17 | reverse complement strand
GCCAAAAGCGAGCAAGAGAGTTGCGATTGTTCCAGCTACGAACGATCCGATTGCGGCAGTAGCAAGAGCTGCGCCGGCGCGACCGGCCTTAGCCATTTTATTTCCCTCAAGCGCTGTGATTACAGATCCGCTTTCGCCAGGGGTATTTAAAAGAATCGAAGTTGTAGATCCGCCGTACATCGCACCGTAATAAATTGATGCAAACATAATGAGCGCAGATGCTGGTTCTACAGACATTGTTATTGGTAGAAGCAGGGCAATTGCTAGCGCAGGCCCGATGCCTGGAAGGACTCCTACGAGGGTTCCGAGAAAAGTTCCGGCTAAGCCATACATCAAATTAGTTGCAGTGAAAGCGGTCGCAAAACCATCAAGGAGCAAATTTAGACTATTCATAAATTACGCTCCCGACCCAAAGAGATCTTCGAATACTCCTTGAGGTAAGCGAATATTCAAACCTTTAGTAAATGCAATATAAGAAATTAAGGCGAATGCGATAGCTATGCCGAGATCTTTAACGATGCGGCGTGCGCCAAATGCGTAAGCCACCAGATAGAAAGAGAACGCTGCGGCAACCACGTAGCCAAGTTTTTCAAGCAAAATAACGTGACCTGCAATACCTGCAACAACCAGTGACATTGTTTTGAAATCTGCAGGAACGAATGGATCGCCGGGTTCTGTACCTTCTGGAACAGCAAGATTTCCGCGAAGAATCGTGAAGATCAAGCTAGCGGAAACAACAATTAAAAATACGCCTACAAAATATGGAAATGCTCTAGGACTAACGACAGCGGTACCTTCTGGTACTTCCATCTTAAAAATATCGTAGAGAACAAAAAAACCAAGCAGGAGAAGGGAGCCCGCGAATACGAGCTCCCCCCTTCCTGCCTGGCCGACTCTTTTCATTTAGAGATTAGAGCCCGATATCTTTGATAACGCCGTTAACAACAGGGATTTCTTTGTTGAGGAACGCTGTGTAAGCATCTCCTGCAGCAAATTCGTCATCCCAGTCATTGGCCTTAAGTGTGGACTTCCAAGTTGGAGTTCCGTGCAGAGCATCCATGACCTTGAGCCAGTTGAGCTTCTCTGCTGCAGTTAGATCAGGTGGAACCATAATTCCACGCCAGTTACCGTAGTAGAGGTTTACGCCCTGCTCGATGAATGTCTTACCTTTGAAGCCCTTTAGGCGCTTCTGTGAAGAGACGCCAAGTACGCGCAACTTTCCAGATTCAACGAATGGCTTGAATTCTGTTGAACCTGAAATTCCTGCAGCTACTCCACCAGCAAGCAACTGTGCTGCTACTGATGTTCCGCCTGAGAGAACTACATAGTTGAGTTTAGAGATAGGAATGTTCTTCTCTTTTGCAAGAAGACCCATGATCTGATGGTCAACTCCGCCAGCATTTCCACCAACGACAGCAACGTTCTTTCCGTTTGCGCTGATGTCATCAAGTAGATCGTTCAAAGATCTGTACTTTGAAGATGTTGGAACGACGATTGCGTTGTATTCGCGCATAATCTTCGCCACTGGGAATGAATCCAAAAGGTTTAGCTTAGATTTTGTTGTTGCCATTCCACCGACCATGGCAATACCAGTGATCAGAGCAGCGTTGGGTTTTCCCTTGATTTCTTGGAAAGCGGCAAGTCCAACAGTTCCACCGGCACCAGCCTTGTAGACCATTGAATGTGCATCTGTCATTAGACCTTCAGTCTTTAGGGCCTTTGAAACAACATCTGCAGTCAATGAATATCCGCCTGGGTTGCCAGGAATTGTCCAATCAATTGTCTTGAGTGGCTTTAGATCTGAGTACCACCAGTGGAGTCCACCAGCGAGTGTTCCAGTTGTAATTTTTGTGCAAGTTAGGTTTGTTCCGTTTACGCCACGACCTTTAGCTTCACGGCCTGCCTTCACACATGCATCTCCAGCATTTGCAATTGCTGCTGGCTTGAGTGCAGCGTTTGCTGTTGGAGCAACTGCTCCAACCAGTGAAAGCGCCAATGATGCAACGAGCGCACCGGCAAATTTCTTTTTCAACATCAAGACTCTCCTTTAAGAGTTAGCCCACGAGGGATGGGATTTGAGAAAGGTTATGGGCTACCGGGTAGTCAGGTAAAGCAATTTTGATAACGTTTTGACCATAAATTGTGAGGTCAGACACCCGCCCTTGAAATTTGAGCGTTAGGAAAGCAGGTCTGAAACTTCAACGCCCAGCGAGGCAAGTTTCGCTCGTCCCCCATCGGCGGCGGTCAGAACAAATGGCTTTCCATCTGGCAAAAGTGCATATGAATGCTCGAAGTGCGCACCACGAGATTTATCTTGAGAAACAACAGTCCAATCATCGCCCAAAACTTTTGTCTTATGGGTTCCGCGAGTAATCATCGGTTCGATAGCAAGTGCCATTCCGACAATTAACTCGGGGCCGTTTCCACCTTTGCCAAAGTTCAAAACATGTGGCTCTTGATGCATCTCTGTACCGATACCGTGCCCGCCGTATTCCTGCAAGATTCCGTACTTACCTTGCGAATCAATATAACTTTCAATAGCGGCGCTGATATCAGTTAAGCGACCACCAACTTTGCCAGCAGCGATTCCGCGCCACATTGATTCTTCACAAACATCCATAAGTTTTTGATCTTGTATATCAACAGTGCCAACACCGACTGAAAATGCCGCGTCTCCGTGCCAACCATCAACAATTGCACCGCAATCAATTGAGACTAGATCTCCATCGTTGATAATGCGATCGCCAGGGATACCGTGAACGATTTCTTCATTAACAGAAACGCAGATCGTTGCGGGAAAGCCGTGATAGTTAAGGAAGTTTGGAGTCGCACCGTTTCGCTTAATGCAGGCTGCTGCAACTGCATCAAGTGCACTGGTTGTCATTCCGGGCTTAATCGCGGCACGTATCGCTTGATGAATCTCGGCAACCACTAAACCGGCACGGCGCATAACCTTTAACTGTTCAAGGGTCTTTATCTGGATCGCCATGAGATAACTTTAATTAGGATAAGCGACCGAGCGCAGTAATTGCATGCTCGGTAATTTCAGCAACGGTTCCGACTGCTGGAATTGTGATTAAAAGGCCCTCTGAGCGATAGAACGAGATAATTGGTGCAGTCTGCTCTTCGTAAACCTCAAGGCGTCGCGCAATAACCTCTTCTTTATCGTCTTCGCGCTGATAGAGATCGGTGCCGGCGCAAGAAGAGCAGTTGGTAGCTCCTGCTTCATTGGATGCACCGCATCCACGGCAGGTGCGACGAGAAGATAGACGTTTGATGATTTCATCTGCCGCGATTGAAAGTTCGAGCGCTGCTTGCAAGGGAGTCTTAGCTTCTGCAAGAAATGCGCGAAGTACTTCAGCTTGTGCAACGTTGCGCGGATAACCATCTAGGAGAAAGCCGTTGGCAACATCGTCATGAGTAAGACGATCCTTAACCATATCGTTGGTAACTGAATCAGGAACGAGTTCACCGCGATCCATAAATGCTTTTGCTTGATTTCCTAAATCAGTTCCAGCTTTCAAATTAGCGCGGAAGATATCGCCAGTAGAAATATGTGGAATTGAATAGTGTGCAGATAGGAATTGAGCTTGTGTTCCTTTTCCAGCACCTGGTGGTCCAACCAGGATTAAACGCATTAGCGCAAGAACCCCTCATATGAACGCTGCTGCAACTGGCTTTCGATCTGCTTCGCAGTATCGAGACCAACGCCAACAACGATCAGGATCGCAGTTCCGCCGAATGGGAAGTTCTGAGTTGCACCGAAGACGATAAGTGCACCGATTGGAATAATCGCAACGAGTGCAAGGTATAGCGAACCTGGCGCTGTAATACGTGAGAGAACGTATTGCAAGTATTCAGAAGTTGGGCGACCGGCACGGATGCCTGGAATAAATCCGCCGTACTTCTTCATATTGTCAGCAACTTCATCTGGATTAAAGGTAATCGCTACATAGAAGTAGGTGAAGAAGATAATCAGCGCAGAGTAAGCGGTTACATAAAAGACGTTGTCGCCATTTACGAGGTTACGAGAAACCCATACCGCCCATGCTGCTTGGCTATTGGTGAAGTTAACGATCAAAGATGGAATGTAGAGAAGTGATGAAGCGAAGATAACTGGAATAACACCAGCCTGGTTCACCTTGATTGGAATATAGGTGCTTGTTCCGCCGTAAGCCTGACGACCAACCATGCGCTTTGCATACTGCACAGGAATACGTCGTTGCGCTTGTTCAACGAATACAACCGCTGCAACAACTGCGATTCCGACCGCTAGAACAACGAGGAATGCGAAGAGACCCTTTTGAACACGGATGCTCCAAAGTTGGCCAGGGAAGCTTGCTGCGATAGATGTGAAGATCAAGATAGACATACCGTTACCGATACCGCGATCAGTGATGAGCTCGCCGAGCCACATGATTACTGAAGTTCCGGCAGTCATAACGATGATCATCGTTGCGATGCGCTGCCATGAAGTATCAGGAATGATCGCTTCGTTACAGCCTGAGATCAAACGACCTGGTGTACGAGCAACTGCAACCAAACCTGTTGATTGAAGAACTGCTAAACCAATTGTTAGATAACGGGTGTACTGAGTTAACTTCGCAGTTCCAGATTGTCCCTCTTTCTTAAGAGTTTCAAAGCGTGGAATAACAACTGTAAGAAGTTGAATAATGATCGAGCTGGTGATGTAAGGCATGATGCCGAGTGCAAAGACAGAGAGCTGAATTAGCGCTCCACCAGAGAACAAGTTGATCAAACCAAAGAGTCCACCTGTTTGAACTTGGTCAAGACATGTCTGAACTGCGGTGTATGAAACGCCAGGAGTTGGGACGACTGAACCGAAGCGGAACAGAGCCATGATTGAAAGAGTGAAGAAGATCTTCTTGCGCAGATCTGGTGTCTTAAAAGCCATTCCAAATGCTGAAAGCATCAATCTTCTCCCTCTATCAAATCAAACTAGCTAAGTATTTTTCTAAGAAACCTTAGAGAACCTTGGTTGAACCGCCAGCGGCAGCAATCTTTTCAACTGCTGATGCTGAGAATGCATGTGCTGTTACAGATACCTTGACGGCGATATCGCCATTGCCAAGAACCTTTACAGGCAAGCTATCGCGCACTGCGCCCTTTGCGATTAGATCTGCAACTGTTACATCTCCACCCTTAGGGAAGAGATCGTTAATTGTTGCAACGTTAACTGCTTGGTACTCAATACGTGCTGGGTTCTTAAAGCCGCGAAGCTTAGGCAAACGCATAACCAACGGAAGCTGGCCACCCTCAAAACCTGGGCGAACAGTGTTACGTGCATGAGTTCCCTTGCCACCGCGACCGGCGGTCTTACCCTTTGATGCTTCACCGCGACCTTTACGAGTCTTAGCTTTCTTTGCACCTGGGGCTGGACGAAGGTGATGAAGTTTTAGCGTCATCTTTATTCGACCTCCTCAACCTTGATCAAGTGGCGTGCTGCGTACACCATGCCACGAATTTCTGGACGATCTTCTTTGACGACAACATCGTTGATGCGCTTTAGACCAAGTGAACGCAAGGTCTCGCGAATCTCAGGCTTGTTACCGACCTTAGATTTAATTTGAGTTACTTTTAAACGTGGCATTAGGCACCAACTGTCATCTGTGAAGCGCGGATAATTGCTGCAGGTGCAACATCTTCTAGCGGACGACCACGACGAGCAGCGATTGCTGCTGGTGACTCGAGCATCTTTAGTGCAGCAACGGTTGCGTGAACCATGTTGATTGCATTGTTTGATCCGAGTGACTTGGTCAATACATCTGAGATGCCAGCACATTCGAGTACTGCACGAATTGGGCCACCGGCGATAACTCCGGTACCTGGGCTTGCTGGGCGAAGTAGAACTACGCCAGCTGCTGTTTCACCTTGTACTGGGTGAGGAACAGTTCCTTGGATGCGTGGGACTACGAAGAATGACTTCTTTGCTTCTTCGACAGCCTTAGCGATCGCTTGTGGAACTTCCTTAGACTTTCCGTAACCAATACCGACTGTGCCATTGCCGTCGCCGACAACTACTAGTGCGGTGAATGAGAAACGACGTCCACCCTTAACAACTTTAGATACACGGTTGATGAAAACAACGCGCTCCATGTATGGAGACTTGTCCTTTTCACGATCGTCGCGACGTTCACGGCGTTCGCCATTTCCGCGGCCACGGCCTTTGTCAGAAACCTTGTCAGCGCCCTTGTTATCTGGTGCAGTTGCGGTTGTTGGATTTTCAGCCATTAGAACTCCAATCCGTTCTCTCGTGCACTATCAGCAAGTGCTGCGATACGACCTGTGTACTTATTTCCTGCGCGGTCGAATACAACGGTAGAGATACCGGCATCCTTTCCACGCTTTGCAATCAACGCGCCAATTTCGCGAGACTTTGCAGTCTTATCGCCAGTTGACTTGCGAAGAGCTTCTTCCATTGTTGATGCATAAGCCAAAGTCTTACCTTGTGTGTCATCAATGATCTGTACGAAGAGATGACGTGCAGAGCGAGAAACGACTAGACGTGGACGCGCAGGAGTGCCTGAGACCTTCTTGCGGACGCGGAAGTGACGACGGGCGCGAGCATTAGTTGCTGACCCCTTGCGGACTTTTACACCGATTGCCATTACTTCTTACCTGTCTTTCCTTGCTTACGGCGAACAACTTCGCCTGCCAAACGTAGGCCCTTGCCCTTATAAGGATCTGCTTTACGCAGTTTCTTAATCTTGGCTGCAACTTCACCTACGAGCTGCTTATCGATTCCAGAGATGTGCAACTTAGTTGGTGATTCCACCTTGTAAGTGATTCCGTCTGGCGCTGCAAATGGAACTGGGTGGCTATATCCGAGCAAGAATTCGAGATCCTTACCCTTCTCAGCAACACGGTAACCAACACCGACGATGTCGATAGTTAGTGTGTAACCAGTTGTTACACCTGTAACCATGTTAGAAACCAATGTGCGTGATAGGCCATGAAGTGAACGTGTAGCACGCTCTTCATTTGGACGAGCAACGGTGATAACACCATCTGCTTGTGAAACTTGAATTGGTTCAGCAACGTTTAGTGAGAGTGAACCCTTAGGTCCCTTAACTGAAACGTTCTGACCTGCGATTGAAACTTCAACGCCTGCAGGAACAGCGATTGGCATACGACCGATACGTGACATATTCGATCACCATACGTAGGCGAGAACTTCTCCGCCTACACCCTGTTTGTTGGCTTGCTTATCAGTAAGCAATCCAGATGAAGTTGAAATGATTGCAACGCCAAGTCCACCAAGTACTTTTGGCAGAGCAGTTGACTTTGCGTAAACGCGAAGTCCTGGCTTGCTTACGCGGCGAAGACCGGCGATTGAACGCTCACGGTTTGCACCGAACTTGAGGTCAAGAACTAAGTTCTTGCCAACTCCGTTTGTATCTGACTCAACGCGGTAGCCTGCAATGAAACCCTCTTTTTGGAGGATTTCTGCAATGCGTGCCTTAACCGATGAAGACGGCATTGAAACCGAATCATGGTAGGCAGAGTTCGCGTTGCGCAGACGTGTCAACATGTCTGCGATCGGATCTGTCATTGTCATACGTGGCCTATGGCCTTTCTCGAAACAGTATCCAAGCTATTTGCTTGGACTTTCTTCGTTGTAGATTTACCAGCTTGCTTTAGTGATACCTGGAAGTTCACCACGGTGCGCCATTTCACGGAAACAGACGCGGCAAATTCCAAACTTTTGATAGACAGAGTGCGGACGGCCGCAACGCTGACAACGTGTGTAGCCACGAACCTTGAACTTAGGCTTGCGAGCAGCTTTAACCTTTAGTGATGTCTTTGCCATTCTTATGCCTCCCGGAAAGGAAAACCGAGCAACTTCAAGAGTGCGCGGCCTTCTTCGTCGTTCTTTGCTGTGGTTACAACAGTGATATCCATACCGCGTGGGCGATCGACCTTATCTTGTTCGATTTCTGGGAATACAACCTGCTCGGTTAGACCGAATGTGTAGTTGCCCTTGCCATCGAATTGCTTAGGTGAAAGTCCACGGAAGTCGCGGATACGTGGAAGTGAGATTGAGAGCAAGCGATCAGCGAACTCCCACATACGATCTCCACGCATTGTTACGTGTGCACCAATTGGCATACCTTCGCGAAGTTTGAACTGCGCGATTGATTTGCGTGACTTGGTTACTTGTGGCTTCTGGCCAGTGATAATTGCTAGATCGCGGACTGCGCCTTCGATTAGCTTTGAATCACGAGCAGCTTCGCCAACACCCATATTTACAACGATCTTTACGAGCGTTGGAACCTGCATTGGATTTTTATATCCAAATTGAGCAGTAAGTGCGCCAGCGATTTCGCTACGGTAACGAGCCTTTAAACGAACATCAGTCGTTGTTGACATTAGATGTCCTTTCCGGTGCGACGTGAGATGCGAACATTTTTGCCTTCTTCATCTTTACGAACACCAAGACGAGTTGCCTTGCCATCGCCATCGACGATCATGACATTTGAAATATGGATTGATGCTTCAGCAGTAACGATTCCGCCGACCTTGACGCCGCGTTCTGTTGTTGATTCTTTGGTGTGGCGCTGTACGCGGTTAACACCTTCAACAAGAATGCGGTTCTTATCAACATCGAGAACCTTGCCTGTAACGCCCTTGTTCTTGCCAGCGATTACGAGCACTGTGTCATCTTTCTTGATCTTCGCCATGGTTAGAGCACCTCCGGAGCGAGTGAAATGATCTTCATGAACTTCTTGTCGCGGAGTTCGCGAGCAACTGGTCCGAAGATACGAGTTCCGCGAGGTTCGCCATCTGCTTTAAGGATGACTGCTGCGTTCTCGTCAAATTTGATGTAAGAACCGTCTGGACGACGACGTTCTTTAACTGTACGAACGATGACAGCCTTTACGACTTCACCCTTCTTTACTTGTCCGCCAGGAATTGCATCCTTAACAGAACAGACGATGATGTCTCCGATACCGGCGTAACGACGGGAGGAGCCACCGAGAACGCGAATACAGAGAAGCTCTTTAGCTCCTGTGTTATCCGCGACGCGTAGGCGCGATTCTTGTTGAATCATTTTTTATCCTGCCCCTTACTTAGCTTTCTCGATGATTGAAACTAGACGCCAGCGCTTAGTTGATGAGATTGGTCGTGTTTCCATGATCAAAACGCGATCTCCAGTACCAGCGCTATTGGTCTCGTCGTGAGCCTTTAGCTTTGTTGAACGAGACATAACCTTTGAGTACATACCGTGCTTTACGCGGTTTGATACTTCAACGGTGATCGTCTTATCCATCTTGTCTGAAATGACAATGCCTTCACGAGTCTTGCGATCTGCGCGATTTTCGGTAGTCATTAGGCAGCGCCTCCGATTCCTAGTTCGCGTTCGCGGATAATTGTGTAAAGACGTGCGATCTCCTTGCGGACTGCTCCGAGGCGACCATGTGATTCGAGCTGACCAGTAGCAGCCTGGAAGCGCAAGTTAAAGAGTTCCTCTTTAGCCTCACGTACCTTCGATGCTAATTCGTCATCGGTTAATTGGCGTAGTTCTTCATTAACGTTAGCCACTTTATGCCTCCTCACGCTTTACTACACGACACTTCATTGGAAGCTTATGAATTGCAAGACGCATAGCCTCAGTTGCAATCGCTTCTGTTACTCCAGAGATTTCAAACATGATGCGACCTGGCTTCACGTTTGCAATCCACCATTCAGGTGAACCTTTACCGGAACCCATACGAGTTTCAGCAGGCTTCTTTGTAATTGGACGATCTGGATAAATATTGATCCAAACCTTTCCACCACGCTTGATATAGCGAGTCATCGCAATACGAGCAGCTTCGATCTGACGGTTAGTTACGTATGCCGGCTCGAGAGCTTGGATACCGAAGTCACCGAATGCAACAGCTGTTCCGCCCTTTGATGCGCCTGAACGCGATGGGTGGTGCTGCTTACGGTGCTTGACCTTACGAGGAATTAACATTTAAGCCTCGCCTCCTTCAGTTGCTGGTGCTGTTGCAACATCTGCTGGTGCAGTTTCAACCTGAGAGGTTGTTACTTCTGCACGTGGTGCACGTGGTGTGCGAGGTCCGCGACGTTCTGGCTTTGGAGCGCGTGCTTCTGCAAGCGCCTTCTCTGCGCGCTCTGCGCGTGAACCAATAACTTCGCCCTTGTAGATCCAAACCTTTACACCCAAGCGACCGAATGTTGTTGCGGCTTCATAGAAACCGTAATCAATATCAGCACGAAGTGTGTGCAATGGAACGCGACCTTCACGGTAGAACTCAGAACGTGACATTTCTGCGCCACCAAGACGACCACCGCACTGAACACGAATGCCCTGTGCTCCGGCCTTCATCGCTGACTGCATTGACTTCTTCATTGCGCGGCGGAAAGAAACGCGAGCAGCAAGCT
>JACCDG010414538.1_pt1 | contig 10410 bp, 12 predicted proteins | sample 7442471 | NCBI WGS metagenome assembly JACCDG01 (sample SAMN15323444, study PRJNA562643) | freshwater metagenome | isolation source: river surface water | place: USA:Blue River Watershed | collected 2017-08-17 | reverse complement strand
TTTTATCTACTCCCTGCGCTGTAAGGACATTCAAAATATCAATTTGTGTTATTCCTTGATCAGATAATAAATATACTGCATGAGAATCAATCTCACTAAATATCTCATAAATGACCATTGCGCCGGTTATAACTTTTGCACCACGCTTATGGGTAGCAATAGTTGCGCGATGTACAACCCTTTGAAAGCCGGATGTTGGCTTTGTTTCTTCGATATAACCAACTACTAAATAATTTAATTCTTGTTTAACAAAATGGCTTAATTTAGTTTTAAGAAAATTGAGATCTGCTCCAGTAATTCTAAGAGCTTCGTTAGCATCTTCATCTTCTAGCAAGCCAAGCAACAAGTGCTCCAGTGTTGCAAACTCATGCTTATGCTCTTTTGCAATTTCAAAAGCTCTACTTAAACTATTTTCTAAACTTTTAGAAAGCATATCCCCCTACCCTTACTAAAATACATTCAAAATTAATGTGTAATTTTTCTGCATAATTTCTAGCCATATTCATTTTGGTCTCTGCAACATCTTTTGTAAAGTTTCCAATTTGAATGGAACCGTGCCACTTAATCTTAACTGCAATAGAATACGACTCATCATTTTGCATTTGAAAAACAGACTGTAGAAGTGCTGCATAAAGATCTAAAGTACAATCATGGCTATCCACAATAGAAACAAAATAGAAGCTAGGAGTTTTAGTCGCCAATTTATGGTCGGCGACAGCGATTCTCTGATGCTTGATAAAATCCAAGCTCCCCATAACCCTAACGATTGCCAAATCCTTATATTTCAAGAATATACAGATTGTTTTTGCTTGGCAATGATTTTACGAACTTGTTTTAATTACGCTGTTGTTGCTTGACCCCGCCCTTGCCACCATTAGGCTGCGCAGTGACTGCTGCGGCATGCGTAGTAGCTGAAGCCTGCGGCTGTGGTTGTGCAGGAGTATCTGCAGCCGCCATTGCCCTCAACTGAGGCAGTGTTAGCTCTACTTTAGCTGCAAGATTAGGGTCAACAGGCAGAGTAACAGCAACTGGCGCAGCTGAGGCATTGGCCGCCACTGTGGGCGTAGGAGTTGCAGCTGAAGTGGCCGCTAAGGCACGTTGCACATCTGATGAATCTGCATATTTATAGCCAGCTATCAAGCCCTGAACACTTTGACCACTCTGATCTTGATTACCTTCATCATCTTTGACCACAACTGGTTTTTCAACTTCAAACTTTCCCTGCTGTGCTGTTTTCTCTAGATTTATTTTAAGCTCTGGAGCAAAATGATGCTTTGCTAGCTCAGTATTAATCTGCTTTGCAAGCTCTAAATCATCATTACTGGGAGTAAGACCTTTCTGATCAATTAATATCCTTATACATGGATTAATAATATCAAAAGTATTTTGAGCCTGAAGTCTAGTTACATTGCTCGATTTATTAGTGCCAATATTCACAACTTCTTTACAATAAAGTAGCAGCAAGTGCAAAATTGTCCCCTGCATGTTAACTTTCAAATCTGGTATATTTACTGCAATGTAGTTTCTAACACTATTAAGATCTAAAGACATTAAATAATCATCTAACTTAACACCACCCAAAGTTGCTTTTGCAACCTTTGGCGCAAAATTAGATCTTGATAAAATACTAGGCATCTCATTGCTATTCACATCCCTTTTCTTTAATCTTTTAATTAATTCATTCGCTCTATCAAAATTCATATCTCGACTATTGGTCGGAACTTCGAAAGATTCAATTTTTTTATAATTTCGAACTTCTAATGTAGTACCATTATTTGTGCGCTCACTTTTTATATCTGCAAGGACTTTAAGATCATAATCGGTCAATTCTAAAGGCGCTAACTTTTCCAAATCTCTAAGAATTAGATTCATTTCTTGAATAAACCTATCTTTTTGATCTACTGGAACATCTGATTTCACAAATTCAAGGGTCTTGGCTATTATAAACGAAGCTATAGAATGAAGAATTAAATTATTTGATGCAGTAGTAAGATAGAATTTATTATTAATAGTTTTAGGATCAAGCTTAGCTAAAAATATTTTCAAATCTCTATTAAAAAGTTTAGGATTTGTTTCTTTGGAAGGATTAAACTCATTTACAACCTTACAAAAATCCTCAAGAACCATTTCCGAAAGAGGTAAATTATTTTTTTCTAACTGCTCTGCAGTATGCTTGAATTCAGGTGGAAATATTGACCTAAATGCTCTAGCTGCTCCATCCTGGACTGATTTATTAGTTACAACAGTAAATAGAGTGCCCGCCCCAGCTAGTAAAGTATCCAACATAACTCACCTCACAAATTAGATTTAATTTCTTCAAACACCTCTTCCTGAGATCTATTACCGTTTATCACAAAAATCCTATTTGGATTTTGTTTCGCAATTTCTAAAAAGCCTTTTCTGACTTTCTTATGAAATTCAATTCCCATTGCATCGTAGTGGTTATTTCCTGAACGCGCGCTTTTGATTCTTTCAATAGCAACTTCAGGGTCTATATCAATCAAGAAAGTTTTATCAGGTGCGAATTCTCCAATCGTCAAATTCTTAATTTCATGCATGATTTTTAAATCTAAACCTCTAGCATACCCTTGATAGGCAAGTGAAGAATCAAAAAATCTATCACAAACCACAAATTGTCCATTGCTAAGCGCAGGTTTGATTTTTTGCTCAACATGATCCCTTCTAGCCGCACTAATTAAAACAAATTCTGTCAATGTGTCTTCGATTTTCTTGCCACCCAGTAGTACTTTCCGTATTTCTTCTGCAAGATCTGTTCCACCTGGCTCACGTGTGAGCAACGTACTTTTACCTAATTTTTCTAAATAACTGGCTAGTAACTTTGATTGGGTAGATTTCCCAGAACCTTCACAACCTTCAAATGAAATAAATATGGGTTTCATTTTTCAATTCAATTTTATTTATCTTCTTACCACTTCTCACATAAAACTCAAACAACTAATTATGTCTAGACTAATATAATTGATACTGATAAAAAATATATTAGGAAGAGCTATACGGGTTTTAAAATGAGTAATCAAAGCGCGCAGCTTGCTGAAAAGCAAGAACAAGGTATCGATCAAATTTTAAGTGATATAAAAGAAGTTATCACAACAAAATCTGCTACCCCTCAAGAAGAAGTTTTAGAGTTAACAGAGGTTATTGAAGAAGCAAAGGCAGCTAACGAATCAAAGGCAGCACCAGTTGAAAGTCCTAAGCCACAAGCAGAACCTGCACCTATTGCAACTTCAACTTTCGAATCTATTTCAAAACCTGTAAGTGCAGCTCCTACAGATATACTTGCAACCATCGACAGTGCGGCGAATAAAAACAACGTCACCGCACAACCAGTACAAACTCACATTCCAATACCTGCAAATTCTTTTGCTCCTACACCTACTTTTGCGTCTACGAATTCTGGCGCAATTGACACAATAATTAATGATGCAGTCGCTGCAACATCAAGACAAACTCTGAAGAATTTTATGAAAATGACTGAAAAAAATGATATCGATACTTTGAAGCTTCGCTCTGGAAATACAGTAGAGGATATAATAATTGAGTTGATAAAACCTCAATTAAGTGATTGGCTTAATAAGAACCTACCTTCGCTTGTAACAAGCGTTGTTGAAAAAGAAATTAAAAAATTAGTACCAAAGGATGAATAAAAAAATCTTACTTTCGTGCATTATCTCAACTTCATTAGGTTATAGTGTACATACCGCTCATGCCCAAACTGATTTCGATAGTTGGAATGATTTAGGTGGTTTTGACAAGCAACCAACTACTGCATCACAGCCTGCAGCACCAAAGTTATCCATACCTGATCCTAAAGCCCAAAAAGAAGCAGCAAATATTCAAAGCCAAATTGACACCAATCTTAAAGTAGAAACCCCAAAAGATATTCCTAGTGTTAGCATTCCTATCCCAGCAGCACCTGAAGAGCCGCAAACTGCGTCAAGCACATCAGCGCCTATTGACCTAGCACCTGAAGTTACTGAAAAGCCAAAAGCAGCAAAAACAAATACTGAAAAAACTAAAAAGGCTAAAGTTAAGCCTGTTGAAATTAAAAATCGTTCTACAGCAAAAAAAATCACTCCAAAAAAACGTATGACGGAAGACACCTCGTTGTCACGCGTATTTGAAGATAACTTAGAACTTGAACAAAACTATTCGCCGAATGGTCAAACTACAAGACATAACTTTGAAAACAAAACAGTAACTCCAAAATTTTTCCAAAGAGCTGAGTTTGATGATAATAACAAACACTTACCAACAGTAGTGTATCAAAAACGTTATTCCGAACTGCTTTTTGCTGCCATTCAAAAAGATGATGTTGGCGCATTACACACTCTTATTAATAATGGAGCTGATCTAAATTCACGTTTTGCTGAGAATGGCTACACAGCATTGATGTATGCCATACAGACAAAAAATCTTAGAACCGTAAGATACTTGATCACCAAAGGTGCAAACTTAAACTTTCAAGCAAATGATGGAAAAACAGCTCTACACTTAGCTGCCGCTCAGGGTGATGTCGAAATCTTTACAGCACTAGTCAAATCTGGGGCAAAAATAAATGTTGCTGACTATATTGGAAAATCTCCATTGGACTACGTAACAAACATGCATAGAGACCAATTCGAAACTATAGTTGCACAAGCAGAACCTGATAAAATAAATTCTCTATTTGCCTTTGTTGAAAAAGGATCAACAAAACCAGTAAACCAGCTATTAGAACAAGGGGCAGATATAAATGTTCGCGATAAAAATGGTGATACACCATTAATAATTGCAGTCCGCAAAAATGATTTAGTCATGACAAATCTCCTTCTAAACAAAGGTGCATCTACAATTGTAATGAACAACACAGGCGAGCATGCTTTAGGAATTGCACAAAAGAATGGCAATATTGAACTAGCTAAAATTATTGATACAATTACAATTAGGCGTGAATTAGAATCTGGCGTTGCTAGACGTATAACCCAACCTGCAGTTCAAACCAAAACAGAAGTCCAGGTTACACCTAATGTAACTGAAATAAAATCAGTAGAAGTAAAAAATTCTTTAGAATCTACTTCTCCTATCATACAAAATGAACCTAAACCTATAGTGGATATAGAATCACCTAAAAATCTCATAGTTGAAGTTGATTCAAATCAATCCGAGCCTATCCAAGCTGTAGAAGAAGAAACAGCAACTCAACCAGAACAAAAGAGCTTCTTTTCAATATTTAAAAAAGATAAGAAAACTTCGAATCCTCCAGTACAAAAAGTTGAGAGCGGCGATGGTTTCTTCGCTTCAATGAGCAAATCGATTAATTCTATATCTAATAGAATCATGGGCAGACCAGATACTCAACCTACAGCGAATAATACATCAGAAATAGTATCTGAAGCACTTCCTGAAATCACTCAAGAATCAGGTACAACCAGCATAAAGCCAATGATAGATGTTAATAAAAGCACTCAAACAAAATTACCTTCAAATATAGTCAAAAAGACTATTATTGATGGCCAAGAACATATTTTAGAAAAAGTTGAAGAAGCTATAAAACCTTCGGCAATTGAAAATTCTCAACCGATTTCGATAATGCCTCAAAGCTTTGGTAATTAATGTCTGACTTCAGTTTTTTATACGTACCGATTGATACCGCACAAAATGCTGAATCACTCGCAAAAAAGCTTATTGAAGAAGGACTGGCAATATGTGTCAATATTGTTCCTAAAGTTACCTCAATGTATCGATGGGAAGGAAAAATAGAACAATCTTCTGAAAATATAATGCTCATCAAAATTGACACAAAGGAATTAAGTAATACAAGAAAATTAATTGAGTCACTACACCCATATCAAATTCCTTGCATTGCTGAGATTTCAATAGATAGTCTCAATCAAACTTACCTAAACTGGGCTAAAATAATTAGATGAATAAAGTAATAACATTACAGGATACAAACAACCAAGTTCTTCTCAACAAAACCAATATTGTAGACTGCAAGCAAGCTAAAGAAACTATAGCAAAACTAAACGAATGCCTACACACTCTTTTTGCCAGCGGTCCTGTTGCAGGTCTTGCTGCGAATCAAATTGGAATTGATCATTCAGTTTTTGCTTTCTCGCCAAATAGAACATTTGCAAATCTTGAGTTTGCAGTAAATCCAACTTGCGAGCCAGTAGGTTCTGATTTAACTACAAGTTGGGAAATGTGTTTATCTTGTAAGTACAAAGATAGAAGTAGTCATGCTGCTGAGATTTCGCGGCATTCAAACATATTGGTATCTTACCTAGATCATAACTGGAACAAAGTACAAAAAGAGTTAACTGGATTTGCCGCAAAAGTTTTTCAGCACGAATGGGATCATTTACAAGGTATTGTAAATATCAATCGACCAGACGCCCAAACAAAATTTTTTCACAACCAATCTGAAGCAGAAGACTTCATGACTCACATCCGTGCCAATGATGCAAAAAAATATTAATAAATTGACACTCCTGCTCAACTACAATAAATTGATAGCAAATTATTTAGGAGAATCAAATGGGTGCAGCTAAACCATTAACAGATAAAGATTTTGCTTCAGAAACATCAACTGGTTACGTATTGGTAGATTTTTGGGCTGAATGGTGTGGACCATGCAGGCAACTTGGGCCATTAGTAGAAGAATTAGCAACTGAGATGGCAGGCAAAATAAAAGTCTGCAAAATGAATGTTGATGAGAATCCAGAAACACCGTCTCAATTTGGCGTGAGAGGCATCCCTACCATGATTATTTTACAAGATGGTAAGTTAATAGCTACAAAAGTTGGCTCAATTCCTAAAAAGGCATTAGTAGACTGGGTGAATGGTGAAGTTGCTTAATGACATTTCGATAGACACTAAGAAGCTCATTTCTCAGCTAGAGGATGAGCTTTTTTCTTTGCATAAGCTACGTGCAAAGATTGGCGCCGAACTGGAATTTTATTTAATCCATCAAAATGAAGATGAGGCAGCCGCTTTAGAAAAAATTTCTACAAAATGCGCGCGAGTTGATAAAGAAAGAGGTTGGCAACAACATGAGTGCGTACTTGATTACACGCCAGATTTATTAACTCTCGCAGAACAAATAACTGAACTTAAGTCACATATTGCAGTGTCTGCCCGTCAGCATGGAATTAAAGCCTTATTTGATGCTAAACCTTTCGATAATGATTACGGCTCAGCTTTACATCTACACATCTCATTGCATGATGCATTAGGTGTGAATGTATTTAGCGATGGAACATATGAGGAAAATAAATATCTGCAAAATGTTATTGCTGGTATTCTTGAGACAACTGAAGAGTCGGTATTTTTACTTTGTGATAACGACAATGACTTTAAAAGATTCCAAGAATATAACTTTCTAGCGCCTACACATATCTCTTGGGGCGGCAATAACCGCTCAACAATTGTCCGAATACCTGATAGCAAACCCAAATATCGCAGAGTAGAATTTCGCCTTCCGCCAGCAAATTCAGATCCTTTCCTAGCTATTGCGGCCTTACTATTCGGAGCATTGTATGGGTTAAATAACAAATCTACCCCACCTATCAGAACTTTTGGCAATGCATTTGACGAAACATATCAACTTAAGCCTCTGCCTCAATCATTGGAATCTGCTTTAAATATATTTAATGACAAAGGAAATTTAGCAAAGTACGTAAAAAAATTTGCAATTTCAAAAGAGTAGAATATCTACTCTACAATTGGCATTTCAGCTGAGTCAGATGTTATCTCACTAACCAATTCTTCTCCATAATTTATATTGCTTTTCACACTTAACTGAGTCTCAATACTTTTTTTGTCGCCATGTCTTTTTTCTTCTAAAAAACTCTCTATAATCTCAGCATTTCCGTATTTGTATAGCTCTTCTATTTTTTCAACTGGAATCCTATCTTTACCTAACTCCCAAATCTTCAGCATCGTCTCGGTATGACCCGTCTTTACTGAGCTAGTAAACACTTCTCCTACCAAAGTATCTGTAATCTTATCGTTACCAAGCTCCCAAATCTTTAGCATCGTCTCGGTATGACCATTAAATGCTGAGCTAGTGAACGCTGCTCCTACCCAAGAATCTGTAATCTTATCTTTACCTAATTCCCAAATCTTTAGCATTAGCTCAGTATAACCATCCAATGCTGCCGTCGTAAATACTGATCCTACCCAATAATCTGGAATCTTATTTTTACCTAACTCCCAAATCTTTAGCATGGTCTCAGCATGACCCGTCATTGCTGAGCTAGTGAACGCTGCTCCTACCCAAGAATCTGTAATCTTATCTTTACCTAATTCCCAAATCTTTAGCATGGTCTCGGCATGACCCGTCACTGCTGAGCTAGTGAACGCTACTCCTACCCAAGTATCTGTAATCTTATCTTTACCAAGCTCCCAAACTTTCAGCATCGCCTCAGTGTACCCCCCCTTCTGCTAAAGATACAAATGCATGTGCAAAATTATCACCGGAAACCATACTACTAAACTCAAACATCTTTTGCATCGTCTCAGTATCAGCTTCTACTATAGACCGAGATACGCATGCCTTAGCATCATTTAAAATCTTATTATCAAACTCAAAAATCTTTTGCATCGTCTCAGTCTTCCCATTAAGTGCAGACACATAAAGCGCTTCCGAAATTCCTTTTGAAGAAATTGCAAATAGCACAAATTTATTTAACTTATAAAATGATATTGGATCATAGTAATTAGGGCTAAACGGGAAGCTCACCCAATTCCATATCCTCTCCAACTCTTCATTATCACCTGCACCAGCAGCTTGAACAAATTTTTCATCAATAAAAAACACAGACTACCCACAATTCATTAAGTTGGAGCAATTAGAACATACAACTAAATTAGAAACAAGTTTTTACAAAAAAACTTGACTATTCAAACACCAACACTTTATCTTGAATTATTACTCCTATTCATAAATTAAATCTCATTGGCTACTTATTCATTTGCATTGCTTCCCAAGTTTCACATTCATTGGCAATAGCTCTTAATAGCTTTGAAAACTGCACCTCGCCAGTTGTAACTTTGGCCGTATATGCATCATTGAGAAAAGTCCCTGAAAAAGAAGCCATACGCCCATTTCCACTAGGTGGCATTACAACAATGTTCTTCGTAAAAATAGTTATCAACAACCTTTGAGCATCTTCGGATGGCATTTGGGCAGCAACCTGAGGAGGAGCTGGGGCTGCAACTACTGGTTCAGAAGTCACAGCAGCTGGTGTCGGCTCAGCCAGTTTGTTAGAAGGTGTAGAGGCGGTTGAAGAGCTTGATGCAGAATTCTCGCTTAATGAACTCATTGATGAGTTTGCAGCATCTGCAGCGGCATTTTTGGCTTCAAGGTCTTTCTTTTTTCTCATGTTAATTGCAGCAATAAACTCACTTTTGCCAGATTGCTTAACCAATTTTTCAACAGTAGTATCTTGGCCATTATGCTTTATAGTTTTAGCTAAATTATAGCCTGCATTTAGTATCAATCTAAATTTGGTAATACTATTGTTTTCGAATGCATATTTTAAAGGATCGTATCCATCAGATTCATACGATACTTTTGCTTTTAACAAAAATTCTAACGCATCGTTGTCTTTTTGCTTCATTGCCATCTGATATATATGAGCAAACCTAGGCTCGGATTTAGTTTCCATATGACGCAATAAAAAAGCTGCAGCTTTATAGGCATTTTTAGAAATTAAAAATGCCAAAGTTTCCTCGCCTCTATCTGACTTTGTTCCAGCAGCTAAGTAACCCAAAGCCTCAAGCTGCAATACAAAGTATTTTATTCTGTTTAAGTCATTAACAACAAATGGAAGGGAGGCACTTTGTTTTTCTTCAAGTTGATCCTTCAAACAACCAAATTCTATCTCCCATTTTATAAAGTCTCTATACACGTCCTCATCATCAGTAAAGCCAGTAATGTCACCTACTACTTTTTGGACATCAATACCGTGATCAAGAAATGTTCTAAGCACATTCCTTGATATCAAACTAGTACCAAGGTCACTGTTAGGGAAGCAAAAATGATAAACTGTTTTGCCAGCGTAAATTCTTGAAGTATCAACCCCCATTTCTAAAAGTGCACTTACCACATTGGCTTTATCGCCGGCCACTGCAGTCCATAAAGCCAGCATCTGGACATCATCTTCGGGTAATTTTTCTTTCCTAGCTGCTGCAGTAATTTCCGACTTCAAAGTACCTAAAATATGTTCGCTATTCGTTAATATTCTTGTCAAAACTATTTTAGTCAGAGGCAGGTTTCCAGCTATCAAGTCAAATGAATTTATAACACCTTGTACTAACGTACTAGCATTGATTTTGGGGCTGACACCTGACTTTAACTAAGTTAGGATGTTGGCATGTATATAAAGCATTGTAAAATAAGGGCTA
>JACCDG010531454.1_pt1 | contig 10414 bp, 9 predicted proteins | sample 7442471 | NCBI WGS metagenome assembly JACCDG01 (sample SAMN15323444, study PRJNA562643) | freshwater metagenome | isolation source: river surface water | place: USA:Blue River Watershed | collected 2017-08-17 | reverse complement strand
GTCGCTGCCACCGCTGTACATGGGTTACATCAACAAGTTCCCCTTTGCGTTGCACCCGGAGGTGTACGAGTACCTGATGATCTTCTCCAAGGAAGAGATCACGCACACGCTGATGTTCCGCCGGTATATGAAGATGGCCGGCCTGCCGCTCTTCTCTCCGCCGAAGGGCTTTTACGCGCAGTTTACGCAGCAGCTGCCGGCGCTTCACCCTGTGGTCGGCATCCTGTCGACACTGATGATCGAGTGGGGTGCTGAGCTCAACGTCATGTATCTCACACAGCGAGACGAGGTGGATCCGCTAACCCGTAAGATGTTCCATGCACATCATTTGGAAGAAGCACGTCACATCTCCTTCGGCAAGCGCGTAATCGAGAGCTTCTTTGAATCGACGCCGGGCGAGGCACTGGCACCGATCCGCGTACAGTTCGCGCAGACGTATCGTAGCTACAAGGACGAGGTCACCTTCAATCGCGACATCGCGCTGCACACCTCGTTTCCCTTTCCGATCGATGTCAAAGACGACGCCTCGGTCGCGCAGGTGCGCAACTCGGAGAACAACCGCCGCTTGAACGCAGAGCGGCTGGGTGAGATCGATCGTTGGTTCGCGCAGTTGGGTATCCTATGACCGTTGACGAATGGGATGCGGTGTACGTGGGCAGCGGCATCACCGCGCTGACGCACGCGGCGCTGATCGTGGACCGGAATCCGGCTCTGCGCGTCCTGGTCTTGGAGCAGCATGACGTGCCCGGCGGCTATGCGACGGAGTTCCGCAGGCCAAAGCTAGGCGTACGGTTCGACTGCAGCCTCCACAAGCTGACCGGCATGGGTTCGGATGGCAACCTGTATGCACTGTTCCGGGAGCTGGGTATCGACGATAAGGTGCGGCTGTGCTACCCACCGACATGGTTCGAAGTTATCGGCGCGCAGCGGCTGACGTTGCCCGAGGATCCGCACGCAGCGCTGTTGCAGTTGACAATCATGTTCCCGTCGGAACAAGCCGCCCTGGGGCGCTTCTTTGAGGAGGTAGGGACATATGGGCGCGACTCCTACATGCAGTTCGAGACGTTGCAGGGAAACTACGAGCCGGACTTCAAAAAGTTACGCTGGGCGCATCGTAACCTCAAGCCGCTGACCGTCGCACAAGCGTTGAGGCAGCGGTTCAGCGATGAGCTGCTCATAGAGATACTGGCGTTACCCAGCATCTATGTCGGGTGCTTTCCCGAGCAGTGCTCCTACCTCTACTACTTGCATGTCGTGTATGCGAGCCTGTTCATGCGCAGCGCGTATCTGGAGGGCGGCTCCCAGCGCCTGAGCGATCTTTTCGTTGAGAAGCTGCGTGGTGCTGGGTCCGAGGTCCGCACCGGGGTCGAGGTCGAGCGGATTGTGGTGGATCCGGCCGACGGTTTGCGGGCGACCGGCGTCGTGGCGGGCGGTGAGTTGATCCGTGGTCGCCATGTTTACGTAAACGCCAGCCCCGAACACGTGATGCAGGACCTGCTGCCGAACCTGGACGCGCTACAAGAGGTCCGGCGCCGCGCCAGGGAGCAGGTTCCGGCCAACTCCACTAGCACGATCTACCTGCTGCTCGACACGCAGCCTGAGTTTTTGGGTTTGGACAGCGCGGAGACGATGGTGCTGGCGCAGGACCCCAAGCAGGCCGAGCAGGACCGGGAGCTGGCGCGGTCTATGCCTGCAGACGTGGCGATCGCGGAGCACGCCTACTGGGCCAGCGCGTCGTTCGAGGTCACAAACTATGCACTGCTCAGCGCCTCGGGCGGCAATGTCGTCATCGTCAATGTACTGGACGACGTGCGCCATTGGCCCGAGCGTAAGACACCGGACTACCGGGCCAAGAAGCGGCGTTTTGTTCAAGTTGTCCTGTCCAGGCTCTTTCGCGCGATCCCGGCCATCGAGCCTCATGTGCAGTACCGCGAGGTATCGACGCCGCGCACCTGCGAGCGCTACACCCGCAACAAGGCCGGCTCGGGCTATGGCGCACTCGTGTCGCCTGGTGCCCCGGTCGGTTTCTCGGGCATCGCGTTCCCGATTAGAAACATTAGCTTCCTCAGCGCCTGGGTTTCGGGCTCGGGATACGAGGCAACGATGGGCTACGCGCGCCTTATGGCGCGATCCGTGCGCTCCGGGGCTAGAGCCGAGGGGCGTGCGGGGCAGATGGCCGAGATGTAGTTAACTTAGGAATATGCAGATGAATTTAGATCTAAATCGGTGGGTGTTGGTCACTGGTGGTAGCCGGGGCATCGGGCGGGGCATCGTCGAGGCGCTGGCAAGCGAGTATCGAGTGGTGTTCACTTACCGACAGGGGGAGCAGCAGGCCGATGCGCTAGTCCAGTCGTTGAGCGGGCAGGGCGCGGCGGTAGAGGCACATCGTTGCGACGGTGCCGATCCTGCGCAGATCGGGGCGCTAGCGAAAGACTGTGTAGCTAGGCTGGGTGCGCCGTGGGGCTTGATCCAGAATGCCGGCGTAACACAAGACGGTGCTTTCGTGCACATGTCCGACGAGGCTTGGCGCCATGTGCTCAGCACGAACCTAGATGCGTGCTTTTACGGAGTGCGCGCCTTCCTCGAGTCCATGCTCGGAGAGCGGCGCGGATCAGTGGTGATGATGTCCTCGATCACAGCAATCCACGGTAACCCCGGCCAGGTGAACTACGCCGCGACGAAGGCTGCCATGCTCGGGATGACCCGTTCGCTGGCCCGTGAGATTGCGCGTTACCGTGTGCGGGTCAACGCCATCGCACCGGGCTTGATCGACACCGAGATGGTCGCCGCCATGTCGGACGACCGGCGCCGCGCGATGGAAAAATCCGTTCCGCTGCGGCGCCTGGGGCGTGTCGATGAAGTTGGGGCGTTGGTACGCTACCTACTGTCCGACGCGTCGGAGTACATGACTGGCCAGACGCTGGTGCTGGACGGTGGCCTGTCCGCTTAAAGCGGGTCGGCGCATAGACGAAGGAGGAATACCAATGGCTTATGTCGTCACCAGTGCCTGCATCAACTGCAAGCACTCTACCTGCGTGGAGGTCTGTCCCACGGACAGCTTCCATGAAGGTCCAAATATGCTGGTCATTCATCCCGAGGACTGCATTGATTGCGCAATTTGCGTGCCCGAATGCCCTGAGAAGGCGATTTTCGCGGCCGAGGATGTTCCGCATGCCGAACTCGAAAGCATTGAGCGCAACGCGGAACTAGCCGAGCGTTGGCCAAGCATCATTAAGCGCACTGCGCCGATGAGCGAGCACGAAGTGTGGCGCCACACGGGGCCGCGTTGGCACCTAGTGCAGGACTACAAGGAGCAGACGGATGCTTAATTGTTCCGCACCCCGTGTAAGCGATGCTCTGTCCTGGGGCTTTCTAGCAATCCTGGCCGCCAACAGCGTACTCATAGTTATGGTGCCCTGTCCGCTGGCGTTGAGGCTCATGCTGGCGGTGATCCAGGGCCTGCTGTTTGTCGGGGTCCTAGAGGCCGTGCACCAAGCGACCCACGAAAACCTCTTCCGACAGAGATGGGCCAACAAGTGGGTCGGCACCGTACTGGCTTCGCTGCTGATGCTGCATTTCGTGCACTACCGGTTCTTTCACGCCTACCACCACGCGCACACGGCGACGTCTCAGGATCCGGAGCGCGCGCTCTATCAGGGTTCAACCGCGCGTGCGGCAACTGCATGGCTGCTAGCGCCGTGGTCCTACCTGCAATTCAGCCTGACGGTCACGCGGGATCAGCACGTCAGCGAGCGCTATTCCGCCGCGTGCCAGACGAACGCAATGATTCTGTTTGCCTTCGTGGCGACTGTGGTCGGCCTGACTGCGATCTGGTCGCAAGAATCAATACTGGCCTACTGGCTGCCGCTGGCCCTGTTTGCGTGGTTCGACTATCCGCTGAACCAGGCAGAGCACTACGGCATGACCGAAATCCCGGAGGGGGCCAGTCCGGCTGCTGTCACGAACGACCTCATCCTCCCGTCGTTTTTTTGCTGGATGTTCCTGTTCCGAAATTACCACCGTGTCCACCACTTAGCGCCGAAGACCCCCTGGCACGACGCCCGGGAGGTCTTCTTTCAAGGTCTTGGCCCGCAGCTCAGCTTCGGCGAGTTCCTGGCCCAGTACTTCAAGAGGGGACCGCGTCTCTGGGGCGTGCGTTGATGCACGGCAGCCGACCCGAACCTATCCATTTGAAGACAATTAACATGAGAATCGCATTACGTGACTCGCTGTGGCTCGGAGCCGTTGGCGCTGTGCTTGTGACCAACAGCCTCCTTATGGTCCATCCAGCCTCGCCGGGCTGGTATGCATGGCTGGGCGTGCCGATCCAAGGGCTGCTGTTCGTCGGGATGATGGAGGGTTTTCACCAAGCTGTGCACTTCAATCTGCACGACTGGCGGCCGGCCAACATGCTACTGGGGCGCCTGTTCGGCGCGTTTCACGGTCTGGGATTCACCGCATACCGCCGGTTCCACCTGGAGCACCACGCGCTCACCAATACGCCGAGCGATCCGGAGCGCTTTTTCTACGAGAAGGCGATCTCGGGCTGGATGATGTTCCTGGTTCCGTTCGTTGCGCTCGTCCGCAACGCCAACGTGATCAACCGTGGAGCTTATGTACCGGAGGGGGAATACCGCAGCCATCGCCGCGAATTGTTAAGCCTCGTCGCTGCACGCAGCCTGATGGTTGCGCTGACGATCTTCTATCCGTTGTCGATGCTGTGGCTGTACTGGGTGCCTTACCTTGTCTTCTTTCTCGTGGAGTTGATGATCGCCCAGTCGCAGCATTACTTCTCCGCTGAGCGGCCGGTCGCTCCGAAGGGTGTCGAGCACTACGCGGAGGGCGTGAACATTCGCCTGCCTGCGGCACTCGGATTTCTCATTCTCTACACGAACCATCACGCCACACACCATGTGAAGGCGTCCTTGAAATGGTACGAGGTCCCAGCGCAGAGTCGGCGCGATGCTGCGCTGGTCCGCGAGGTTGGGCTGCTGCAGTTCGCATACCGGTGCCTGCGCGAGGGCGGAAAGAAATGGTCAGTTTCATCAACGACGAAAGAGATATCATGAATCAACTATACGACGCATTCCAAGGAATCGCGACCAGATTCCCCAACGCGATTGCATACCAGGGAAGAGAATGCTTGCGCACATACGCGCAGATGTCGGCCGATATCGAAGAGCGTGCTGTCGACCTGAAGGCGTGGCCTATCGGCTTGCAGCAGCGCGTGGCAATCAGCTCTGGGCCGGCCTATTCGGTCTTCGTGCTTGAACTCGCCTGCGCGAAGCATGGGGCTACCGTGGTCTTCCTTGAGAGCTTCATGGCGCCGAACAGTGCTGAGTGGGGTGACGCCGTTTTAGCGTCCTCCGCGCACTGGGCGATCACTTGGTTCGGGGATGAGACTGTCGTCCAGCGAACCGCAGAGCCCCTACATTCAGCCACTGTCGACGATGACATCCTGCTGCAAGCGCGCACAAGCGGCACGACTGGCCAATCCAAGGGGGTATGCTTGTCTGAGCGGGCGATGATGTGCGCCGTACGCAACACGCAGACGATGTCGCGGTGCCAGTTCGGCTGCCGCACATTAATTCTATACGAGCCTTTGGGGCTGCTAAGCCAACTGGCCGCCTTCGCGACGCTGCTGGTGGGCGGCACCGTGGTCGACGGCATTCATCTGGCCGCAGCACCCCATCAGATCGCGGCGTTTTTGGAGCACGAGCGGATCAGCCACCTCGTGATGGTTCCGCAACATATCGGGGCAGTGCTCGATGATCCCGACTTGGCCAAGCGCGACCTGTCGTCGCTGCAAGCGGTCATGTACGGAGCCGCACCAGTCACTATGGCCCTGATGGACCGCGCGCGGCGCGCGGTCGCTTGTCGATGGCTACAGTGCTACGGCATGACCGAGACTACGGGACCTGTCACATGGCTCGATGACCACGAGCAGGAGCTCGCCGGGTTTTCAGTGGGGCGCGCGGCCCAAGGCGTCTTTGTGCGAATCTGCGATGTCGACAGCGGGGAGGCCGTGGGCGAGGGGCAGCCAGGCGAGGTTCAAGTCGCGGGCGATCTGGTCATGAAGGGCTACTGGGATGCGCGATCGAAGCGCCCCGTGAGTTCGGACCGTTTGGTCGACGGCTGGCTACGCACAGGCGATCTTGGACGACTCGACCGAGGCGGACTCCTCGAGCTGCTGGGCCGAGCGAGCGACGACATCGTCTGCGCCCAAGGCTACACTCTCAAGCCCGCAGAGATCGAGGCTGCGATTCAGCTTGTACCGGGTGTCGTTGAGGTCGCCGCAATCGGGGTGTCTGTCGGCGACATCGGCCTGATGCCGGTGGCGGTTTGCCATGTTGACGATATCGTCAAACGGCTCACGCTCGTTGCCGACATCAGGGCGCAGCTTCGGGAGCAGCTGGACGCTTCCCGCCGACCGACGCACCTTGTGCTGAGGGCGGTGCCGCTGCCCAAGGGAGGCAACGGCAAGGTGCAGCGCACCGCGCTGCGCGCGAGCGTGGCAGCGGACGAGCTGGTGGAGCTCTGATGCGAGGATCGTTGTACATGGATCAGACCGTTCACACGTTGAACCTGTGGTTGATGGCCGGCATGGTGGCGAGTGCTGTCGCCGGCCTTCTGCATGTGGGGTGTATCGTTTTCGGTGCCTCTTGGTACCGGTTCCTGGGAGCCGGCGAGGACATAGCGCAGATGGTGGAAGAAGGAAGGCTACAGCCCCACTTGATCACGCTGACAATCGCACTGATTCTATTCGGTTGTGCCACTTACGCATTGGCTGGCGCCGGCCAGCCAATGCGCTTGCCCGTGATTCGCTGGGTCGTCCTGGCAATCACGCTGGTCTACCTACTGCGCGGCATCGCGGGCTTTTTAATCGATATACCGAGCTCCGGACGCAGCCAAGCATTCTGGTGGTGGAGCTCGTCCATCTGCCTTGCCATAGGCACCCTGCATGCGGTCGGCCTGAGGCAAGTCTGGCACCGTTTGTAAAAATTTCAAACTTATACAACCATGATGAACGTTAAATCATCCTCACAATTTATTACCAGCCCTTGGCGCAAGGACCTCGTGGTACTTTATGCTGTTGCGCTACTTGCTGGCACCGCGGTGGGTCTCTTCAATCCGATGCTCTCGCTTAGAATGAAGGAGGCTGGATTCACCGACATTGTTATTGGCACCGCATCGAGCCTATTCTTTGTCGGAGTAATTGTCATCGCACCAATGGCCGGTTATGTTGCGCGGCGTTACAGCCTGCGTACGGTGCTTGCGATTGGACTCGCGGTGGCCGGGATCGGTTCAGCGCTGTTTCCCATGGCGCAATCGCTTGAGCACTGGATACTGTTTCGCCTCGTCTTGGCCTCAGGTGTCGGATTCTACTTAATCGGAGGTCAGTCGGCAGTTAATACACTCGCCCCGGAAGAAAATCGAAGCCTGATCAGTGGCCTCTATGCTCTGTCCTTTGGATTTGGCATGGGAGTGGGCCCAATGGGTGCCACCATTTTTTCCGCAGAGCCTCAATGGGCGTTTTATGCATGCGCTTTGATTCTCTCACTTGGGGTTCCATTGGTCATGTTCGGTCTGCCGTCAGAGACCTCCAAAAGTCTTATTCCGCTCGAACGTAGCCAGATTCGTCAGATGGGTATACCAATGCACGCGGTGTTTGCCTACGGAGTTGCGGAATCGATCTTGCTGAGTCTGTTCCCTATTGCCATGGTAGATCGTGGACTCACGGTAGCTGAAATGAGTATTGCATTTAGCATTTTCGTGTTGGGGGGCTTGATTTCGACCTTGCCAGTTACTAAGTTGGCCGACATATATGGGCTGGAGCGGGTACTGGCAACATGTGCTGCGACGGGGGTCTTGGGAAGTCTAACCATGGCATTGTCGAGCTCAACCGCCATTACTATGGTAGCGTCCATCCTGACCGGTGCCGCTTTGGGCCCGGTCTTTGCGCTGGCGTTGGCTATTGTCGGAAGGCTCCTACCCACAGAGCAACTGCCTGCAGGTAGTGCAATTTTCACTATCGCGTTCTGTGTCGGATCGGCGATTGCCCCCTTCTTTGCCGCGCTCCTCATCAGCGAGTGGGGAAGTAAACACCTCTTTACTCTTAGCAGTATTCTTTTTGCTTCGCTATTAATCAGGATTCTTGCGAATCGAACCATGCCACTCAACGTGCCGGCTTGTTCCCAGATTCGAACACAAAAGTTGCGGTGAATAGGATAGAAGAAGAAAAGGTAGAGCAATGATCGGTCGCGCGAAGAGTATTGTCGACGCCATCAATGAGATTGCATCTGGTCGTGTTTTATCGGCGGAATTAACACATAGCTGCCTGCAAAGAATTGATAAATTAAACAGCCGGGTGAATGCCGTGGTGACTCTTAATCACCACTCGCTAGAAGATGCAAAAAAGATCGATCAATCGTCAATTCGTGCAAAACACTTACTTGGTCTTCCATTTACGGTAAAGGATGCATTCAAGACAGCCGGTATCAGGTCGACCTCCAGCTACCGACCTCTTTCATCCTACGTACCTGATGCCAATGCGGTAGCAGTTGATATGCTCTTAAGAGCAGGAGGTATTTTGATTGGGAAAACAAACTTGCCAGAATTGGCCGCAGATCCGCAGTGCCGAAGTCCGTTATTCGGTGTGACTAATAATCCATGGGACTTAAACAGAACTTCTGGGGGAAGTTCGGGCGGAAGCGCCGTTGCGGTAGCGTTAGGCTTCTCATGGCTTGATCTAGGAAGTGACTTTGCCGGTTCTATTCGGATCCCGGCATCGTTTTGCGGCGTGGTCGGTTTCAAGGCAACCGAAGGCCGCATACCAAGCGATGGTCATATTCCGCCCCTGCCAGGAAGCGCTTCAAGGGTAAACCACATGCTTTCCTTCGGCTTGCTCACGCGACGGGTTGGTGATTTAAGTATTGGCCTAAGCGTATTGACATCCCGCGACCAGGAACCAAGCAGTCTGCCTTGTAAAGTCCGCAGTCGTCGTGCAACTCAGGATCAGCAGTTGAAGTTTGCATTTTGGGATGATTTCGACGGGCTTCCGCTTTGCTCGAGAACTAGAGATACATTGAAGAAAACTATAGCGAATCTTGTCCGGGTAGGCCACAAAATTGATCGGAAGAGACCAGAAGGCTTCCACTTCGAATCGCTGTGGAACGCATTTGGCGTTATTGCAGGTGCGGAAGCTGGGTTCGTTTCTAATCAAATGTTGCGTTCAATTTTATCGAAGTTCGCTGCTTTTCCCTCTAAGAACCAGCCGATTATTCGTGGACTTCTCGCCGGACTTTCCTTGCGGCCCACTGCTTACGAAAACGCGTTACGGATTCGTCAAAGCGCGATTGATAAGCTTGAAAGCTTCATGGCGAACTACGATGCTTGGATTCTTCCTGCATCCCCTTGTGTTGCATATCAACATATGCACAGATTTGAGTTGTTTGGCCTTTCGAAAATTAGGTTTGAGGGACACTCGATTTCATACATTGATGGAGCATTTGGTTGTACATCGCCTTTTTCTCTCACTGGTAGTCCAGTACTGTCCCTTCCCTGCTCCGTCACCGATGGTATTCCTGTCGGATTGCAGTTTGTTGGTCGTCGCATGCAGGATCAACAACTCGTAGAAGTATGCACATTGGTAGAAGACATCGTGGGCGGCTATAGAGCTCCTCCGCTGTTATCGGATGAATTGGTGTCTGACTTTATTTTCAAGTGATTTGTCAGGTTCCGTGCAATTCGTGCCCAAGCTCTGCTAGCCATTATTTCGGGTTTTGTTGCAATAAGGATCAGGGATAATGGCCGGCATGCTTGATGTTCACCAAAGCCGCATCAAATGTATAGGTGCAGAATATGTTAGAAACGCAACGATTACGCCTGCGTCAGTGGGAGGATGATGACTACGCTGTGTACGCACGGCTGAATGCAGATCCGATGGTGATGCGTTACTTCCCCAAGGTGTTGTCCGCACAGGAGAGCAATGAACAGGCTGATAAGCTGCGTTCGCTGATTTCAGAACGGGGCTGGGGGGTATGGGCGGTAGAGCTGAAAGCCAGCGGCGAATTCATCGGAATGACCGGTTTGCATAAACAGGCTGGTGACAGCGGCATTCCCCAGGCGCCGCTCACGGAGATCGCCTGGCGCATTCTGACAGCTCATTGGGGCAAGGGCTATGCGCCTGAAGCCGCTAGGAGGGTCTTGCAGTTTGCCTTTGAAGAGTTGGCGCTGGACGCGGTGCACTCCTTTACGGCACAGGGCAACACGCCATCCCAGAGAGTAATGATTAAAGTCGGCATGGAAAATACCGGCGAGAAATTCAATCATCCCAAACTAGAAAGTGGGCATGAGCTTGAACGGCACTGCCTGTATGTCTTGACTAAGGAACGTTGGTTGGCAACCAATCGCT
>JACCDG010855406.1_pt1 | contig 10415 bp, 10 predicted proteins | sample 7442471 | NCBI WGS metagenome assembly JACCDG01 (sample SAMN15323444, study PRJNA562643) | freshwater metagenome | isolation source: river surface water | place: USA:Blue River Watershed | collected 2017-08-17 | reverse complement strand
TCGAACTCACGGAGGACTCGCATCCTCGGCAGTTTTCAAGACTGCTGCATTCAACCACTCTGCCAAGCTTCCAAAACAGCGGTGATTATAAGGTATCTGAAACCAAGCGCCATTTTTTTTCATTTTACGGGCTTCAAAACTTGTTAAAATTCATAAATGTCCAAATTAATTAGCGCTGTAGACCTTGCTCTAGACACCGCCTACCAACAAATCACTGATGCCGAATGGCAGCAATTGTTTGAGTTGGCAGCAAGCCGTGGCGTTTTTGAAAAACGCAATGCAATCTTTTCAGGCAGCGCTGTTAATCAATCAGAGGGTCGATCAGCCCTACACCCAGCTCTTCGAAACTTATCAGACCAGCCAATGATGGTGGATGGCGAAGATGTCATGCCCCAAGTCAAAGCAGTATGGCAAAGGATGGAAGGGTTTTGCAATCAATTGATCGGTATCACCGATGTGATTTGCATCGGTATTGGTGGTTCAGATTGGGGTCCACGCTTGGTGTGTGATGCGCTATATCAAGTGAATCCAAATCTGGGTAAAGCGATTCGTTTGCATTTTGTGGCAAACGTCGACAGCGCTGAATTAGCCACCACTTTGTCAAAAGCTCAACCTCGCAGCACCAGAGTTCTGATCACATCTAAAACATTCACAACCCTTGAGACCATGAGAAATGCTCAAACGGTCATCAATTGGTTAAAGCTGAACAATGTCAACGCATCTCAACTCAAGAAGTGTTTGATTGGTATCACTGCAAACCCAGAAGCTGCTGAAGCCTTTGGCATTGCCCCAGAGAATATCTATCCATTTTGGGATTGGGTCGGTGGTCGCTTCTCAGTATGGTCAGCCGTTGGTTTTCCAATTGCTATCAAATTTGGCTTTGCTACCTACAAACAATTTTTAGCTGGCGCTTTTGCAATGGACCAGCATTTTGTGAATGCTCCAGCAAAAGAAAACATGCCCCTAACCTTGGCATTGACTTTGATTCACAATCAACGCAAACATGGCATCACTGCGAAAGCGATTGTGCCCTACGCTCATGGCCTCAGATTTTTACCTGAGTGGTTGCAGCAATTAGAAATGGAAAGTCACGGCAAGAGCGTGACAGTCGATGGTCAATCATGCGACCCAACATCACCAGTGGTATTCGGTAGTGCTGGCAGCAATTCTCAGCACAGCTATTTCCAAATGCTTCACCAAGGAACACAGATCATCCCAGTGGACTTCATTGCAATCAAACAAGCGATGAGCGATTTACCTGAAGCCAAAGAACATCATCAATCTTTGATTGCTAACTGTTTGGCTCAAGCTCAAGCTTTGGCCAATGGATCTGAAGAAGAGTTCGCTTATGACTCTTGTCCTGGTGGTCGCCCTAGCAACTTGATTTGGCTACCGAAACTCGACGCCTACTATTTGGGTGCCTTATTGGCACTTTATGAACATCGAGCACTTTGCTTAGGCGCCATTTGGGGCCTCAATAGCTTTGATCAACCAGGCGTTGAACTAGGTAAAAAATTAGCCAAGCCGATTCAAGCGGCGCTCAAAGGTGACAACCCATCATTGGATGGCATTGATGAAATCACGGCTGCTCGCATCAAGTGGCTCAATTCTTAACGCCCAACTCCTAAATCAGCAGAGAGCTCATGGAACTATCCCCATCAATTTTCAAAGCCTATGACATTCGTGGTGTCATTGATAAAACATTAGATCCAAGCGTTGCCGAACTGATTGGTCAATCTTTTGGCAGCGCCATGCGTGAGATTGGTGAAACCGTTTGCGTGGTCGGTCGTGATGGTCGTTTATCTGGTCCAGCCCTGATGGCAGGTCTTACAAAAGGTCTTTTATCTGTTGGCGTTGATGTGATTGATTTAGGTGTTGTGGCAACACCCATGGTTTACTTCGGCACCAACATCAAAATCAATGGTCAGCAAGCAAAGTCTGGAATCATGATCACAGGCAGTCACAATCCACCTGACTACAACGGCTTCAAAATGGTTTTAGGCAGTTCTGCTATTTATGGCGAACAGATACAGGCCTTGCGTGAGCGCATCATTGCCAAGCGGTTTGCAACTGGCTTGGGCAAGCGTTCTGAATACGATATTTTCCCTGAGTACTTAGCGCGCATTGTTGGCGACGTGAAGCTTCAGAGAAAAATCAAGATTGCTGTTGATTGCGGCAATGGTGTTGGTGGTGCATTTGCTGGAAAACTATTCAGAGCTCTTGGCTGTGAAGTTGAGGAATTATTTTGCGAAGTTGATGGCACCTTCCCAAATCACCATCCTGATCCAGCTCATTTGGAAAACCTACAAGATTTAATTAAAAATCTTAAAAATACCGATAACGAAATTGGTCTCGCCTTTGATGGTGACGCAGATCGTTTAGGCATAGTGACAAAAAGTGGCGAAGTGATATTCCCTGATCGCCAAATGATGTTATTTGCCAAAGATGTTCTTGGTCGCAATCCTGGCGCACAAATTATTTACGACGTGAAGTGCACACGCAATCTAGCCACTTATATCAAGCAAGCTGGTGGCGAACCATTGATGTGGAAAACAGGTCACTCTCTTGTTAAAGCAAAACTAAAAGAAACAGGCGCGCCTCTTGCAGGTGAAATGAGTGGTCACATTTTCTTCAAAGACCGCTGGTATGGTTTTGATGATGGTCTTTACACAGGTGCGCGTCTTTTAGAGATTCTGAGCGGCGAAAAAGATCTTAATGCCACTTTAGAAGGACTACCTAATGCAATCTGTACACCTGAGCTGCAAATGCCTTGCGCTGAGGGCGAACCATTTGTCTTGCTCGACAAGATCAAAGAAAAAGTAGCTGAAAGCAAAGCCAAGGGCACGAACACTTTGTTCCCAAGCTCAGAATCAATCAACACCATTGATGGTGTGAGAGTTGAATACGCAGATGGCTTTGGCTTGGCTCGCCCATCGAATACCACTCCGATCGTGGTAATGCGTTTTGAAGCTGATAGTCAGGCGGCGATTGAAAGAATCCAAGCTGAATTCAAGCAGGTGTTCTTGGGCATCAAATCAGATGTAAAGATGCCTTTTTAAAATCAGCACAAAGCTCAGCAAACACAACAAACAAAAAAGGCAGCCTTGGCTGCCTTTTTTGCTTTTTATCACCAAACCACTTTTAATCACCCAAACTATTAAATGGTGATTTTCTTAATTTCTTTAATCTTGTTTTTATCATCAACCAAAATCACTTTCGGGACAAATGTTTTTGCATCTGCCTCAGACATTGGGCCATAAGTACAGATGATCAATAAATCACCGACATGGGCCTTACGAGCAGCTGCGCCATTCAAGGAAATAGCACCAGATCCGCGAGCAGCTTTGATGATGTAGGTTGAGAAGCGTTCGCCATTATTGATGTTGTATAGCTCAATGCGCTCGAATTCACGCATATCAGACGCATCCAATAGATCTTCATCAATACCACATGAACCTTCGTACTCTAAATCGGCCTCAGTCACTGTTACACGGTGCAATTTGGCTCGCAACATCACTCTTTGCATAATTTTCCCTCCGGGTGCGGATTCTACCTTGTGGAATGGCTATTCGCTGTAAAATTTAGCAGGTATGATGATTAAATCGATTTTTTAGGGGTTTTTATGGCTGATAACAATCAAAACGGCTGCTTAACTGTTGGCGAAGGCGTTAAATTAACTGGCAATTTTGTAGTTCCTGACATTGCTTCTATTTCAGGAACCATTGAAGGCGAACTAACTGCTCGCGAGATTCTAGTGGGTAGCACAGGCGTTCTTAAGGGCAAAATGACGGCTGACGTGGTCGATGTTCGCGGTGAAATCCATGACAACCTTACAGCTAATAAGTCTTTGTTTATTCGCTCCACAGGTAAGGTGATTGGCACAGTTCAATACACTGAAATTGAGATTGAAAAAGGTGGTGATTTACAAGGTAACCTCTTGAAATCAGCCAACGGCAATAGCGCCTCTTAAAAGGTTTTTAGGAAATGAATATGTTTGGTAAAAAAACAGATAACGAAAACTCTGAATTTTCATCAGAAGAGCCTATTTCAAATGAAATGGCCGAAGAGAATGAGAATTTTGAATCCGCAACTCAAAGTTCAAGCGTTTCTCTAAAGCCATCGATCATCAGTGAAGGTTTTGAGTTCACAGGTGATATGAAGTCAGGTGGCTCGATCACTGTAGATGGCACATTCAAAGGTAACTTGTCAGTTCAAACATTGTTGATTGGCGCCGGTGGTTATGTAGATGGCACAGTCACAGCTGACAGCATCAACGTCAAAGGCAAGCTATCTGGAACGGTGAGCTGTCGTGATTTAGTGATTGGTGGTCGTGCGACTGTGGACGGCGCACTCACCTACTCAAGTATCACTATTCAACGAGGCGGCACAATCAAGGGCGATTTAAAGCGCAAGTGATTGACACTTCAATAAGTAAAAAAGCTCACTGATGTGAGCTTTTTTTATTGGGGCGCTAGATCTGTATTTTTATAATTCTTGTATTTCAGCTTTTATTTTGTTTTTATTGTTTAACGACGCTCTTGTACAGCGCGGATCACATCAGAGGCTTGATTGGCTGATTTTTTATCAACGCCCTGAATCACTAAACCAATCACACGTGCACCGTGCTCAATGCCAATAGAGCCATAAGTCACATCACCGCGCACTTGAGCAGTTTGATGAAACTCAACACGCTCTGTTGCATAGATATTACCTTCTACCTTACCAGCCACCATCACGCGATGAGCAAAGATATCACCAATCACTTCGCCATCTTCGCCGACAGCCACAGTCACTTTTGAATTTTCTTCACTTTCAATATTGCCAACCACTTTGCCATCGATGCGCAGGCTCTCACCAACGACCATGCGGCCATAGATTTCTGATGTTTTACCAATCAAAGTGTCAAAACGTTCGTTGGTAGGTAGCAACAATGATGTTTTACGTTTGCCGAACATATTTATCTCCGTTATGCATTCATTCTATATGTTTTTATGCTCACAAGATCTATTTTGAGACCTTGAATCAGCCACTTTCAGGTTCGCTTCAGAAAATTGCCTTAATATTCATACATGAACAAAGAATTATTCGATTACCCAAAGCCAGATGGCTCCGGTGCGACCTGTATCGCACAAGCATGGGCCAAAGTGCCTAGAGCACTGCCCGGGGAAGAAAAAGCGCAAATTATTCAAAAGATTAAGTCTGAGCTGGTCAAGCAAAACGCTGTGCTTGTAGCGCACTACTACGTTGATGGGGACATCCAAGACCTTGCCTGGGAAACCGGTGGCTTTGTTGCAGACTCTTTAGAAATGGCTCGTTTTGGTAAAAATCATCCCGCCAAAAAACTGATTGTTGCTGGCGTTAAGTTCATGGGTGAAAGCGCAAAGATTTTGAGCCCAGAAAAAACAGTCTTGATGCCAGATTTAGACGCCACATGCTCTCTTGATTTAGGTTGTCCTGCAGAAGACTTCAATCAGTTCTGCGATGCGCACCCAGATCGCGAAGTGGTAGTGTATGCCAACACAAGTGCAGCCGTTAAAGCCAGAGCTGACTGGATGGTGACCAGTTCTTGTGCCCTTGCGATTGTTCATGAACTGCACCAGCAGGGTAAAAAGATATTGTGGGCCCCAGATCGTCATTTGGGCCGCTACATACAAGATCAAACCGGGGCTGATATGTTGCTTTGGGAAGGTCATTGCATCGTGCATGACGAGTTCAAGGCACTTGAGCTTGAAACTCTCATGAAGAAACATCCGGATGCCATGGTTTTAGTTCACCCAGAATCTCCAGCTCATGTGGTTGATTTAGCAGATGTGGTTGGATCTACCTCTGCGATGATCAAAGCAGTGGTCGAAGGCAGTGCCAAGGAATACATTGTTGCTACAGACAAAGGCATTCTGCATCGTATGCGTCAGTTGGCGCCTGAAAAAATCTTGATCGAAGCTCCTACCGCAGGCAATAGCGCCACTTGTAAGAGTTGCGCTCACTGCCCTTGGATGGCCATGAATGGTCTCGAGGGAATTTTGAGTTGCTTAACAAACCAGTCTGGTGAAATCTTGATTGATGAGAGCATTCGATCTGATGCTCAAGTTTGTATTGAGAAAATGTTGTCTTTCACAACAAACCATCCCGAGTTGTTAGCAAAAGCCCAACATGGCTTTGTTAAAAATATCGGCGCTGCTTAATCACTTTTTCTTATTTTCATTTAATCTTTTTTGATTCATCTTTTTAAAGATATTTTTATGTTTGATCACAACGAATCACTCGAACAAGCTCGCGAACGCAATATCAGTGATGCGCTTTTAGAAGATATTGGTACGGGTGATTGGACAGCGATGCTAGTTCCTAATTCTGGGGTTGTGCATGCCACCTTAATTGTTCGTCAAGAAGCCGTTCTTTGCGGCAGAGCGTGGTTTGAAGGTTGCTTGAAAAAACTTGATCACTCAGCCACCATCACTTGGAAGTACGCCGAAGGTGATTTGATGAAAGCTGACACCACTGTTTGCGAAATCACAGCCAAGCCACGCGCTCTTTTATCAGCAGAGCGCCCTGCTATTAATTTTTTACAAACATTATCTTGGACAGCAACAATCACCAGACAGCATGTGAAAGCCATTGAAGGCGCCAGCCCCAATACCCATGGTTGCGCTGTTTTGGACACCAGAAAAACAATTCCTGGATTACGCCAAGCTCAAAAATATGCAGTGACTGTGGGCGGTGGCAAAAATCAACGCTTGGCTTTATGGCATGGCATCTTGATTAAAGAAAATCACATTGCTGCAGCAGGTGGCATCAGCGCTGCCATGAAAGCAGCTCAAGCTCTGAACTCAGGCGTTGATATCCAAGTTGAAGTTGAAAATATGACAGAGCTTCAAGAAGCATTATCAGCAGGCGCTAAAAGTATTTTGATCGATAATTTCAGTCTTGAGCAAATGCGTGAAGCCGTAGCTTTTACCAAGGGCGCTGCTTTATTGGAAGCATCTGGTGGTGTGAGCCTTGATCAATTGAAGGCGATCGCAGCAACAGGCGTGGATCGTATCTCTATTGGCAAATTAACCAAAGACGTGATCGCGGTCGACTTCTCTTTGAGAGTTCAGTAACTTTAGCTTGCACCAATCAATCTTTAGCACTGGCACCAACGAATACTTATGACTGTCGATTGATGGGCGTGAGAATGGTTGGATAAGAAACAGTCCAGCTTTGTGGGTAATCACGGCTGTAATGCAAGCCACGACTCTCTTTGCGCATCAATGCAGAACGCACGATCAGTTCAGCGCAACTCAATAAGTTTCTTAGTTCTAATAAATCTCGGGTCACTCTGAAGTTCGCGTAATACTCTTGTACTTCACTTTGAAGTAATTCAATCCTGTGCAATGCTCTTTCTAGGCGACGATTGGTTCTGACGATTCCTACATAGTTCCACATCAAAAGACGCAGCTCATCCCAGTTGTGGGCAATGACCACTGTTTCATCCGCATCTTCTACTCGGCTTTCATCCCAATCAGGAACTTCTGGCATTTCTTTTAAGGGATGTTGTTTGATTTCGGCTGCTGCTGACTTGCCAATCACCACACACTCCAATAAAGAATTGCTCGCAAGACGATTAGCGCCATGCAAGCCTGTGTATGTTGCCTCTCCAACCGCATACAAGCCTGGTAAATCAGTTTTACCCTCTAAGTCAGTAACAACACCGCCACAGGTGTAATGGGCTGCTGGAACCACCGGAATGGCTTGCTTGGCAATATCAATACCCAATGCAGCACAACGAGCGTAGATGGTTGGGAAGTGCTCTTTCAAAAATGCCTCGCCCAAATGAGTGGCATCGAGCAAAACATAATCCAAGCCCAAGCGCTTCATTTCAAAGTCAATCGCTCGAGCCACAATGTCTCTTGGCGCAAGTTCAGCACGCTCATCATGATTAGGCATGAAACGAGTACCATCCGGGAGCTTTAATTGCGCACCCTCGCCACGAAGGGCCTCAGTGATCAAAAAGGTTCTGTCTTGTGGGTGATACAAACAAGTTGGGTGGAACTGCACAAATTCCATATTACCCACGCGACATCCCGCACGCCAAGCCATGGCTATACCATCACCCGTCGCAGTTTCTGGATTGCTGGTGTAGCGATAAACCTTACCCACGCCACCAGTGGCCAAAACCACAGCAGAAGCAGGAATCGCTTCAATTTTTCCACTGGAGATGTTAAGAGCATAGACACCGTAACAACGCTCAGATTTTTTTAATTGCTTATCTTTAAGGTGTCGATTGGTGATCAAGTCCAAAGCCATCCAACGCTCTAACAATTGAATATTTGGATGCGCTCTCGCTTTATCTAACAAGACCTCATGAATCGCTTTACCTGTAGCATCTGCGGCATGCGCAATGCGACGATGACTATGACCACCCTCTCGGGTTAAATGAAGGCCTTTAGGGCCCTGTGGATCGGTTGTGAAGGGCACGCCCTGGTCGACCAACCAATCGATTGCATCAGCACTTCTTTCAGCAATGTATCTTGCAGTGGATTCAACCACTAGACCAGCACCGGCCTCGACCGTGTCTTTCACATGCGCGTCCACGCTGTCTTGTTGATCTAAAACACCAACGATGCCACCCTGCGCCCAAGCGGTGGCTGATTCAGATAAACCGCGCTTGGCCATGATGATGACTTGACGAGACTCAGCCAGCTCCAGGGCAACGGTTAAGCCAGCCAAACCAGCGCCAATGATGACGACAGGCAAAGAATCGGAGGCAGATGTTTTAGGCATGATCAATGGTAACTTGAATAATCAAGAAAGCTTGCTGGCGTGTTCTCTGGTCTCATGGAAAACAATTTGAGGCCAACGTTCTTGAGTCACTCTCAAGTTAACAGCAGAGTTCGCCAAATAAGCCAAATTGTCTGCAGCATCTAAAGCCAACTGATGGCCCGCTGATGAATTCTGAAAATCACTCATCATTTTTTTATCTTCACAAGTCACCCAGCGTGCGCAGTTGATGCTGGCTGTGTCAAAAACAGCATCAACACCATATTCATTCATTAAACGGCTGGCCACCACTTCAAACTGCAAAGCACCCACAGCACCAAGGATCAGATCGCTGCTGTTCAATGGCTTGAATACCTGCACAGCACCCTCTTCGCCCAATTGCTGAAGACCTTTTTGCAGCTGCTTGATCTTCATTGGATTACGAATGCGGGCAACCCTGAAAAAGTCTGGGGCAAAGTATGGAATACCGGTGTACTGCAAAACTTCACCTTCAGAAAAGCTGTCACCAATTTGCATGTTGCCGTGGTTGGGTAAACCAATGATGTCGCCAGCGTAGGCTTCTTCCACCTGCTCACGACTAGAGGCCATGAAAGTCACCACGTTCGACACCTTCACCTCACGGTTGATGCGCAGGTGATTGATTTTCATGCCGCGCTCAAACTTACCTGAGCAAACACGCAAGAATGCAATGCGGTCTCGATGCGCAGGATCCATATTGGCCTGGATCTTGAACACAAAGCCACTGAACTTGTCTTCTCTTGGATCAACAGATCGCACAGTTGCACTGCGTTCTCTAGGGCCCGGTGCCCAATCTAAAAGTGCGTTGAGGATTTCTCGAACACCAAAGTTGTTGATGGCTGAACCAAAGAATACGGGGGTCTGTAAACCACCCAAGAAACGCTCTAAATCAAATGGGTGAGATGCACCTTGCACCAACTCCACTTCCATTTTGAGTTGAGCCATTTCATCAGGGAACATTTCATGAAGTTTTGGATTATCAATCCCCTTCATCACCTGGAATTCTTGATCAGCACGATCATTGCCAGCGGCAAACAAAAGAATTTCATCATTGATGAGGTGATAAACACCGCGGAAATTTTTGCCCATGCCGATTGGCCACGTGACTGGAGCACACTCAATCTTCAAAACAGATTCAAGTTCATCCAGTAATTCCATAGGATCTCTGGTTTCGCGGTCCATCTTGTTCACGAACGTGATGATGGGAGTATTTCTCATGCGGCAAACATTCAATAATTTGATGGTTTGCTCTTCAACACCCTTGGCCGCATCAATCACCATCAATGCAGAATCCACAGCGGTTAAAACGCGATAAGTATCTTCAGAAAAGTCTTGGTGACCTGGGGTATCCAACAGATTGACCACATGGTCACGGTATTCAAACTGCATCACCGAGCTGGCCACAGAAATACCGCGCTGCTTTTCAATTTCCATCCAGTCAGAAGTAGCATGTCTGCCACTTTTACGAGCTTTAACAGTTCCTGCCAATTGGATAGCTCCAGAGAACATCAATAGTTTCTCTGTCAGGGTTGTTTTACCGGCATCAGGGTGAGAAATAATGCCAAAAGTCCTGCGTCTTGCGACTTCGCGGACAATATCGTTACTGTAATTCATAGGCTTTTCAATCAAATAGCCCTATA
>JACCDG012042732.1_pt1 | contig 10418 bp, 22 predicted proteins | sample 7442471 | NCBI WGS metagenome assembly JACCDG01 (sample SAMN15323444, study PRJNA562643) | freshwater metagenome | isolation source: river surface water | place: USA:Blue River Watershed | collected 2017-08-17 | reverse complement strand
GCTCGTATCGGTGAAACGATCTACATTGGTTACAGCTTCCTAGACAACGGTATTTCTGCAAATGAAATCTGGACCTTCAAGATTGACGAAAAGAAGAATCCTATGCTGATGGGTATTGAAGTGCTTTGAAGCGCTCTGATGTTGTAAGCTAATACATAAAGCCTCTGGTGCCTTCGCGGGTGCTAGAGGCTTCTTTGCTTTGGTCTGTACAATGCGAAAGACCTTGTGAAGCACTCAGGATTGGATTGCATATCCTGGACGATCAAGATACACTTCGTTCATCGAATCAAGGACTGAAAGGAAACGAGATGCAAAGCACCAAGACGTATTACACCGAACAAACCATCGATGTCCGAGACATCAAAGAAGGTTGGATTCTGCACGGCGTGAACTGCAAGGGTGTCATGGGATCGGGTATTGCGAAGGCTCTTCGGGATAAGTACCCTGAGATTTATCCTGGGTATAAGAATTGGTGTGACCACATGGGACACAGGATGCTCGGTTTGGTGCATTTCAAGACCGTATCGGACACCCTGAAAGTGTTCAACTGCTTCACGCAAGAAGGCTTCGGTTACGACAAGACGGCGAAGTATGCGAGCAAGGAGGCAATTATGAAATGCCTTGACCTCGTAGAAGATCAGATTCTGGATTTCTGTGAGTACGAACATTCTTCGCAACTTCCCGAAACCATCTACCTTCCTCGAATCGGTTGCGGTCTTGGTGGTCTGGATTGGGAAACGGAAGTCGAGCCGATTGTCAATGAATTCGCGTTCAAATGCTTGCTGATGTTCGGGGTGAAGGTTGTGGTCATCGAAAATAAGTCATGAACAAGGGTCATCGACAACAAGTCGTGAACAAACCGTGAAGGAAAGACCGAGTGATCTTGTAGACTTCTCCTTGTAGGCACAGAAATCGGTTAGACTCTAGGCATTCGCTCAACGAACCAACACAAAGGAAATCATGCAAAATAACCAAAACGACTTCACCTGCAACGGAACTGAAATCGCAGTCAATCAAATCTGGCGTCTTCGCAACGGAATGCACTGCCTGATTCAACAGGTCGAGAGCGCAGCAATCTTTACGGTTGATTGCGACGAAGACGGAAATGTCGATGCTGTGTCGGGTCATCGTCGGTATACGAATATCAACTCGTATGGTGTTTTCTACCGCAATCCCGGTCAAGGTCCAGATAATCTAGATTTCAAACAATTCATCGGTACGAAGAAGGAGAACGAAATGCAAGACAACCTGATTTCCCTCGACAAGCAATACAAGACTCGGAGCGGTAAGAACGTTCGGGTTCTTTGTGTTGATGCAAAACAAGACAAATACCGAGTCCTTGCCCTTGTTGAAGAAGATGGTGCTGAGTCGCCTGCCTGGCTAACCACCGAAGGTTTCTTTTTCGCAAACAAGCGGTCGCACGACTACGACCTCATCGAAGTCAAACCCTTCGTCTTTGTCCCTGAAGTCGGTCGTAAGTACAAGAGTCGTATCGGTGAAATCTGGACGATTCTGCTGACGAACTGCGGCGAGGATGTTTACTCTGTTGCTGTCTACAAAGAAGAATCAGGTCTCAACCAAATCGACTACTTCACCACTGAAGGTCGATATCAAATGTATGAAGAACACGACAACGACCTGATCGCTTACGCCGACTAAAACACATCAAAACAATCAACCAAGAAAGACCTTTTCAGAATGTTCAGCACTGACCCTGACGAATCCTTCGCAGCAACCGACAGCATCCTCGATTACCTTGACGAACAAGATGAACAAGGAGGGTTCATCAAGTCCTATGCTCCGTACCGTCAACCTCGTCTCGACCCGAAGCGCCTGAAGAACAAACCCGATTACAGCGCAGCACGTCAAGCCAAGCGAGAACAGAGCAGTGATTAAGCAGAAGACCGTTTCGTACAACATCGATCTGTTCTATGCTCTTGGTATCGACGTACAGAAGGCAGACGCTATCCGCTGGCAATACCAAGACTCCGGTTGGTCTGCTTGGTTCAAGGCGGAAGAAGGTGTTATGCAGGCTGCTCCGAAGGGTTGGATTGGTCTGCAACTCATGTATGAGACGCGATAAACCCGATTAATCTCAAGGGTCTTTCTAGAAGTCTTAGGATTTTGAGATAGACTCTCATCTGTTGAAACGAACTAGGTAAAGGAAATCAAATGTCTTACATCGTCAGCCATCGCGAAGTCAAGGTTGGTCAGATTTGGGAACTTCGTGGTGGATCAGTTTGGATTAAGATCACCGGTCGTGGTGGATCGATTAAGGGTATTTGCGTGCGCCCGGGAGTACCCAACGGCGGCATGCGTTGGGAAAAAGATGAAGAGAACATTTGGTGCACCAATGGTGTTTTCTGGTACAACAATCCGGGTCCGCACGATCTGTTCAAATTGGTTCAAGACATTGACCATCAAGAACCTATTGTTCTCACCCCTCAAGAACCTATCGTTCTCACTCGTGCTGTTGAAACTCAAGACGGTCTGACTTGTGTATTCTTCACTACGAACTCTCCTGAAGGTTCCTCGGGTTCTTGCACTCGCAATGGTAAGGTTGAATACGAAGTGTGGGATCAATACGGTGTTGCGAAGATCAACCCGATGAATACTCTGAAGTACCGCATTAAGAAGGATGAAGGGTTTGTGATTGTGGGTACGGATCAAGACGGTCGCAGTCGGACGTTCGTCTTTCTTGATTCGGAATTCGATTCTGAAAATGCCGCACGAGAGTTCATCACCAAAGGTCAACAACTCCTGCACTTCTTCTACGAAGATGGAAAGATTGTCAAGGTTGATGTCCTGACCTGATACAACGAACCTAAAGGAAATCATGCAGATTCATCAATTCTCTCGCAAGGAGCGCACCAGCATGCGCAAGATCCTGATTGCAGGTCAGCGATACCTTAGCAAAGACGCTTACGGATACAAGGTCAAAGGAGTAAAGAGCACTCGGTACATCTGCTTGGCTGTTGCAGAAAAGAGCATCAAGAAGTCCTTCGGTTCTCGGAACGTCCGTCTTGTCCAGGAGTTCATCCAAGATCGCCTTGATGGAGAGACTTGCGTAGAGTCCTGGTTGTACAAGCAAGACATCCCGAACAAGTCGTTTCTGATTCTCCCTTCTGTCGTACAGTCGTACCGAGAACGCTGGATGAAAAGTCTTGTTCAAGAAATTGATGAAAGTCTGAAAGAGTAATCCAATACAACTATTGACCCTGGGTTCAGCTTCGGCTAGACTCAGGGTCTTTGTACTTTATAGCAAAGGAACATCTTGATCTACTTCGACTCCTGCGATTGGAACAACCCTGGTCAAGATCGCTTTACTGGTCTGACCGCAATGGTTGTGTACCAGCACAAAGACATCCCTGAAGACATCCAAGACAAGCTGTACGCTCGTATCCTGAATCACGAATACGAAGATATTGTAAAGATCAAGGCTGACGGAAGTATCAAGGGTAAAGGTTCGTATGAACGCCTTCGTGACATGGTCTTCGGTGCTGACAAGATGTGCTCAGAAGTCCGATACGACAAGCTCAAGGAACCGCAGAGCGCTTTGGTGTACTGCGAAACGAAGACGTACCAACCAAACCATCCTGGTCTTGATGGTGCTCCTCCTGTTCGTCAGACGTATTGCTTTGTGATACCGGCGATCTGCGGGAATATCGCTCGTGTCGATCCGATTGATTACGAGTTCAAGGAGATTCGTCAGCAGGTGACTGAAAGGCGCATTGAAGTACCGCAGAAGACTGTCTTGCGGAGCCGTGCTGTTCCTGAACCGGATTCGCTTTGGTTGGTGCTGATGGGGGCTGTGCTGATGACTTGGATCAGAAGCAAGGTAAAGACCAAGTAATCTTGTAGGGATTTGTAGAAGAGTCTGGAAATCGGTTAGACTCTTATCTATCGAAACAAGGTTTGAAAGGAAATCATGCAAAAGATCGAAATGCACAAGCAATACAAGACTCGTGATGGTCGTAACGTCCGTGTTCTGTGTGTTGATGTGAAGAACAGTATTTATACGGTTGCTGCTGCTGTGTTGACGCTTACCGACCGTGACGAGGAATACGAGGTTGTTGAAACCTTCACTGCCGATGGGTTCTTCATCGTAAACGAAGAAGACCAATACGACCTTATCGAAGTCAAGCCTTTCGTCTTCATCCCTGAAGTCGGTCGTAAGTACAAGGACAAAGACGGGTTCATTTGTACGGTTCTTCTTACGAAAGTTCCCGGTGCATATCCTGTAATGCTGGGTTTTGTCAATGGCGGTCGTGACCACGTTCGCACCGTGACCACGGCAGGGGAACCCATACTTGGATGCAGTTGTATCTTCGTTGAAGAAGTCAAGGGTTGACCAATCCTGATTAATTTCAAGGGTCTTTCTGAAAGTCTTAGGATTTTGAGATAGACTCCTTCTTGTTGAAACGAACGAGGTAAAGGAAGCAAATGTCTTACATCATCAATGGTGTTGAAGTTAAGGTTGGTCAGGTTTGGGAAAGCAAGAGCGGTCATCGTTTTGTGGTTGAAGACGTTAATTGCACTTATGATGGTGAAAGTTACCCCATTCTCCTTCAAGAAATTGACAACTGCGGGGCGCGCATAGGAAGGTTTACTCGTACTGCTAAAGGTTATGTCGTTCCCGGTGAACCTGAAAACGCACGAAATATGTTCAAGACAGTGCAATACGTAATCAACCAATTCAAGGAGCAAAGTATGCAAAACCAAATCGCTCAAATCCCGAACCTCCAAATCGAAGACCTGCGTAAGACGGCAGAAGAACCGCAATACAAGACTTGGGGTGATCTACCTGACGGGACGTTTGTGTTGGATGAGTTCGGTGATGTGTACGTTGTGAACAAGCACCACAATTCCGCAGCATATTGTCTTGATGGTGGACGAGTGTACGCGAAGGCGTCTCCGTACTCGTCTAAAAACAAGATCATCAAGGTTAAGCTCCAGATCCTGGAATAATCTTAGGGTTATTTCCTGAATTCTCCTGAAATCAAATTGAAAGGCTTAGTATGAAATTCACTTCTCTGATTGGTCTTCCTCTGATCGTCATTCCTATTCTGCTGGCAGCTATTGCGGGTTGGTGCCTGAACATCCACAAGTTCATCATTGACATCACCGCAGGGACTGTCGATACCACTCCTGAAGTTGTCCTGGTAATCGCTCGTGCTATTGGCATCCCGTTTGGTCCTCTGGGTGCTGTTCTGGGTTTCTTCTGAAATACAGAATAATTTTGTAGAGATTTCCGAGGTTACTTTTAATTTTGTACAAATTTCAAGAAGATTTCGGAAATCCTCCTGAATCGGTATGAATCCAGAATCACCCGTCAAAGCACCCAAGAAGACCAAACGACGCAAACCTAAGACTAAGCAGAAGCAATACGACAACGCTCCTAGCAGAGCTAATCGCAAACGTACAACCCCAAAGATCCACCGTGAGTTCAAGCTGAAGTACAGAGCACAAGGACGATCCTGGTGGTCTTCTGCTTGCTTGCTGGATCTGTGGCCTACTAATCTTCTGCATGACAAGCATCTGTCTGACAACCAGCTTTATGTTCTGCTAGAGCAAAGTACGTACGATGAGCTACAGCGTTGGAACGGTGCTTTCGATCAAGCCAGTGCCTTCAGCAAAGAAGATGTCTTCACTTGGTACTGCTTCATGTCCCTTGCTTTTGACGATGAAGACAAGGAGAATATGACCTTGCGTAAGTATCTGAATCGGTACAGGAAGAACCGAAAGAAGGTAAAGACCCTTCAGGAAGATCAGGAATAGACAAGCAAGGGTGATCTGAAGTAAGATACCTGCATCGGATCGGGAAACGGTCTGAAGGCAAACAAGCAACGGTATAGGTAAACGAAAGGAAATCACATGAGCTACATCATCAACGGTACTGAAGTCAAGGTTGGTCAGATTTGGATTACGGGTCACGGTCAAGAAGTTGTCATTGATTCTTTTGAATACGGTGATGTCCAGCCTATTTGGGGCATCCGTACGAATGAAGAAGACAGCGAAGTGCATAGTGCATATCACGCAAACGGTGTTTACTTTCTGGGTGAAACGAATGCGAGCATCTACGATCTGATCCGCTGCATCTCTGAACCCGAAGCCAGCATCAACCAACTCAAGGAGCAAAGCATGCAAGAAACTGCAACTGTCATCACCGATCTTCGCAACGAAGAACCCTCGCATTACACCGAATACAAGACTTGGGGTGATCTGCCTGATGGGACTGCTGTTCTGGATGAGTTCGGTGATCTGTTCATCGTGAACAACTCCAATCAAGTGGCTGCATTCAGTGCAAACGGTAATTATCTGATGCGTCGTGACGAACTCTTCACCGGTTGCACCATCGTCCAGATCGAAATCCAGATCAAGAAGACGATCCGTAAGTTCTGACGGAATACCGCAAAGAACCCTTGGCCTCCTTCAGGAGGCTTTCCTATTTGTGCAAAGGGTTTCGCTGCGGCTGTACATGCGCTAGCCTACAGGATCTTGCTTTTCAAATTTTGATATAAAAAGTCGTGCAAGGTATAGAACTTTTGCGGTCCGTAAGGTAGGGAGCAATGCTTCTGTATTGGCATCGGTCTTCTGGTGCACCCTGTGCCGTTTACCAACCAGGTGCCGGCGCTGCGTTAACGCTAGGGCTAACGCCGACCGGACGGATTGACCGGGTTAGATCCAGAATCCGCTAGTCTTTACAGAATCCGTGCGACCTGCACCCAAACCGTAAACCCGCGCACAAACCCTGCGATCTATGCTAATCGCGATCAGACGCACTCACGCACCTACAGGCGCGCACCTAATAAGTTAGGCGCAGGCGGAAATGATAAATCTACGACGTCAAGCACCATGCCAGCATGTACCCCTAGAGTAAGGGGGTTACACATGGGGCATTCACCCTATACATTATCGACACCGCAGCAAAACAAGCGCTGCGAAGCCAGACGGGAAACCAAACGGCCGGCTCTTTAACAATCAGCTCTAATCCGTCAGGTCAAAAGACGTTAAAACCCTTGGCAGTTTCAGGCATGCGGGATGCATACCCTAGAGACGACAAAGCCAAGTGACAAGGACTCGAATACGGGATGAATGTCGGGATGACATGCACGACCGTGGGTTTACTTCGCTTGTTAGGTCAAAAGCCTAATACAACATCCTGCGCAATATCGGGATGTTTAATTAGTCTTTAACCTGAGCCTAGAAAGGGGCTTGATTATGTTGAAACTTCACAAAAACATGCAATTCGAGGCAGGTCAAATCAAGGCGAATAAAGATGTTTTGCGAATCCCCGACCGGGTTTGGATGGCAGAAGACGAAGAACTGTTGTTCAATCACATTGAAGTTTTGATTGCGGAATCCTGGGGTACTCCCCATTTCAAAATGGGCTATAACTCCGTTTGTAATGCTTGGATTCGAGACATCAAGGCATCATTGTGAAACAAGTAACCCGCCTTCAATCGGACATCTACCCCGGTGCAGTCGCACGGGTTTTCCGTATCGCGTCTGATACGTATCTTCTGAAGCGCTATCTGTACGGCGTCCCGACGGGTTGCGATACGGATCTGCACGAAACCTTGCAATCTGCAGAAGACGCCGGTTTCGATTGGTTCGCATCGGTGGAAACCGAGCATCCCGACGATTGAGCTAACCCGCGTTTCTAACCTGAAAGACAAACATGCTTTACGCTCAATTCTTCTGCCTTAGCACGGGATACCCTGACGGCATCAAGAAACGGACTGAGGCTTGCGGATCGTGGGGAGTGTGCATCATCGATGCCCGCTTGCGCAAAGATACGCAACACGCCCTAGCGGTTGACTATGGTCGCAAACACAAATGGATTGCGTATCAGCTGCACAAAGGGGAGTCGTTCTCGCGTAGTTCCCCGGTGTCCGACATCATCAATCTGTAATCTCGAAAGAAACTATGCTGCAAGACATCCGACACCCTGACGACATCGCAGAAGAGCAAACCCGGAAGAACCGGGAAAAGGAGCGCAAGCAAAGCCAGCGCAAAGCGCGGGATGACAAGCGACAAGGTGAGTAATAGCGAACCCTTGTATCAACCGCCAGCCTGAACAAGTAACAGGTAATAAACACGGGTGTGAAACCATGAACCCTTATGTCGACCGTCGGACTTTCTTTGATCACGTCAGACAGCACGAATACTGCGCTAACGCTGGCAGTATCACGCAATATGACAGTCTGACCGAATCAACCCGATGGAGTGTTGCGGGTAAGTTAGTCGGCGTGTCTGGCGGAAAGATCGGCGAAAGCACTTGGTACAAAATCGTACAGTCATGAAATACACCTGCGGTAAATACACCAAACCACAAAAGCACAATCCCGAATCTCTCAGGCTTGCGCACGAACAAGGCCAGATCAGACCCGGGCAATGGGTTATCTACACTGGCAACCGTGGGCAGTTTCACGGGATAACCCGGGCTGGCGTCATCGTCATCCGCTGGCAAAAGGATTGGGAAAAGTTCGGGAAAAGGCACGCGAAAGCAAACGCTACAAACCGGGCGTTTGCAAAGCGCTACGGGAGTCTTTGACTCCGATACGGAAGCGCCTAGGCGCAATGGGAAGCATATGACAGACACTGCAAACAAGGTTCTTCTGTATACCCAGCACAAAGCGCGGTATAACGAACTACTACAAAAGGCATGCTGCCCGGGTTTCAACGTCGACAGAAACCGCGCGGAGTATCAAGAGCTAATCAGGCTTGAAGTAACGTTGAAGCGTGAAGCGCTCGAATTATGGAACGAGGGTGTAAACGTATACACCTGACGGGTTCTAATCGATTACCTGCTAGAAATATCGGGTAATCTATTTAGAGTCTTAGTAAACAAGCAATGTCTTCAAACCCGGATCGATACTGGTCCACCTTGACCCTTGCAAGGGTCGCATAACCTAGAGTCAATACCATGGCAAACCGCACTTCTGTTTTCATGCAATCCACGTCCGGCGAAGTTTTCGAAACGTCACACCCCGAATATCACAAGGATTCGGTGCAGATCACGCCGCAGTCCAAGGGCAAGGAAATGTACCGTCAGTATGTCATCGCAAACCTGCGGGGTATCCTCGAAAAGAACAATACTTGTACAGTTTACGTCAGCCTGCGGTCTCATTCGTCTTCCGGTATGTCCCGTGTCCTGCGCATGTACGTCGTGGACGATGGTTGTATTCGCGACATCACGTATCAAGCGTGCGTGATCACGGGATACACCCAGACGGATGACGGTCTGCGGATCGGCGGTTGCGGAATGGATATGGGTTTTGCTGCGGTTTACGACCTGTCCCGGTCCGTCTTTGCTGGTGGGTTCGGACAAATGGCATACAAGAACGACAAGGCGCACCGTCGTGCCAAATCCGCTGCGGATGCAAAGATGCTGATTCAACGCGGTTTCACCTTTAAGCGTGCGCGCAATGGGGATGTCTCCGGGTGGGATGCTGACGGGGGTTATGCGCTGTCGCATTGCTGGATCTAAGCGAAGGGGAATAAACATCACAACCCTTCAAGATACCATCACAAACCCGGTATTCTGGCCCCTCCTCCCCCTTGTCCTGCTTGTCCTAGGGTTTAGCGCTGGGTTCGTCCTGGCAGCCCTAGGCTGGGTTCTGGCAAGGGTTGTGGGGTTGGATACGAAGAACGCAACCGTCGACTAATACACAAATTGCAATGAAAACCGTCCGAATCGACATTCGTACTTTGCGAGGTGCGGATCGTAACATCATCGAAGCTTCCTACAATGGAAAGCTTCTGATCGCTCCGACAAACATACGGGAGGACCTGACAATCCCGTATTACCCTTGGTATTTCAGCAAGCGATACGATCCGTGCGACATCGACAAAATTAAGGAGTTTGCCCGGTCCATCGGTTTCACGCATTATCGGGTTTATGTCGAGCGAGAAACCCGGGTAAAGCTGGATCAATACTCGGGCAAGCTGTAAACCCTGTAATTTGTAATATCTGAAAGAGTAAAGGACAATTATGTCTGAATTCATCACTGAAGACATCATCAATCGGGTTTTGAAGGGTTACGTATACTGCGCCCTTTGGAATACGCAAGACGATGACGGGATGATTTATGCGAGCTAACCGTAATCGACTACAACCGCGAACCCGTAAGCTTTTCACCCGATTGCCTGACGTTGAACACGATGCAAACTGCAATTGTGATCCGGACAAGGGTGGTTGTTGTTCGTGCGGGTTCACTGGGTGCGGCTGTCCGGGCTGCAACGATTGCACAGTGTGCGACTGGTGCAGGGATCGATTCTTTGAAGAACATCCGGAGCACCCAAACGCGTGACTCCATCACAGACATGCCCCAGCGTCTGACCTAGACTAAGCCCTACGCCTAACCGCTAGGGGCTTTTATGCTTTCTGTGCCTTGTCTTGAGACACTCGACAT
>JACCDG011275397.1_pt1 | contig 10418 bp, 8 predicted proteins | sample 7442471 | NCBI WGS metagenome assembly JACCDG01 (sample SAMN15323444, study PRJNA562643) | freshwater metagenome | isolation source: river surface water | place: USA:Blue River Watershed | collected 2017-08-17 | reverse complement strand
GCGACGCCGCCTCGAGGAATGCCCAGCGCCAGGGCGTGGTGGCCCCGGTAGACACTCAAACGGCTGGCGAGTTGAAGGGCAGCGTCGTGGCGATCCTGGTACATGCGTGCCAGTATCGGCCGTTCGCAGCCTTCAGTCTGTGGGGGAGGGTACGCATGCCGACCCCCAGTCGGCCATCAATGGTTGTCGCGCGGCACGCCAAAGGTGGCGTGAATTTTTTGGTACTTGACAGCGGGTTTGAGCACCATGCCGTTCGATAACTCGTCGACGAGTCCGCGCTGAATGTCCTGCCAAGGCGTCTGGCTCTTGGGATACTTGTAGCCGCCCTTGGCTTTGAGTTCGGCATATCGTTTGGCCAACTCTTCATCTGAAATCAGAATATTGGCAGTACGTTTTTTCAGGTCGATACGCACCCGGTCACCCGTCTTGAGAACGGCGAGCCCACCACCTGTCGCGGCTTCAGGTGAGGCGTTCAGGATAGAGGGCGACCCTGAAGTGCCTGACTGACGCCCGTCGCCGATGCAGGGCAGGGAGGTGATGCCCTTTTTGAGCAAGTAGGCCGGCGGACGCATGTTGACCACCTCGGCGGCACCGGGGTAACCCACCGGGCCCACGCCGCGAATGAACAACAGGGTGTTCGCATCGATCTTCATCTTGGGGTCGTCAATGCGGTGGTGGTAATCCTCGGGGCCATCGAACACGACAGCACGGCCCTCAAAGGCCATGGGGTCGGCTGGGTTCTCCAGGTAACGCTGGCGAAACTCGTCGGTGATCACGCTGGTCTTCATGATGGCCGAATCAAACAGATTGCCTTTCACGTTGAGGAATCCGGCTTTTTTCTGCATCGGCTTCTTGAACGGCTTGATGACGTCCACGTTGGAGGTGAAGTGGCCTTTGCAGTTGTCGGCCAGCGTCTTGCCATTGGCGGTGAGAGCAGGTTTGATCTTGCCGTGCTCGATCAGTTCGGCCACCACCGCGGGCACACCACCGGCGCGATAAAAGTCTTCGCCCAGGTATTTGCCAGCCGGTTGCAAATTGACCAAGAGTGGCAGGTTGTAGCCAATTTTTTCCCAGTCGTTGTTGTCCAGTTCCACGCCAATGTGTCGCGCAATGGCGTTGATGTGGATGGGCGCGTTGGTGGATCCCCCGATGGCTGAGTTGACCACGATGGCATTTTCAAAGGCGTTACGGGTCAGGATGTCCGAGGGCTTGAGGTTTTCCCACACCATCTCGACAATGCGACGACCGGTCATGTAGGCCATTTCCTGGCGATCCCGGTACGGCGCGGGTATGGCCGCGCTGCCGGGCAACGTCATGCCGAGGGCTTCGGCCAGCGAGTTCATCGTGGAGGCCGTGCCCATGGTGTTGCAATGGCCGGTCGAGGGCGCAGAAGAAGCCACCAGCTTGAGGAATTGCGGATAGTCGATCTTGCCTGCCGCCATCAACTCGCGCGCTTTCCACACGATAGTGCCCGAGCCGGTACGCTCTCCGTCAAACCAGCCGTTGAGCATGGGGCCCGAGTTGAGCGCAATGGCGGGGATGTCCACGGTGGCAGCCGCCATGATTTGGGCCGGGGTGGTTTTGTCGCAACCGGTGGTCAGCACCACCCCATCGATGGGATAGCCATAGAGCAACTCCACCAGCGAGAGATATTGCAGGTTGCGGTCGAGTGAGGCCGTGGGACGCTTGCAGGTTTCCTGAATGGGGTGGATCGGAAACTCCAACACGATACCGCCGGCATCGCGAACACCTTCTCGAACGCGCTCGGCCAGCACCAGGTGATGTCGGTTACAGGGCGAGATGTCAGAACCCGATTGGGCGATGCCAATCACCGGACGACCGGACTGCAACTCGTCAAATGACAGGCCGTAGTTCATGGTGCGCTCCAGGTACAGCGCAGTCATGTCAGCGTTGGCCGGATTGTCAAACCAGGCACGTGAGCGCAACTGTGAGGGCTTGAGACGAGTTCGCGTCGTTGACTTAGAGGTTTTGGCGGTCTTGGAGGTCTTGGCTGATTTCGGGCTGGATTTGCTCATGCAGGTACCTGTGGGTTGAAATAACACGCGGCTTCGGACATCGCCGGGGACATGGAACGCACGCCATGGAGGCAGTCTACCGGAGACTCTCAGCACTCTACAAGTCAGGCCAAACCCAGGCTGTCACGCAGGTGAGGGGGGGCTTGTCAGGATTCTCCAAGGCGGATGCGTAGAATGACCCCTGTTGGAAGTGCTCGCGATCTTCGTTCTGAAGATGGCAGTTAAACGGGAAACAGGGATCCTGCTGGACAACCTGTACTGTCCCCGCAACGGTAAGTGAACGTACCTGGTACGCGCTCGTTTCACAACCACTGGCTCAGGCTGGGAAGGTCAACGGGTGAGGTTCACTAGTCCGGATACCGGCTTCTCAACATCGTCTGTCGCCTGCGGGAGTGCTGGTGGCAGGTAGGATCCCGTGCCTACGTGGGAATAGGCCTGTGGTCGCTGTTCATGGCTATTTTTATGAAAACAGCACATTGGATCTGCTCGGGCCTGGCCTGCGTAAGTCTTGCCTTCGCCCCCTCTCTCAGCACTGCGCAAGTTCCAGAACTCGATCAAATTGTGGTGACGGCCTCTCGCTATGAAGAGGATGTCCAGCGAATTCCATCTTCTCTGATCGTCTTAACACGCCAAGAGCTTGCTGATTCTGGGGCTTCGTCCATCAATGAAGCGATTTCTCGTTTGACGGGTATCCTGGCTCGCCCCAGTTTGTACGGGGGCCATGAAATCAATCTTGATCTGGGTGGCTTTGGTGATACCGCCAGCTCCAATTTGGTCGTGGTGATTGACGGCGTCCCCTACAAGCAAGGGGATGCAAGTGAGGTTCGATTGTCGAGTCTCTCACTCGACCAGATTGAGCGGGTGGAAATTCAGCGAGGCGCATCGACCGTGCTTTATGGAGAAGGGGCCGTGGGCGGGGTCATCAACATCATCACCAAGGCCAATACGTCTCAATTCGCCAAGTCCAGTATGGCCACCGCCTCAGTGGGGTTGGGGTCCAAAAACACACGAGAAGCCCGGGCTGCGGCCACGTTTGTCAACCAAGGGTTGAGTCTGAGCTATGCCGGCTTGAACCGAACCACGGATGGTTTTCGCCAACAGTCTGCCGGCAAAGATCGCAACAACAATCTCGCTTTGCAGTTCCGGGCTGAACAGGCTCGGGTGGGTTTGAATTACGCCGAGACCTCCGAGTTTGCCCAAACCCCAGGTGGTTTGACTTTCGAACAATATGCAGCCGATCGCACCGCGGCTCAACCTGATTCAGTGGCCAACAACACCTGGAATCGTGGGCAATCGTCCAGTACCGGTCTGTTCGTCGAAGCAGCCTTGAAAGAGGTTGTGTGGCGTATGGACTATAAGCACCGTCAGCGGGACTATTCGGCCTTGGCGGTTCAGTACGGTGCCCCTGTGAACATGACGTTCATGACCCACAGCGATGTACTTGCCTTCACAGGCACTCAGTTTTCCACGTTGTCAGTAGGAAAAAATTCTTTGGTGTTCGGCGCTGACCACAGCAGTTGGAGACAAGATCGGAATTATCCAGACAGTTCTGATCGGGTTAACTTGGTGTCCAAGTCCTCTGCGCTGTTTTTCAAAAATGATCTTGACTTGACGCAACATGGCCTGAGGATCACGGCCGGGTATCGCTCAGAGCAGTTACAGAAAAGCCAAGACATACTCCCGGGTGGTAATGTGTTCACCGCTGGATTCGCAGGAAACAATGCCACCTTGAGCGGTTGGGAGTTGGGCTTGTCTCAAACCATCAACTCAGCGAATTCCGTTTATGTCAGAAGGTCTCAATCCTATCGACTGCCTAACATTGACGAAATTGGTGGTGCGCCGTGGCTCGGCTCAGGACCTATGCCGCTCAATCCGCAGACGGCACAGGACAATGAGCTCGGTTGGAAATATCGTCTGGCTGATTCAACCCGTGTGGGGCTTCGTGTCTTTCAGAGCGAGTTACGCAATGAAATCATTTTTGACCCATCGCAATTTGCCAATATCAACCTGGAGCCGACACGACGTCGTGGCATTGACCTCGATGTCTCTCACCGTTTGAGTCGCCAGTTGTTGTTGGGGGGTGTGATGTCGTACAAAGCTGCAGATTTTGCATCGGGCTCCTATGCAGGCAAGGCCATTCCCATGGTTCCCAGGCAATCTGCTTCGCTGAGGGGAGTCTGGTCATTGGCCAGCCAGCACACTGTCTCGGCCTACGCCAATTTGCTGGGCTCACAACAAGTTGCGGGTGACTTCAGCAACCAGTCACCCAAAGTCGCTGGCTACGCCACCGCAGACCTTCGCTACGCTTACAAGACGCGAGAACTCGAAGCCTCCATCATGATTCGCAATCTGTTCAACCGAGATTATTTCTCCTATGCCACTGATGTCCATCCATGGGGGGCGCCAAAGTTCATATCTTTGTACCCCGACAATTTGCGCAATTTCATGGCAGTTGTGAAATACACCTACCAGTAAAACCGTGCTCTCGCTGCCTGCCTTCATTCCTGCGTGGCGTCGCCTCTGGTGTTACGCTTTGTGGGTGGGGGCCTGGTGGGTTTTGACGCTGCCAGTTCAAGCCTCAGTGACGGTTCGCGATGATGGGGGGCGCGAGATCACTTTGTCTCAGCCCGCTCAACGCATCGTCAGCCTACTCCCCTCCCTGACAGAAACCGTTTGTATCTTGGGTGGCTGTTCTCGACTGGTGGGTGTTGACCGATACTCCAACTGGCCCGCTTCAGTGCAGTCGTTTCCTCGCATGGGAGGCGGTATCGATCCCAACATCGAGGCCATCGTGGCAGCTCGCCCGGATGTGGTGTTGCTGGCAGGATCATCCCGGGGCGCGGATCGACTCGAATCCCTTGGCATCAAGGTTATTCGGTTCGAGCCACGGTCTGTCGCAGACGCACGGCGAGTCTTGCTCGCACTCTCTCAGCTCCTGGGACTGCCGGCCAACGAAGGACTTCGAGTTTGGCGTGACATCGAATCCACCTGGATCGCCTCGGCTGCGTCCGTGCCCAAAATGATGCAAGGGCTACGCGTCTACTTTGAGGTCAGCTCTATTCCTTACGGGGCAGGTCCCCACTCCTTCATTGGCGAAACTCTCACGCAGCTAGGATTAGTCAATATCATCAGCGCTGACATGGGTCCATATCCCAAAATCAACCCTGAATTCGTGGTTCGTGCACAGCCGGACATCATCATGTTGAGTGACAGTCCCAGGTCCAGCCTCACGCAACGCCCCGGGTGGTCTGCCATGCAAGCCGTGCAGAACAACCGCATCTGCGTGTTCAACCAGGCCGACTCAGAGATGCTGGCGCGCGCAGGTCCCCGGCTGGCCGAAGCGGCGAAGCGGGTCGCGGAGTGCTTACAGCGGTTGGCGCGGGAGAGCCGATGATGCACGCGCCCAAAGCGTGGATGTGGGGCTTGCTGCTCGTGAGTAGCCTCTTGCTGGGTCTTGGATGCGGTGTGGGCAGCCAAGGCTGGGAGGCTGCTGTGCCCCCCTGGAATTCAGCTGTGTCCCAGCAAATCTTGTGGGACATTCGAGTTCCGCGCAATGTTGGCGCCTGGATCGGTGGCGCTTTGCTGGGGTTGTCCGGGGCCGTTGCGCAAGGCCTTTTTCGAAATCCATTGGCCGACCCTTACTTGCTGGGTTCGTCGTCAGGGGCTTCCCTGGGCCTCAGCCTCTACTTGATTGCATGGGGTGGCTCGGCGATCAGTGATGCGTCGTTGGGGCGATTGGGCCTGACAGGTGCCGCTTTTTTGGGTGCTGTCCTGGCCGTTGTCATGACGCTGCTGCTGTCCCGAGGTCTGCAACAGTCCCTGCGACTCTTGCTGGCTGGCGTTGTGGTGGGCGTCGTGCTGGGGGCTCTTTCTACCTTGGTGGCGTTGACCGACCCAACAATCTGGCAAACCATGCAAGGCTTCATGCTGGGTTCGGTTGTCATGATCGATCAGGCCGCCTGCACACTGTTAGGCGCTGTGTTGCTCGTGTGTCTGATCCTGGCCTCAGCCTGGTCGCGAGTCTTGGATGCACTGTATTTGGGTGAAGATACCGCAAGAAGTCTTGGCATGCCCTTGACGTCTGCTCGCTGGGGGCTGGTGGCGGTGATGTCATTGGCAACGGGTTCAGCGGTTGCGCAGATGGGATTGATTGCCTTCATTGGACTGGCTGCGCCCCACGCCATTCGAAGCGCGGTGCGTGCAACGCATGCTTGGCTGTTGATTTTGTCTGCGCTCATGGGGGGGGTGTTGTTGCTCGCCTCTGACATCCTCGCGCGTCTGCTGTGGGCGCCTGAGGAGCTGCCTGTCGGTGTGATCACCTCGGTCCTCGGGGGAGGATATTTGTTGTGGCGCTTGCAACGGTCGCCCCAAGGAGTGGCGTGATGTCATCTCAGACGGAAGGTTTGTCCGTGACTGCGCTCACTGCATCACTGGCTGGGCGAACCGTGCTGCACGATGTGGAGCTCCATCTGCCCCAAGGTCAATGGACGTGCGTGGTGGGCCCCAATGGGGCCGGTAAATCCACCTTGTTGCGAGCAATTGCTCGCTTGACTCCCTGCACGGGCCAGCTCCGCTGGTTAGGAGTTGACCCAGACACCCTCAGCAGACGCGAACGTGCCCAAACACTGTCATGGCTCGGTCAAGGTGAGGGGGCGAATGCTGAATTGCGTGTGCGAGATCTGGTGATGTTGGCACGATTGCCCCATCTGGATTGGCTGGCATCAGCCTCTACGCTAGACCACCAATTCGTGGACAGCGCTTTGCAGGCCACACAGGCGTGGGGCTTCCGCGATCGAATGTTGTCTGAACTCTCTGGAGGCGAACGCCAACGGGTACTTCTCGCCCGTCTCTTGGCCGGCCATGCACCCGTGATGCTGATGGACGAACCACTCTCGCACCTGGATCCTCCCCACCAGGTGGATTGGCTCAAACAAGTGAGGTGTTTGCGGTCGCAGGGAACCACCTTGCTCACAGTCCTGCACGACATCGGGCTGGCCTTGCTGGCCGATCAGTTGGTGGTCATGCAAGACGGACGGGTGGTGGGGCAGGGCTTCAGTCATGACCCAACGCTTCATCGCTTGATCGAGTCCGTGTTCGAGCATCGCATACGCATACGGGGTGTAGAGTCGCAGTGGGTGGTCTTGCCCTGTCTCGGTCCATGACGGCACCCCTCGAACCGTGCTGGCAAGAGTCCTGGAAATAACCCCACACAACCATCACCGGGTTTATATGGGTACGGTAGAGGGTTACTTAATTGGCCATGTATTGCTTAATGATGCGGCAGCCTTGGTTGTGTAATTAATTTATATTCAATGAATCCGGACCGACAGCAAGCTTTTCACGCAACATCACTTCTCATGTGGGTGTTGTTGGGCTTGTGCGTGTTGATAAGTGCTTGCGGTGCCGGGGGTGGAAGTGGTGTGTCGGCCAGCGCTACCCGGTTGGAGGGCAAATTCATCGATAGCGCGGTGGAAGGCTTAAGTTATCGAACGAGCTCCAACGTCACGGGCATGACTCGACCAGACGGCGGCTTTGACTTCAATGCTGGCGACAGGATTGAGTTTTCGTTTGGTGCGATCAAGTTCCCGTCTGTCTTGGCAAAATCGATCGTCACGCCACTCAACATGGCAGATGGACAGGTGGATTCGCCCGTGCTGAACAACATTGCCTATGTTCTTCAGGCGCTGGATGCAGTCGACAACCCGGAGAACGGTATCACCCTGTCGTCGAACCTTGCCTCACTGGCCACTCAAGCGCTGGATTTCACCATTGACACTGCCACTTTTGTCAAGAACCCCATCCTCACTGCATTGATCAGCCAGAAAGGCGGCAGTAAAACCACGGCGGACTCGGCGTTGAACCATATCGACTGGAACCTGGAGCAAGGCTTTGTCGACTCCGCCGTGATAGGTCCTGCGGTCGACTGCCTTTTTCCAGACAAGGGGAATTCCAGCGCTGATATCTCTCTGGTCAAGCGGGTGATGTCCAGCTCTAACCGCACGCCATTAGCATCAAAAATGTGGGCTGATGTCTATGCCAAGCCTCAAAACGTCAAGGGGTGGTTCTATGACTCGACGTACACGCTGAGAACGCCTAACGCAGTGGGTTCTTTTGAACCCTACCGTCCCACTGCAAGCAGTCCTGAAATACAGGCTGCCAAGGTCAGTCAGTTGTGGCACAGCTATTCGCAGACCTACGATGCATGGTTCAAGCACCGTGACCAACCGAACGTCATGTTACGCGTGGCAGCGCTTAAAACCTATGGGGGTCTTGTCAATCAGCCTGACTACATTGGCAACGCCATCTTTTTGCACTACACCGGCGATCTCAACTCGTATCTGGAGTTGTTGTTCAAACCCAAGCTCAGCTCAGCGATATTCTTTAACTTCACGTCCAACAACAAGAGTATTTTGTTCAACAGCACCTTGGGCAAAGACGGCCAATTGGGAGGAGACGTCGACGGGTATCTGCCACCTGGCCTAACTCAATGGGCCGCACAACACGTGCCGGGTGATGTCAACTTTCCTCCCAATTTGCGTCAAGGCGCCACCACGTCGGCGGGACGTCAAATTCCAGACGGCACTTGTCTGATTCCTGCGGGAGGCTCAGCCCTGTTGTGGCTTCGGCCCAGCAGTCGATCTGATTTCTTTTTCAGCCCTGTTGGCGTATCGGTTCCCGGCAAAGGAACGGCTCCGTTGTACAACGATGCCCAGGGCTATCAAGGCTCAGTGGGTGTGTTCAGCAATGAAAACGCTATTGAACTCACCATCATCAAGCCCTGAGGCATCCTGGTGATGCCCCACACTGCAGCGTTGCTCAGCGCCCGATGCCAAACGGCAACTTCAGTTGGTGGGGATGGGTGGCCTTGAGTTGAAAATAACACTCACAACACGCTTTTTCCAACAGGTTCCGAGTGGTGATCTCCAATCTTCCGCGAGAGACAGAGAATCCATCCAGCTTCGGTAAGGTGAGAGAAACAGCCTCACGTCTCACGCCCAGCGAGTTGGCGATGGCTTGGTGAGTGACGACCAGCGAGTCTGTCTGGCCATAGTCAGACTGGGCCAACAACCATCGCGCAACTCGCTGATGAAGTGAGTGGAAGTGACTGCAGGCCAACTCCATTGAGATTTTTCGCAAAATTTGCTGCACGCCCGCCATGCACATGTCAGCAATATTGCTATGAGACGCCATGGCTGATTTCAAGTCCGCGATATCCATACGATAGGCAAAGCCTGACTGAGAAACATAGAGCCGATGCAGGGGAGTCCCCGAGAGGCCTTCACACCCCAACATCCCATCTGCTCCTACCGAAGCGGTGTCAATGGCGAGTCCATCTTCCATTTCGCGGGAATGAGCGACCAGTGCGTCGATGGGAAAGTAGATTTTGAATGAAGGTTGTCCCGCTTCAGCGAGTGTCTCGCCAGCTGTGTGCGACGTTAGCTGTAGGCAGGGTAGAAGGACCTGAAAGTCGCTGTCAGGCAAGCTTGCCAACAAATGGTTCATCAGGGGATTGGCCATGATCCCGATCCCTTGTCTGGCCTCGTCGGGGCCGGGTATTTGGCGGAGAGGGCGGGATTCGAACCCGCGGTGGGCTATTAACCCACACACGCTTTCCAGGCGTGCGACTTAAACCGCTCATCCACCTCTCCGCAGCCGCACATTGTATCAGGCTCGGTGGGCGTTACACTCGGACTTTTGCCACCGCCGACTCCGGAGTTCGCCCCATGAAATTTCGCTTTCCGATCGTCATCATTGACGAGGACTTTCGCTCGGAAAACGCCTCCGGTCTGGGTATTCGAGCATTGGCTCAAGCCTTCGAGAAAGAGGGCTACGAGGTCATGGGCGTGACCAGCTACGGGGACCTGAGTCAGTTTGCCCAGCAGCAATCTCGCGCCAGCGCCTTTATTCTGTCCATTGACGACGAAGAATTCACCCCCGGCCCCGACCTCGACCCCGCCGTGTTGAACCTTCGCACCTTCATTGAGGAAGTGCGCTTCAAGAACGCCGATGTGCCCATTTATGTGTACGGTGAAACCAAAACCTCGCGCCATTTGCCCAATGACATCCTGCGCGAGTTGCATGGCTTCATTCACATGTTTGAAGACACGCCTGAGTTCGTGGCGCGTCACATCATTCGAGAGGCCAAAAGTTACCTGGAAGGGGTGCAACCGCCTTTTTTCCGCGCCCTGCTCGATTACGCCGAGGACGGCTCGTATTCGTGGCACTGCCCCGGCCATTCAGGCGGGGTGGCATTTTTAAAGAGCCCGGTGGGACAGATGTTCCACCAGTTCTTCGGCGAAAACATGCTGCGAGCCGACGTGTGCAACGCAGTGGACGAGTTGGGGCAGTTGTTGGACCATACCGGCCCAGTCGCCGCTTCTG
>JACCDG010077250.1_pt1 | contig 10418 bp, 8 predicted proteins | sample 7442471 | NCBI WGS metagenome assembly JACCDG01 (sample SAMN15323444, study PRJNA562643) | freshwater metagenome | isolation source: river surface water | place: USA:Blue River Watershed | collected 2017-08-17 | reverse complement strand
CTGGAGCGCACTGCTATCCCTCAACTGACACTTCTCTTGGAAGCGCGTCATACATATGTGGACCCAGACACAAAGGAGCGCATGATGAATTCCAGCCTGGAAGTCCCCTATAGCCGTCTCTACGAGAATACATTCACCTTTGGCTCCAAGGACTATGAACCCCTTAGTCGTGCTGCGATTGCTTCTGCGACTCGTCGTTTGGATGCGACGCACCCTGCTGGCCGTCTCATCTTCTGGTTTCACACGCAAGAGAAACTGAGAGCGAATCAATATGCGAAATATGTGGCAGACATTAGCGGCGGTGAATACTACAACAATATTTCCATGTATATTGCGGGCCGAGACCGTGAATCACTTTTCCCACCGAGAATCTGGAATCGTATCCAGAATTTAGCCAAGGAGGAAAGAGACCCTGGACAAGGTGTGGGGATTATGAATTGGGAGCGAGGTGAGCTCCGTGGACGCAGAGCTCCGTTTGCGAGGCAGCCCGAGGGCGCTATAAATTTCAGCACAGCGGACCGTCCAACCCTCTACGTAGACCTCGCAGATATCCCCACCGACCCGCAGACGGGCCAGAAAAACACGCAGCTCACGGCGGTGGTGGATAGTTGGGCCATGGCTCTCTTTGAAAAAGAGCGCGGAGGTCTGAAATACGCAAATTAATAAGGCCTCAGGTAGGAGGGGATGCTTATAAGAATTCTCACATATAATATCCACGGTCTTCCTTGGGTTGGCACGGACATACGAGCTATTGCGAACTGGATATTTTCTGAATCGGCTGCTGATATTATATGTATTCAAGAAGCATTTTCCATGGAGCAGAGGCATATCTTTCAGAAGGCAGCCGCCAGCCGCAAATGGTCCTCTTTTTTTCCGAATGACCGCTGTTGGCTGGGGTCTTGTTTGCGCGGGATGGAGTGCGGAAGCGGGTTGGCGATTTTCACGCAGCCGAGTATCCGTGTTCATAAAATCCCAGTCTTTGAACCGTTTTTCATGTCGGCAGGTGTAGATTCCCTGGTTAAAAAAGGCGTGTTTCGGATTCACGGTGAATTCAATTCCAAGCCATTTACAATCTTGAATACGCATCTTCAATCGGATATGACGGACATTCCCAATCTTCGGATAAATTATCCAGAGGTGCGCGAGGCCCAGCAATTTCAACTGTTTGCTGCTGCTTCCAAGCATACAAATGTCTGTGTTGTGGGAGATATGAATATGCAGACCTTCAAGTGGTTTGAAAGGCCTGACCAAGCGCACCACATCACCTTTCCAGAGACAGGGGAACATTTGGACCACCTCTTAATACTGCGCAAAGAAGCAAAGAAAATCAAGCATATTGCCACGGAATACTTTGACGAGGCTCCGTGGAGTGACCATATTCCTGTTCTCTTTTCTGTCCGTTTAGAGTAGAGGGAATAATGAATAGCAGTATTAAAACAAGAGATATTCCGATTACAGCGGCAAAAGGATTTCCTGCTGAGCTGAACGGCACGATTCATTGCTATGGCCAGAACCCAGAAGGCGCAGGAAGAGAACACATCTTTTCCTTCGTTTTTTATTATGATACAAAAAAAGCACTGAAGATTGAAGAAACAGATTATTTTCGGGGCCTTGAAGCCTATATTCAAATGGTTCACGATGATGTCCATGCCCCTTATTTTGGAATGATAGTGTATACGAATACTCTGACTGCTAAGCTATTCCAAGAATTCTTTCCTTTACAGCGGTATCCGAATCTTATTGTAGCGATTCCAGAATGGCCCCTTTATACAACGAGCGAAGGAGATTTAGACAATACAGTGTTAACAACAATGCGGTATCAGGCGGTGGAAGCATTCCCATATGCGAATGTTCATATGAGAGATGCGGATACCCTTTTCGTGAGTCTTCTTTTAAAGATGAATCAAAAGGAATTTTATGAAGTTGTGCGGGAGTGGGAAGACAAGTATTTACGGAGTTTCTTACCAAAAGTAGAATCTCTTGGAAAGCAGATTGTGTTAGGTTCGCATGAAGACTATACACTTTCAAACTATCATGGAAATTTAATCTATCCAGTTGACTTTACATTTTCACTACCCTTGAATTCAGGCTATCAATTATTTCCAATTACACCTTCCACAGAGATTCCTCGCCCATTTATGATTCGCAAGCCCTTTCCATATGAGCAATATTCAACAGGATTTAAGAGAAAATACATGTATGGATATGAAAAAGAAAGTGAAAATCACGGAGTCTTTGCAGGATTTAGCACGGTTCTACGAAACAGAACTGGAATTGAGAATTTTTGGGCGATATGTGTGGAATACATGGTTCAGCGCTATAGAATGACACGTGATTCAATCTCTAATCGTTTTCATTCTCGTTCATCGTATGCGATAGGAAAGGATGAGCGAATGTTAATCTATGGAATTATACCAAGATTGTTTGATACAATCTTCTTTATGGATATTAATTACAACGGGGGCGAGCTTCCTTACAGTTTATTGTCAAAAATAAAGACCAGAAAAGATATTGAACTCTACAAAGACAAAAAAAGTGTTGAATTGTTGAGCCCATCCTATTTAGACAAGGTTCCTCTGAATGTGGACCCTTCTGATTCTTCAACACTTCCTGGTATGTTTTATGCTCAAGTACAGGCGTATGGGGCATGGCTTGCTACAATGAAGGCGGCGTATCCAACGGAGAAGGCTTTTTTAAATGCTATAGATACAAATCTTTCCCAAGCCCTTACACCAGATGAATTGATGAAAATATATGAAGAGATGGGATTAAAGAATTTAGCAACAAATCTGAAAGGCTGGCAAGGAAATGAGGATAGAGAAGCTTTTGCGGAGTATGAGAAAGCTGGGCGGAAAGCAACAGTGCGGCGCAGCGGCGGCGGCGGAACGCGTAGAAGGGTGCGCTCCAAAACGCAGAAAAAGCGTAATACAAAATAGAATATGGCCGCAGCAATTCAGAGAATTGGAACTCTTATATATAAAGCTGAAGCAGGTGAAACCAATGGTATTCTCACCTTTTTCGGGCAGAATCCTGATGGGAAAGGATGGGAGAATGTATTTTCCTTTGTCTATTTTTACATTCCAAGCAACACCCGATTTGAAGATACAAAATATTTCAAAGGACTTCGTGCGTATGTGAACCTTGTTCACGACGATGCGCATAAGCCGTCTACTGGAATGATAGTCTATACAGATGAGCCTACAATTGATGTTATACGAGTCCATTTTCCGTTAGAGAACTATCCGAACTTAATCTACGCGGTTCCCGATTGGCCTTATTTTAAGAGACCTGATGGAATAATGGAACGCTCAACATTCCGAACTCTCAGATACCAGGCAGTGGACCATTTTCCAGGTGCGAATGTTCATATGCGAGATGCGGATACTTTATTTCCTCCAATTGTTGGACTGTTTGATGAGGAGAACGCATACAAAGTTGTGCGTGATTGGGAAGATGCATATATTGGCTCATTTTTACCAAAAGTAGCGGAGAAACAAATTATTTTGGGAACGACTGGTGATTATAATCAAATGTGGCATATGAATTTACCTTATCCGATAGACTTTACATTTCCATTCCAATACAATCAGAAAATAGAAAATCGCCCAGAGACACATTTACCAAAACATATTTTCGTGCGCGACCCCCATTCAATTCGTAAGCCTATTCCTTTTTTACCCTATCATTATCTATTCCGAATGAAATATACTGTCCCAAATTACATCGGAGTTTTTGCAGGATTCGCAAGTGTTCTAAAAAATAGAGAAGGAATTGAAAATTTTTGGGGAGTTTGTGTTGAGTATTTACTTTCACGCTATGTCATGACGCGCAACTCTATTTCTAATGAATTTCATACAAAATCAGTCTATTCAATTGGAAAAGATGAGCGGATGCTTTTGTATGGTATCTTGCCTAGATTTTTACCAAAGATATTTTTAATGGATATACCTTATGACCCTACAATCGGTAGTGACATGCGAAAATTATTAAAGAAACCTGAAGATTTATTGGAGTTTAGTGATACCAGGCCAAATTTACTGTTTTACACACCAAAGTTTTTTGAAACATATGATTTTAGAACGAGTAATCATTATATAGAAGAATTTGAAAATCAAATAAACAAACAAGATAAAAGACTCAAGGCATTCAAAGAAAAATATCCAACCAAGGAGAATTTTTGGAATTCTGTAGAAGAAAATCTGCGGAAAGCTGTGCCGCCTGAGGAGCTTATTGAAAGTGTAGTTGTGAAAAATAAGAATCAATTGAAACGAAATATGGAATTATATTCACCATATGTGTATTATGAGAAGGCAGGGCGAAAAGCAACAGTGCGGCGTGGTGGTGCTTCCCTCAAGAAAAAGCGCTCCAAGACACAGAAAAAACGCGGCACTAAGTAGAGAATGGCAGCAGCCGCAGGTTCAGGAGACCCACCCGCAAAAGCTCCTATCATACAAGAAATAGATATTCCGATTTTGAAAGGACTCTCTCCTGCGAAAAATGGGACTATCCATTTGATGGGCCAAAATATAGAGGGAAAAGGATGGGACAATGTCTTTTCGTTTATTTATTATTACAAACGCATGTCTGATGGCCTGGATTTCAATCAAACCGTGTATTACAATGGTCTCCTCACGTATATTCAAATGGTTCATGGCGCAGAATTCTCCTATACACCTTCTACGAAAGAGGGAAATGGTGGTGGCGCCAATGGAGAGAAACCCGCGGAAGAACAAAAAGCCAAATTGCCAGAAAACACTGGAATTATTATTTATACGAACTGGCCAACTTTGGAACTCTTTAAAGGAGAATTTCCTCTTGAAGACTATCCGAATTTAATCTACGCGGTTCCCGAGTGGCCATATTACAGTGATAAAGAAGAAATTATAAAGTCCGATATTTTACGAACGATGCGCTATCAGGCTGTAGACCTCTTTCCTTCTCTGAATGTTCATATGCGAGATGCGGATTCCCTTTTTACTGCGTTTTTATATTCAGATGGATGGGATTGGCCAAAATTTCAGTATCTCACGGCCGCTTGGGAGACAAGTTATCTTACGAAATTCATTCCTGAAATGGACAAGCAAGGCAAACAAATTGTGATTGGAGCTTCTATGCGATATTCTGCGTTTTATCATTCGAATATTCCCTATCCTGTTGAATTTACGTTCCCTATTCGCAAACCATGGCACGGTGAGAAAACAGTGAATCCATTCAAGCATATTTATGTTCGCTCGGATGACTATACAAAGGAGAATTATGCCAAATTATACGCAATACGAAATGAGAATATTCCAATAGAGGAGGGAGAGAATAATGCAACGTATTATAAGCGGAAAAAAACTTTACAAGCAAAAAAATTAGCCAATTACAGAGAAAGTATCCCCCCAGAGCGGCGTGAACTAATCCCTTATTACAATCATTTTACAAAGGGCTATAAATTTATGTATTTACGAGGTGACAATTGGTTCGGTGAGCCAGGCGTCTTCGCAGGATTTTGCTCGGTTCTGAATAATAGAAAGGGGATTGAGGATTTTTGGAAGAATTGTGTTGACTATTTGATTTCCAGATATTATATCTCTATAAATCCAGAAACAGGGGAGAAACTGCTAACGGACGAAGCATTTGAGGAAATTTTTATTTTAAAAGCAACTGGAAAGGTCAGTGCCAAAAAGATATATGGATTTGGAAAGGATGAACGCATGCTCTTATTTGGAATTCTCCCTACCTATTTTCCAACGATTTACTTTTTTGATATTCGGTATTTTAAATATTTGAGTCAATACACGGATTGGAAAGATAAACAATTCTTAGAACCGAATTATCCAGAAAAGATTTTGGAGCATAATAATTATGGACACAGAGAACTAGTCCTTTCTTTTAAAGGATATGTAAAATCGTATGTAAAATGGCTTGAGGACTTCAAGAAACAATTCCCAACACAGAAAAATTTCTTAGATGCGATTGAGTCTAATTTTCAGAAGCGACTCGTTCCATTTAACGAGATAATCGCACAGGCCCCCACGAATTTAGAAGCGTTTGAAGGGCTGGCAGAGCCTTACAAGGAGTTTGCGAAATATGGGCGCGCAACTCTTCCTGGAAAACTGGAGGGAGGTCGTAGAAAGACACGTCGTGGCCGCAAGGTCAGCAAGCGCGGCAAGACACGCGGGAAGTTCAATTAGATAGCATCCTCATAGTAATCTACGAGAGGAAGTTCAACTCGCCGCCAGAAATTCGTTGTTTTGCCGACAGCATTCATGCCAGCAAAATGCCGAAGGTCACCTGTGGGAATTTTAACGAAGGCAACGGGTTCGCATTCGCGATACAGCGTATAGAAGGGCTCAATAAGGTGCCCTTGTCCAAGTGCTTCCATTGACGGATAGTTCTCAACTGAAACAACCGAAATAGAACATTCCTGACACTCTTCGGAGGCTCGCGTATAAGTATGACCACAGTTACGTGCCTGGCGAACGATACACAGAGAAGGAAAGATTCCTGCTTTCACTTCGGATGTGATTCGAACCAGCACACCATTTCGCCCATTTGGGATATAGGCGATTGTTCCAATGGGAAGGTCTGCGACTTGGCGAGGAGGTCCCTCTGGAATTGTTCCATCGAGACGAAATCTCTCTACACAAGCTATGTCGTGTGCGTGGGGAAGAGAAAGGAGACCTGTATTAATACAATCCGTTTTTCTGTCCTGCTTTTTCCATGGATTTTGGCGAATATAGGCAGTGCTTATAACATCAGCGTGTTGAATATCAGAAGGATGATATTCAACGCGACGATTCTCTGTCATAAATGTGGAATTGTGACGGATTTCAACAGCCATGATGGTCGGTGTGAATTAAATCGTGGGGGAAATTAATTTCAATTTTATATGTAGATGTTTTCTGGCTGGCAAATGCCATCTTGGAAATGGGGCGTTGATATTACGGGAAATTTACAGGAAGGAGAAAATATTCTCCAGGAACATAATTTAGGCGGTGTTGAAGAAGTCCATGTTTCTAAACCACCTCCTCCGAAACCTGGCCCAATTGAGATACCTCTTGTGCGGAGAAGTGGAGCCATTCCAGATGCGCAGAATGGAACGATTCACGTATTCGGCCAGAATGTCTTTGGCGCAGGATGGGAGGATGTATTTTCTTTTTCGTTTTATTTTCTTCCAACCTCAAGCAATCCTAATGAAATTTATGAGACAATTTATTATAAAGGGCTAATTGCCTATGCTAACATAGTTATCTCTAAAGAATTGAAAGAAACAATGGGAATGATTGTTTATACAAATGAATTTACATTTCCATATTTAATGGAAGCATTTAACTTGAACAAGCATAGCAATATACTGCTGGCTATTCCTTCTTGGCCCGCATTTACAGTTCCAGGAGGGCCAAAAGACCCTGCTGCTGGCCTTGAGCACACAGTTCTCCGCACACTTCGTTATCATGCTGTAGAACTCTTCCCAAACGCAAATGTTCATATGCGAGATGCGGATACACTTTTCGTGCCTATGATGAAATATAATGATTTTTATGACATTGTGCTGAACTGGGAAATGGCCTATTTACGCTTTACTATTCCAAAGATTACAAAAGAGGGAAAGCAAATTATCCTTGGGACATTTGATTTGTATAAACAGAAAACATATCATCTAAATTTACCGTATCCAGTTGAATTCTCTGTTCCACCGCGTATTCCTCCTTACAGCAATAAGGTAGAGCAATATGCGGCTCCAAAGCCAAATCCGTATCGCTTTCTCTATGTTCGCAATAATACTGGGAAGATTCTTCCATTCTTTTCGTATTTGAAGAGGAAGTATATGTTTGACCCTGAACAAGGACTCTATGCTGGATTTGTATCAGTTCTTAAGGATAGGCGCGGAATTGAGGATTTTTGGGAAAGGTGCGTCCACTACATGATACAACGGTATCGTATGGTTACAAATCCAGAAAATGGAAAGCGAATTCTATCGAACGATTTAATTCGCTCGTATAAACAATTGCCGACAGGAACTCTCAGTTGGCGCACAAGAACACATTATGCGATAGGAAAGGATGAGCGCATGTTACTGTATGCAATTATTCCTGAATTTCTCAAAGCAACCTTCTTTTTCTATATACCCTATAGCTCAGATGCGAGAAATATGAACATGAATTTTTATAGACAGACTTTTTTGCTCAAGAGAAATACATCAAATGCTGAAGCGAGGTATTTCCGAATATTCAGTGCGCATAGTCAAGCCTATCAAGAATGGTTGGCAGATTTTTTCGCTAAGTATCCCACAGAAAAGGCATTTTTGGATGCGCTCGATGCGAATATAGGTGCTCGCGTTGTCCCAATGGAAGAGTTGGCTGCGATGGGAGCGGTGAAGCCAGAAAATCGCGTTATGAAATATACAAATTTCAATCCGAATTCTCCTTCCCTGCCCTATAGACTCTTTAACAAAGCAGGCAGGCGCATTACATTGCGTCGCGGGGGAGGGCAGCGGAGAAAAACGCGCCGTCACCGCATCTAAACAGGAAATCTCATTCCTCGTTAGAAACACATGAATTCAGCAGCGCCGTGCTCTGTTTGTAAAGAAGGAGGGCATGAATCTCGCAAGTGCCCCACCCTCACGCAGCCACTTTCCCCAGGATTCCAGGGAGGGGGAGGAGGTGGCCAGCACAGCCATGACGATGAGGATGAAAGTCTACGCACAAACTCTTCTATTCTCACTGTGAATCACCAGTCAGTCCATACTTCTGTTTCATATAGGATGTATAACTCTTCGCATCACCTTCCTTTTCTGCTACGTGCCGAGCTGCCTCTTTCTGCCTCTGCTTGAATTCTCGCATCTCTTGCCTCTTACTTGCGGGTGACCGAAAGAATTCAGGAATATTTCCATCAAGAAGGCCTGCTTGTCCTCGAGCAGAAGCGACACCAACAAGAAGCCAGAGGCATGTGAGTGGCAAGCAAGCAATCATAAGGCCAGCATAGCGCGCATCATCAAGAAAATACTGGAAGGTGTAGGGGTCCTTTTCCATCTCCAGATAGAAAGAGGGATGTATTTAATACGTTCATACATCCAATTTATTCACGCCGCCGCCCATTCTTCCATTCTTCCTCGGCAAAGGCAGCTTCTTCTCCATTCCTTTCCGCCCTTTCTCGCTCTTCTTCTTGTCTGGAACTCCCAGTCGGTCCATACTTTGCTTCCATGTAATAGGCATACGTCTTCTTTTTTGCGTCTTCTTCCTCTTTCACATGTGCCAGTCTCTCTCGTTCAATCCGCCGCCGATTTGCGGGAGTATTGAAGAGGGCAGGAGTGTATCCATCTATAAACATGAGTTCAAGAAGTGCAATTGGGAATGTTGGCCAGCACAGAAAGACATAGCCTGCGTAGCGCAAATCGTCAAGAAAATATTGGAATGTGTAAGGTCCATCGCCTTGGTCGGCCGCCATCTCCAGAAATAACGCACTGTCGCTTAATACCCAAACAGCAGACCCGCGCGCCCACCATACACCCGTAAAATATTATACGTCTCTGCCCATGCATACAAGAAATAGCGCGGCACATCATTCGGATTAATAGAGCCTCGGTTGGGTTTCAACTCCACCGCAAGTTCTATATTGAGAAGTTTATCCAGATTTGCCTCTCCTGATGGCAGAGAAGGTGGCATGAGACCGTGCTGGAGACCGAATGGCATTGTGTAATAATACCGATTCACCCAAGGACTCTTTCGCATATCCAGAGACGGCACAAAAGAGCGGAACAAGCTCGGTGTATCTGTCCAGTAGCGCATGAGTCGCCCCTCATAAATCAAAGCAACAGAGGACAAAGGCTCAGATTCGCGAGTGCTGAACCCAGGGCTGTAATCGCCAGGCGCATAGACATTCAGACCTGACGCATCGGGCCACCAGGGGGTCCCCGTATTCGTCCCGCTCAGGTCGCGTGTGGCTAAGAAAGGCGCATTGTATTGTGCCGCTTCGTAGCGCTGGAAATAGAAGAAGAGATTGCGTGTGGGATTGGGAATTTTGAGACTTGTCTGAAATTTCGGCCGCATCTGGGAGTCCACGGGGTCAAACGGATAATGCTGCGGAATCGGGATTCGGATATCCGCAATGCGGAATCGGTTCGCCTCAGGCTTGTCCAGATACACATATTCTGCGATGACATACGTGTCACCAAGAGTAAGGGCCGTCGGCACAGTGATACCAGGAACCTGGCTCACGTTCTGGAGAGAGACAAGTGGATTTCCCTGGAGACCTTTGACGGCTTTTCCGTTCGCTGCGTTAGCATAATAGAAGGGTGAGCCCTCGAGGGGAAAATACGCCTCTCCCGCAACGCTCGCGCCTACTGTGGGTGGCACTTGTTTCGCATCGCTCACATAGAGGCTCGCCAAGGGCGCAAAATTCACACGTAGAACCACTGCGTCTGCTTGAAT
>JACCDG011460163.1_pt1 | contig 10419 bp, 10 predicted proteins | sample 7442471 | NCBI WGS metagenome assembly JACCDG01 (sample SAMN15323444, study PRJNA562643) | freshwater metagenome | isolation source: river surface water | place: USA:Blue River Watershed | collected 2017-08-17 | reverse complement strand
GCTGGCCATGCCACCCACCGAGCCTTGCCTGGTGCTGCACCGGCAGACGCGTTCGCTGGGCCAGGTGGCGTCGGTGGCGTCGCTCTGGCACCCGGCCTCGCGTTACCGCTTTGCCGGGGCGTTTTGACCAAGCGGTGTGATCGCCTGACGCCGCTCAGTGCTTGTGCTTCAGGTGTGAGCCGTCGTCGCTGACGGTGTCGTTGCCGCCGGGCGGCAAGAAAAATTCTTTGCTTGACTCCACCACCCAGCCGGTGCCGCCTTTGGCTTCGAGCAGAAATTCACCGGCTGGCGTGCGGATGCTGCCCACGGCGTACTGGTCGCCCATGGCTTGGGTGATGCTGAAGGTGCCACCCTCGGGGCCCAGCAGGCGACCGCTCCAGCGCAACTGGCCTTGCACCACGTCCACCGATTCGATCTCGGCCTCGGTGGCCACCGCAGCGGACAGCGGCAACACAAAGCGGTCGCCTTCGGCGCGGGCGGCCAGCACCCGCACGTCGTAACGGATCCATTGGCGGCCGTCTTGCAGGCGGCGTTCATTGGCCAGCGGCGAGCGGGCGGCCTCGGCCGGCGACACGCCCGCCGAAAACAGCACCCGCTGTTGGCGGGCCTGGGCAAAAGCGTCGTCGGTGGGGAACAGGGCGCGCCCATCCACTTGCCGCGCGCGGATGCGCTGCACCACGTCCCGATAGCTGTCGCCCATGAGCAGGTGTTCCGGAATGGCCACGCTGGTGCGGGGCGCATCGCCGGCGCCGTGGTTGGCGCCGGGCGCCGGCGCTACGCCAGGCGTCAGCACCACGCCGGGCGTGTCGGGTGCCGGGCGCAGCACCACCCAGGCCACACCCGCCGCCAGCAGCAGAGCGGCACCCAGCGCAACGCGATACGGTGTGCGCAGCGCCATGTCAGCGGAACTTGGCGACAGCGGGGGCGTTGCGGTCCATGGGGGTCACTTCGTCTGGCAGGGTGGCCAAGTGCCCCATGGGAACGCGCAGCGTCGCGTCAAAGCGCTTGGGCGTGGCGAAATACGGTGTGCCGTTGCCGCTCATCACCGTGGGCACCACGCCATCGCCGTGGGGCAGGCCCATGTTGTGCCCCAGTTCATGCCGCATGACGTTGGTGCCGCAATCGATGGTGCCCACGGCCGACATATTGAATGCCGATGGGTTGCTGTTGACGTAGGCCAGGCCGCAATACGGGCCTTCCACGCTTTCGTGGTACACCGCATCGGCTTTGACGCGGTCGCGTTCACCTTGCAGGGTGGCGTCGGTGCGCGATGCGCTGAGGGCGGAGCCCATGTCGGCCCCCATCGAGGGGGTCTCGATCAGGTTGGCGATTTGAAAGCGGAACCGTGCGCCGGAGTTTTCCAGGGATTCGTTGGTCAGGCGCAAACCTTCTACCTGCCGGGCTCGGATGGCGCTGGCGCCCAGGCGAGCGGTGGCGGTCGGGCTGTAGGTCAACAAAATGCGAATGGTGTCGGTTTCACGGGTCCAGCCTCGGCCGGTGTGCACAAAAGCGACTTCCTCGCCGTTGCTGACGGTGTGGTCCACGTTGCTGGCGGCGCTCACTTCAATGACCCGAAAATTCCAGCTGGCAGACGACTTGACCACCACACGGTCGCCGCGCTGCGCCTGAAACGGCAGGGCGATGGTGGATTTCCAATTGCCGTCCCACGCCAGCACCTCGGTCACGGGGGTGAGCAGGCGCGGAATCATCATTTGCCGAATGCTTTGCGCCGTGATTTGTGTGCGAGGCGCTTGCATCAGCACCCACGCGCTGTTGGGGGCGTCCCACATGAATTCATAGCTTTGGCCATTGCCCACCGTCATGGTGCCCATGCCCGTGACGTTGGTGTTGGCGATGGTGGCGCGCTCGTCGGCGCTGGAGGTGATGACCACACGGTCGCGGTCGCCGGCGCGGGTGGGCAAACGCACGGTGGCGTTGGTGGTGCCCGCCGGCACGTTCAGGCGTGTGAGCGCTGTGACGGGCGCCGGCATTTGCCCTTGGGGTGCATTGGCCCAAGCCAGTGTGGTCTCAGGCCCTTTGTGCAACACCCATTTGCCCAGTCGCGTGTTGAACAAAAACGCGTATTCGTCGTTGGTGCGCAGCGGCATGGTGGACGCGTGCAGCACATTGCTTGGGTCGATCCGACTGCCCCACTGGGCCGATGAATTGACCAGCACCAGCGCGCCGTCAATGGCGGTAGCCGGCAGGTTCACCCGATCGGCCCAAGCGCCATCGGCCAAACGGGCGCGCACCACCCGTTCGGTGCCATTGGCCAGCTCCAGCGCTTGTCCGTTGTTGGCGGCCCAGACAGTGGGGGCCACCACTTCCCAGCGTTGACGAGCGCTGGCGTATTGGTAATGCAAGGTTTGCCCGCGCGCTAAGCCCATGGCGGGCAAGGGCACATCGGTGTTGGTCTGCAGCACCTGGGCGCTGTAGCCGGCGTTGGAGACGATCTTGATGCTGGCTTTGTCCTGTGCGGTGGCCGGTAGGCTGACTTGGGGTGTCCAGTTGCCATCGCTCAAGGTGAAGACCAGGTCGGCGTAAGTGCCTGGCAGGTTGCCGCTGCCCAATTGGTTCGGGCTCAGGTAGGTTTGGGCCCAGCCCACAGAGGCCAGGCTCGACAGCGCCAGAGCGGTCAAAAATCGTTTCATGACGAGGCATCAAGTTGATTGCAGATGCCTCAAATGGTATTAATAAAAAATCATATTTGACAAAAAAGTAAGAAATAAACGTCTTTTTCAGCTCGCAAACGGAGCGATCGTTAAAAAGCACACGCGTCTCTGTCAGATGCAAATGACGATTTGGTGGTTTGGCGTGGCGCCGGCGTCACATCGCTTTGAAGCGTCCGGCGTACAGCCTGCTCACCGCCCAGCGTTCGGGCCGCTGGCGCAGGTGCACCCACAGGCGACCGGCCTCATCGCGCTCCACTCTGTCGATGGCGCTGGCCCGCACCACCGTGCTGCGGTGGATTTGCCAAAACACATCGGGGTCGAGTTGGGGCATCAGGTCTTTGAGTGGGGTGCGGATCAGCAGCTCGGGTACGTTGGCGTTTTGGGCGGTCAGCACCCGCAGGTATTTGTCGGCCGATTCGAACACCAGCACGTCTTCCACCGGCACCAAGTGCAGCTGCTGGCCCACGCTGGCTTGGATGACCTGCAGGCGCTGCGCTGGCGGTGCGCTGGGTGCAGCGAGGAGGGCGCGCAATTGGCCGAGCAAGGCGTCTGAGATGGCCGGCGCGTGGGGCGCTGTGGCGCCGCTCTGCGCCAAGTGGGCTTGCAGGCGCTGCACGGTGCGGGCCAGACGCTCTGGCGATACCGGTTTGAGCAAATAGTCCACCGCCTGCGCATCAAAGGCTTGCAGCGCGTACTGGTCGTATGCCGTGACCAGCACCAGCACCGGAAAGGGCTGCCCCGTGGGCGCGTCCTCGGCCCAACGGTCGGCCAGCTCGGCGGCGGCTTCCAGCCCGCTGATGCCGGGCATGCGCACATCCAAAAACAGCACATCGGGTCGGTGTTGCAGTGCCAGGCTCACCGCCGCTGGTCCATGGGGCGCCACCGCCAGCACTTGCAATTCGGGCCATGCGCGCAGCAGGGCCTGCTGCAGGGCTTGGGCGAGCAGCGGTTCGTCTTCGGCGATCAGGGCGGTGGGCATGGTCAAGGTGTGGCGCGCGGCATGAGCACCATGTCTTTTTCGCGCAGCTTCACATCAAACTGGCGCAAAAAGCTCTGGCCCAGCAGGGCCTGGTCGGCCGGCAGGCCGGTCAGGCCGCTGACCACCGTCACGTTGTTGAGCGCCAGGTGCCCCACCTTCACCGGCACGCCGTGCACCAAGCGCCCGGGGCGCTCGCCGTTGGCGGTTTGCAGGGTGATGGGCCGGCCCTCGGGCAGTTGCGCTTGTTGGGCCTGGGCGTCGCTCACGCTCACGGCCGAGGCGCCGGTGTCGACCAGAAAACGCACCGGCACGCGGTTGACCTCGCCATTCACATAAAAGTGGCCGTCGCGCTCGCGCGGAATCACCAAATGGCCTTCTCCGGTGGTGTAGGGCACCAGGCTTTGGCGCTCTTGTTCTTCGACCCACTTGAACACAGCAAACAAGGCGCCGGCCAGCAGCACCCAAAACAGCGCGATGCCAATGGCGCCTCGGCGGGCGGTGCGCTGGGGGGTGGCGGGGCTGTGCTCGTGCATGGCCGCAGTATCGCGCATGGCCCGAGAGGTGCGGCTCCAAGGGCGCGCAAGCGTCAAGCCTGCCAGGGCCATTGCAGCGTGATGCGGGTGCCTTGCCCGCTGGGGCTGTGCAGCGCCATGTGGGCGGCCGCGCCGTAGCGGGTGAGCAGGCGCTGGCGCACATGGGCCAAGCCCAAGCCGCCGCTGTGTGGGCCGCTGGTGTGGCTTGGGCTGGCGAAGTGGGCGCCGCCCACCCCGCTGTCGCTGACCGTCAGCACCAACTGATCGCCATTGCGCTGGGCTTGCACCGCAACCGTGCCGCCGTCGATGTGTGGCTCTAGCCCGTGGCGAATGGCGTTTTCCACCAGCGGCTGCAGCAGCAGCGGCAGCACCGGCTGGTTGTTGAGCGCCTCGGGCACGTCGATCTGCACCTGCAGGCGCGGGCCCATGCGCACCGCCATCAGGGCCAGGTAGTCGCGCAGGCGCTCCACCTCGTCGCCCAGGGTGTGGGTGTGGCCCAGACCATCGGCGCGGCTGGCGCCCAAGGTGGCGCGCAGATAGGCCACCAGCCGGTCCAGCATCTCGGTGGCTTGGTCGGGGCGCTGCTCGATCAGGGCGCGCAGATTGGCCAAGCTGTTGAACAGCATGTGCGGGTCGAGCTGGGCGCGCAGCAGCTGCAGCTGGGCTTCGGTGGCTTCGCGCTGCAGCTCGGCGTTGCGTTCGCGCAGGTAAAAGTAGGTCAGAAAGCCCAGGCTCACCGCCAGTGAAAACAGCAGCAGACCGACAAAGCGCGCGGGCGAGCGCCACAGCAGCGCCAGGGTGGACTGGCCGGCGTAAGCGTCGCCCAACAGCGTGCCCACGGCGTAGCCGACCAACACACCAGCCGACAGAAACACCACCATGCGACCTGACACCGCCCAGTAATGTGGGCCACTGGTGCGCAACCAGCGGTGGGCCGCCACGCGCAACACATCGGTGCAGGTCCAGATCGCGCCGCTGATGGCCAGGCTGTAGACCAGCGAGGCGAGCGCACCATGCCCACCCATGAGGGTTTGCATGGCGGCGATCACCAGCGCCACCGCGCCCACGATCAGGCCACGGCGCAGCAGGCCGGCGCGGGCATCGACGGGTATCCAGGGGGTGCGGGTGGCGGGCATGCCAACCATTGTGGCAGCGCGCGGTTTCACAGCCAGCCCAGCCACTGCCCCCACACCAGCTGCCCCAGGTAGCGTCCTGGCAGCAAGGTGAAGGCACCGGCCACCAAGCAGGCGCTGATGTAGAGCGATGTCATCCAGCTGCGGTGGCGGCGGATCTGGCCTTGCAGCAAGGCCCGAAACGCCATGAACAGCGAGCCCAGCGTCACGGGGATCAGCAGGTGGATGGGTGTGTAACCGGCGATGTTGGGCAGGTTGAAGTCGCGGATGAACAGTGCCGAGATGGAGGCGATCAACATCAGCGTGACCCAGGCGTAACCGGCGGCGCGGTGCAGCCGAGGGCGAGGCCGCGCGCCAGTGTGTGGCGCGTCGTGGCCGCGCCGTGCCCACAAAGCCACCGGGCCAACGGCCACAGCCGCCAGCGCAGCGCTCAGGTGAATGGCGATCACGGGTGTCATTTGCATGGTGGCCTCCTGTGTGAACATGGGGGCATGATGCAAGGGCACCGCCTGGCATGCCAGCGGATGGCGACGAAGCGCGTGGTGGCGGCGTGAAACGCCGCGGTGATGGAGCGAATGGCATCTGTGCTTCAGCGCTTTGAGCGCAGCGCCAGCACCGCACACACCACAAAAAACAGCTCGGCGCTGAGCACGCCCAGGTAGAGCGGCACCGGCATGCCGTCGGCCACGATGCTGAACACCCGGCCCAAGGCAAAGCCGCCAAACAGCAGCACCACCGCGCTCAGGGCAAACCGGGCGTCCAGCAGCTTCAGCGCCCCACCCAAAAACAGGGTAGCGATGCCCAGATAAGCGCCGCCATAAGCGGCCCGGATCACATGCAGGTGGTTGACGGTGCTCAGCTCGATGCCGGGCTCGCGCATCATCATCTGTGGGTTGAACAGGTGCAGCGCGCCCACCACCAGCATCATCAGACCAGCGCCAAACAGGGTGAATCGTGTCATCCAAGTCTCCAGTTAAGTCAAAAGTGCAAAAAAACCGACAAGCGCAAGGGTAGAGCGTGTGGGTCTTGCATAGCACCGCAAAAATGGAATGCAGAATCCCGAAAATGGAACAATCAATGCAGGTGCTGCCCGATATGGCGCTGTTTGTGGCCGTGGCTCGGGCGGGGAGTTTTCGGCAAGCGGCGGCGCGGCTGCAGCTGCCGGTGTCCACCTTGTCGCGCCGCATCGCGGCCATGGAAGCGCGGCTGGGTGTGCCGCTGCTGCTGCGCACCACCCGCAACGTGAGCCTGACGCCGGCGGCCACACCGTACTTCGAACGCTGTGTGGAGGTGCTGGAGGCGGCCGAGCGGGCGCAAGCGGCCCTCACCGCCAGCCACACCCAGCAGGTTCGCATGCGCATCGCCATGCCGGTGGACCTGGGGGTGGAGGTGCTTGGGCCGGTGGTGGCCGATTTTGTCGATAGCCACCCGGGTTTGCGGGTGGAGTTTGACCTGTCGGCACACGCGGTGGACTTGTTGCGCGACCCGATCGATCTGGCGTTTCGCATCGGCAAGCCGATGGACGACCGACTGGTGGCTCGCCAAGTGGCCGACATTCCCAGCGGTCTGTACGCTGCGCCGGTTTGGCTGCGCCGCCATCCGGCGATCACCCAACCCGAGCAGCTGGAACAAGTGCCGTGTCTGGATTTGCGCACCGCCGTCGGCTCCATGGCGTGGCGGGTGGGCGCGTGCCATTGGGACGCCGCTCCCGGCCCTTGCGCTTTGGCGGCCAACAGCGTGTCTTTGCTGCGCAAGCTGGCCGAGGCCGAGCGCGGTGTGGCGCTGCTGCCCCAGCACATGGCCAGTGCCTCGGTGCGCGCGGGCCGGTTGCAGCGGGTGTTGCCGAGCGCCTCCACGCCCGTGTGGCCGGTCTATGCGGTCACGGCGGGGCGGCAACTGCCCGATCGGGTGCGTTTGCTGCTGGCCCATGTGCGCAGTGCGCTGCGCACCGTGGCCTTGGTGGCGTCTTGAACCGGCGCTTGTCCCCGAGGCGCAACGGCTTTCACGCCCGTGTCATTCGCTGGCCGCGCCGGCTTTCTACAATTTGCCCATGACAAAAACACGTTGGTTGGCTGTGGTGGTGTTGCTGGCGCTGGTGGCTGGCGGTGCTTGGTGGTGGCTGCAGCGCTCTGAGGCCCAGGCCACGGCTTGGCGCACAGGCACCATCGAGCGCGGGCCGATCGTGGCCACGGTGTCGGCGTCGGGCAATGTGAATCCGGTGTCGCAGGTCTCGGTGAGTTCGCAGATTTCGGGCCAGATCAAAGAGCTGTTTGCCGATTTCAACAGCGAGGTGAAGGCCGGTCAGGTGATCGCCCAGCTCGACCCCGCCACGTTTGAGTTCCGGGTGCGCTCGGCCGAGGCCGATTTGGAGGCCGCCCGCGCCACCGTGCTCACCGCCCAGGCCAACAACCTGGCCGCGCGCGCCGGTGTCTCGCGCGCCAAAAGCGATCTGGCCGAGGCGCGCCGGGTGCACGAACGCAATTTGCAGCTGATCGCGCAGGGCTTTATTGCCCAGAGCGAGGCCGATCGCACCCGCGCGGCGCTCTCCGGCGCTGAAGAAAACCTGCGCTCGGCCGAGGCCCAGCTGGGGGTGAACGAGGCGCAAATCCGCAACACCCAAGCGGTGGTGGCGCAGCGCGAGGCGCAGCTGGCGCAGGCGCGGGTGGACTTGGGTCGCACCCGCATCGTCTCGCCAGTGAGCGGCATCGTCATCAAGCGGGCGGTGGAGCGTGGCCAAACGGTGGCGGCCAGCCTCCAGGCGCCCGAGATGTTTGTGATCGCGCAAAACCTGTCTGACATGCAGGTGGAGGCCGCGATTGATGAGGCCGATGTGGGCCGCGTCAAGCCCGGACAAAAGGTGAGCTTCACGGTGGACGCCTTCCCGACCCAGAGCTTTGAGGGCGAGCTGTTTCAGGTGCGCAAATCGGCGCAAAACGTGTCCAACGTGGTGACCTATGTGGCGGTGGTGCGCTTCCAAAACCCAGAGGGTCGCCTGCTGCCCGGCATGACGGCCAATGTGCGCATCGTCACCGACAGCCGCGACGATGTGCTCAAGGTGCCCAACGCTGCGCTGCGGGTGCGCTTGCCCGATGTGGAGCCGCAGGGCGAAAAAAGCCGCGCCCGCCTGCATGTGCTGGGAGCCGATGGCAAGCTACGCGCGTTTTATGTGCGCGCCGGCTTGTCTGACGGCAGCCACACCGAGCTGAAGGTGCCCGACGGCCCCGCCGCCGATGCGCTGCGCGAAGGCGCCACCGTCATCACCGGCGCGCCCACTGGCAATGGCCAAGCCGCTGGCGGCAAGCGTCCGGCTGGTCCACGGCCCCCGTTCTGAGCGGAGGCGACATGGCGCTGATCGAGGTTCGCGATTTGGTGAAAACCTACACCCTGGGCGACCAGGCGGTGCAGGCGCTCGATGGGGTGTCGCTGCAGATTCAGGCCGGCGACTTTGTGGCCATCATGGGCGCCTCGGGTTCGGGCAAAAGCACGCTCATGAACATCTTGGGTTGCTTGGACACACCCACCTCGGGCGAATACCGATTGGCCGGTGAGCCGGTGCACCACATGCGCGCCGACGCGCTGGCGCGGCTGCGCAACCGCCAGATCGGCTTTGTGTTTCAGCAATTCAATCTGCTGCCACGCACCAGCGCGCTGGAAAACGTGGAGCTGCCCATGGTCTACGCTGGCGTCAAGGCGGCCGCGCGGCGCGCACGGGCGCTCACCGCGCTGCAGCGGGTGGGCCTGGGCGCGCGGGCCGATCACACGCCCAACCAGCTTTCGGGCGGGCAGCAGCAGCGGGTGGCGATTGCACGCGCGCTGGTGAACCAGCCCTCGCTGATCCTGGCCGACGAGCCCACCGGAGCGCTCGACAGCAAAACCAGCGAGGACGTGATGGCGCTGTTGGCCGAGCTGCACCGCCAGGGCATGACGGTGGTGCTGGTGACCCATGAAACCGACATCGCCGCCTGGGCGCAGCGGGTGCTGGTGTTCCGCGACGGCCGGGTGGTAGAGGACCGTGCGCAAGCGCCGCGCACCGTGCAAGAGGCCGCCGCATGACCGCGCTCTGGGTGGCCTTGCGCTCGGCCTGGCGCGCCTTGCTCGCCAACGCGCTGCGCAGCGCCCTGACCATGCTGGGCATCGTGATTGGTGTTGCCGCAGTCATCACCATGATGGCGGTGGGTCGGGGGGCCACCGAACGGGTGCAAGAGCAAATGCGCGGCTTGGGCAGCAACATCATGCTGGTGGTGCCCGGTGGCGTGTCGCAGGCCGGTGTGCGCTTGGGCGCCCAAACCCGCCAGCGCTTAACCGAAGAAGACGCGCAAGCCATCGCCTTCGAGATCCCCGAGGTGCAGGTGGCCGCGCCCACCTCGCGCTCCACCGGTCAACTGGTGGTCGGCAACACCAACTGGGGCACCACGATTTTTGGTGTCACCAACGACTATCTGGAGGCGCGCGACTGGGGCCTGGCCGCCGGGCGCCTGTTCGACGAAGCGGACATCGCCGGCTCGGCCAAGGTGGCCTGGATCGGCGCGACCGCCGCGCGCGAGCTGTTTGGCGACGAAGACCCCATCGATCAAACCATTCGCGTGCGCGGTGTGCCAATGACCGTGATTGGGGTGCTCACGCCCAAAGGCCAAAACAGCCTGGGCCAAGACCAGGACGATGTGCTGATGATCCCCATCAGCACCTTGCGCAACCGCATTTGGGGCGGCGACGGTGCCAGCAAGCTCAAACGGATCGGCTCCATTTCGGTCAAGGTGCGCGATGGGCAGGACATGAAGGCGGTCGAAGAGCGCATCAACGACCTGCTGCGCCAGCGCTTTAAGGTGCCGCCCGACGGTGATCCCCCGTTCCAGATCCGCAACCTCACTGAAATGCTGCAGGCGCAAGAAGAAAGCAGCCGTGTCATGACGCTGCTGCTGGCGGCGGTGGCCGGCATCAGACTGCTCATTGGTGGCATTGGCATCATGAACATCATGCTGGTGAGCGTGACCGAGCGCACCCGCGAGATCGGCCTGCGCATGGCGGTGGGCGCGCGCGGCCAAGACATCCGCGCCCAGTTTCTGATCGAGGCCATCACCCTGAGCCTGCTCGGTGGCGCGGTG
>JACCDG011108401.1_pt1 | contig 10419 bp, 7 predicted proteins | sample 7442471 | NCBI WGS metagenome assembly JACCDG01 (sample SAMN15323444, study PRJNA562643) | freshwater metagenome | isolation source: river surface water | place: USA:Blue River Watershed | collected 2017-08-17 | reverse complement strand
TCCTCTTCCGGCAGGCCCATCTTGTGCAGATATTCACCGGCAGCCGAGTTCATCAGGATCGCGTTCGACGGCGACAGGTGGTCGGTGGTGATGTTGTCCGGCAGCAGAGCCAGCGGACGCATGCCCTTCAGCGTGCGCTCGCCTGCCAGCGCGCCTTCCCAGTACGGCGGACGACGGATGTAGGTCGACTGCGGACGCCAGTCGTACAGCGGCTTGACCTGCTCGCCGCTGTCAGTGCGGATCGCGAACATCGGCTCGTAGACCTTGCGGAAGTGCTCCGGCTTGACGCTGGACTTCACGATCGCATCGATCTCTTCGTCGGTCGGCCAGATGTCTTTCAGGCGGATTTCCTTGCCGTCGACGACGGTCAGCACATCCTTCTCGATATCGAAACGCACGGTGCCAGCGATCGCGTAGGCGACGACCAGCGGCGGCGACGCGAGGAAGGCCTGCTTCGCATACGGGTGGATGCGGCCGTCGAAATTGCGGTTGCCCGACAGGACAGCGGTCGCGTACAGATCACGGTCGATGATCTCTTGCTGGATCTTCGGATCGAGCGCGCCCGACATGCCGTTGCACGAGGTGCAGGCATAGGCGACGACGCCAAAGCCGAGCTTCTCGAGGTCGCCCATCAGGCCGGCCTCTTCGAGGTACATGGTGACAGCCTTCGAACCCGGAGCCAGCGAAGACTTGACCCACGGCTTGCGCACCAGGCCCAGCTTGTTGGCGTTGCGTGCCAGCAGGGCGGCCGCGATCACGTTGCGCGGGTTGGAAGTGTTGGTGCAGCTGGTGATGGCGGCGATGATGACCGCGCCGTCCGGCATCTGGCCCGGGGTCTCTTCCCACTGGCCGGCAATGCCCTTGGCCGCGAGGTCGGCCGTCGCGAGACGTGCGTGCGGGTTCGACGGGCCGGCCATGTTGCGCACGACGGTTGACAGGTCGAACTGCAGCACGCGCTCGTATTCGGCTTTCGCGAGGCTGTCAGCCCACAGGCCGGCAGTCTTCGCATAGGTCTCGACCAGCGCGACGTTGTCGTCGGTGCGACCGGTCAGCTTCAGGTACTGGATGGTTTGCTCGTCGATCGCGAACATCGCGGCCGTCGCGCCGTATTCCGGTGCCATGTTGGAGATGGTTGCGCGGTCACCCAAGGTCAGTGCGCGTGCGCCCGAGCCGTAGAACTCGAGGTAGGCACCGACGACTTTGGACTTGCGCAGGAACTCGGTCAGCGCCAGCACGATGTCGGTGGCGGTGATGCCCGGCTGCGGTTTGCCCGACAGTTCGACGCCGATGATGTCCGGCAGGCGCATCCACGACGCGCGGCCCAGCATCACGTTCTCGGCTTCGAGGCCGCCGACGCCGATCGCGATCACGCCCAGCGCATCAACGTGCGGGGTGTGGCTGTCGGTTCCGACGCAGGTATCCGGATAAGCGACGCCCTGGTCCGCATGGATCACCGGCGACATGCGCTCGAGGTTGATCTGATGCATGATGCCATTGCCCGGCGGGATCACATCGACGTTCTTGAACGCGAGCTTGGTCCAGTCGATGAAATGGAAGCGGTCTTCATTGCGGCGATCTTCAATCGCGCGGTTCTTCTCGAACGCCTTCGGGTCATAGCCGCCACATTCGACGGCCAGCGAGTGGTCGACGATCAGCTGCACCGGCACCACCGGGTTCACTTTGGCCGGGTCGCCGCCCTGGTCGGCGATCGCGTCGCGCAGGCCGGCGAGGTCGACCAGTGCGGTCTGACCGAGGATGTCATGGCAGACCACGCGTGCCGGGAACCACGGGAAGTCCAGCTCGCGCTTGCGCTCGATCAGCTGCTTCAGCGAAGCGGTCAGCGTGGCGGGGTCGCAGCGGCGCACGAGGTTCTCGGCGAGCACGCGCGAGGTGTACGGCAGCTTGTCATAGGTGCCGGGCTGGATCGCTTCGACGGCTTCACGCGCGTCGAAATAGTCGAGTTTCGTACCGGGCAGGGATTTGCGGTGGGCAGTGTTCATGGTCTGCGATGCATCTTGGGGTAATCGGTGGGAGGATGCATAGTCATCCTCCCTGCTCTGCTGCTGGCGCCCCGTCACGGACGAGGCGCCGTCGTACTGCATCGATGCGCATTATTCACGCATCGTCATTTCCATCACTTGCGCTTCGAGATCGGGACGAACTTCAGATCTTCCGGGCCGACGTAGTTGGCGCTCGGGCGGATGATCTTGTTGTCGATGCGCTGCTCGATGATGTGAGCAGCCCAGCCCGAGGTACGCGAGATCACGAACAGCGGGGTGAACATCGCGGTCGGCACGCCCATCATGTGGTACGAGACGGCCGAGAACCAGTCGAGGTTCGGGAACATTTTTTTCACGTCCCACATCACGGACTCGAGGCGCTCGGCGATGTCGTACATCTTGGTCGAGCCGGCGTCCTTCGACAGATTGCGCGCGACTTCCTTGATGACCTTGTTACGCGGATCGGAGATCGTGTAGACCGGGTGACCGAAGCCGATGATGACTTCCTTGTTCTCGACGCGACGACGGATGTCGGCTTCTGCCTCGTCCGGGTTGTCGTAGCGCTTCTGGATTTCGAACGCGACTTCGTTGGCGCCGCCGTGCTTCGGGCCGCGCAGCGCGCCGATCGCACCGGTGATGGCCGAGTGCATGTCCGAACCCGTGCCGGCGATCACGCGGCCAGTGAAGGTCGATGCGTTGAACTCGTGCTCTGCGTACAGGATCAGCGAAGTGTGCATCGCTTTTTCCCACAGGGCCGACGGCTTCTGGCCGTGCAGCAGGTGCAGGAAGTGGCCGCCGATCGAGTCGTCGTCGGTCTCGACTTCGATGCGGGTGCCGTTGTGGCTGTAGTGGTACCAGTACAGCAGCATCGAACCCAGCGACGCCATCAGGCGGTCGGCGATGTCGCGCGCGCCCGGGGTATTGTGGTCATCTTTTTCCGGCAGCACGCAACCCAGTGCGGAGACGCCGGAGCGCATCACGTCCATCGGGTGCGACGAAGCCGGCAGCCATTCGAGCACAGCCTTCACGTTCGCCGGCAGGCCGCGCAGCGCCTTCAGCTTCTGCTTGTAGGCCTTCAGTTCGGCCGCGGTCGGCAGCTTGCCGTGCACCAGCAGGTGAGCGATTTCTTCGAATTCGCAGGCGTCGGCGACGTCGAGGATGTCGTAGCCGCGGTAGTGCAAGTCATTACCCGTCTTGCCGACGGTGCACAGTGCGGTGTTGCCGGCGGTGACGCCGGACAGGGCGACGGATTTCTTCGGCTTGAAGCCAGCTGCTTGTTGTTCGCTCATGGTTGCTTCCTCTTTGTCTGTGGCAGCCGCTTGTAGCGGCTGCCGATCGTGGTTATTCGATTTCAGTTCAGGCGGTGCTTACTTCGACTTCTGCTGCGCAAACAGCGCGTCGAGCTTCTGCTCGTAGTCGTGGTAGCCGATGCGGTCATACAGCTCCATGCGAGTCTGCATGATGTCGACCACGTTCTTTTGCGTGCCGTCGCGGCGCACGGCCTGGTAGACGGTCTCGGCAGCCTTGTTCATGGCGCGGAAGGCCGACAGCGGGTACAGCACGAGGCCGACGTCGGCGCCGCGCAGCTCATCCACCGTGTACAGCGGGGTCGCGCCAAACTCGGTGATGTTGGCCAGGATCGGCACCTTCACCGCAGCGGCGAACTTCTTGTACATGTCGAGCTCGGTGATCGCTTCCGGGAAGATCATGTCGGCGCCGGCTTCGACGCAGGCCATCGCGCGGTCGATCGCAGCGTCGAGGCCTTCGACGGCCAGCGCATCGGTACGGGCCATGATCACGAAGTTTTCATCGGTACGCGCATCGACGGCTGCCTTCACGCGGTCCACCATTTCCTGCTTGGAGACGATTTCCTTGTTCGGACGATGGCCGCAACGCTTCGCGCCGACCTGGTCTTCGATGTGGATCGCGGCAGCGCCGAACTTGATCATCGACTTCACGGTGCGCGCGACATTGAAGGCCGACGAACCGAAGCCGGTGTCGACGTCGACCATCAGCGGCAGGTCGCAGACGTCGGTGATGCGGCGCACATCAGTCAGCACGTCATCAAGGTTGGAGATGCCGAGGTCGGGCAGGCCCAGCGAGCCGGCGGCCACGCCACCACCCGACAGGTAGATGGCCTTGAAGCCGGCACGCTTGGCCAGCAGCGCGTGGTTGGCATTGATGGTGCCGATAACCTGCAGCGGCGATTCTTCCTTCATCGCCTGCCTGAAGCGGGCGCCCGGGGATGCGAGGCTCATGTGTGTTGTCCTGTCTGTTCGGTTTCAGGGGTGGGGTAAACAAGGAAGCCGTATTGCAATCGCTGTGCCAATCGATCACCGGATTGAGTTTCAAAATAGCAAGTTAAAAAGGCCAGGGAAAACAAGGGCTTGCCCTTCCCCACGGGCCGGACCTGCCGTCCAGGCACTCGCGTTGAGTTTCAAATTGTGTTTCAATGTCCACCTTTCTTGAAACATGAAACATCCATGAAACACAAGCACCTGCGCGATCCGCTCCGGCATGCCGCGCCCCTGCTCCTGACTTAATGACCTCCTGATCATGGTTCGCCCGCCTGCCCCCGCCCGCGACTCATCGTCACCGCCCGTATTCTGGACGGTCTCGATCTCGCGCCTGTTCGACCTGTTCCGGGACATATCGGTGGAATTTGCGGACCGCGCCACCATCGAGCCGATACAACTGGGTTTCGAGGAAGCGGTCGCCCATATCCGGGAACGGCTGCAGACCGAGCGATGCGACGCCGTGATTTCGGCCGGCTCCAACGGCGCCTACCTGAAGAGCCACCTGTCCTTGCCGGTGGTGATCGCCAAAGCGACCGGCTTCGATGTGATGCAGGCGCTGGCCCGCGCGCGCAAGATTACGCCCGAGATCGGGCTGATCAACTATCAGGAGCCACTGCACGAACTGGAAGAATTCCAGCAGACCTTCGGCCTGCCGATCCTGCAGCGCACCTACGTGACGGTGGAAGACGCACGCGCACAGATCAGCGAGATGAAGTCGGCCGGCGTGAAGGCCATCGTCGGCGCCGGCCTGATCACGGACCTGGCAGAAGAAGCCGGACTGGCCGGCGTGTTCGTCTATTCAGCCGGCTCGATACGGCAGGCCTTCGAAGATGCGTTCGACATCGCGCGCGCGACGCGCCAGGAAACGCCACGCGGCCGCTTGCACGCGATCGCTGCCGACCTTCGCGCCAAGCATGGCCTGAAGGCCTTGCGCGGCGACTCGGACGTGATGCAGTCACTGCGGCAGACGGTTACGATGTATGCGAAGTCACCAGCCACGGTACTGGTCGAAGGCGAGACCGGGACCGGCAAGGAACTGGTCGCGCAAGCCATCCATCGCGAGAGCCAGCGCGGCAGCAATGACCGCCCGTTCGTCGCCGTCAACTGCGGAGCGATCGCCGAATCATTGCTGGAGTCGGAGCTGTTCGGCTACGAGGAAGGTGCCTTCACCGGCTCGCGCCGCGGCGGCCATGCCGGCTTGTTCGAAGCCGCGCATCGCGGCACGCTGTTCCTCGACGAGATTGGCGAAATGCCGCTCGCGCTGCAGACGCGATTGCTGCGTGTGCTGGAAGAAAAGGAAGTGGTGCGCGTCGGCGGCACGCGACCGATACCGGTCGACGTGCGCATCATCAGCGCAACGCACTGCCGGCTTGACGAGCGCGTTGCCGAAGGACGATTTCGCGCCGACTTGTTTTATCGCCTTGGCGTGCTGCGGCTGGCCATCCCGCCGCTGCGCGAACGCCGCGACGATATCGTTCCGCTGGCCGAGTGGTTCCTCAAGCAATCGCTGGCGGAATTGGGCGTGCGTCCCAACGCGAACCAGCATGCAGAACTGCAGGCCTGCGCAGCCTCGCTGCAAGGCTGGCGCTGGCCGGGCAATGTGCGCGAGCTGCGCAACCTGATGCAGCGCGTGGCCCTGTTCCTTGCGGTTGAGCCCTTGCAGGCGCTGACGCCAGCTTTCCTTGCGCAACTCGCACCTGAACTGGGCAGTGCAAGCGCGCCGTGGCCGGATGCGCCGCCAATGGTCGGGCGAGGCGTTCGCCCGCTCGCATCGGCAAAGGGCAATGGTGCAGACATTCCGGCCACGATCGGCGATGCGGAATTGAAAGCGGCACTGGCGCGCTTTGATGGCAATCGCGCAGAAGTCGCAGCTCATCTCGGCATCAGCCGGACCACGCTCTGGCGGCGCCTGAAAGACCTCGGTTGATTAAAGATTCAGCAGCCGGCGCCGATTCTTGTTCATGAACGATAGCGACGTTCAAAAGCAGCATCCGGAGCACAGCATGAACAAAGACAACCGCACACCCTCTGCCCTCATTCCCGCCGCTGGCAAGCGCCAGGGCATCCACGTCTGGACCTCGGGATCGGACGTGCAATCCCTGTGGAAAAAATTCGGCTGGACGCCGCCCAGCGAAGCCAGGCCTGCGCTGCAAAAGCCGCGAACCGCTGCCAACGACATTCATTCGGGCTTGCGTACGCTGCGCGGCTGAGCGCCGCGAAAACACAAGCCGGGTTGCAAGTGTCGATCATCCGGACAGATGATCGACCTTGCCTCAATCGTCCTTCCCGCCCTCGATACCGAGTTCCTGGATCTTGCGCGTGATCGTGTTGCGGCCGATGCCGAGACGTATCGCGGCATCGTTCTTGCGCCCATGCGTGTGCTTGAGCGCGGTCTTGATCAGGGCCGATTCGAACAGGCGTCCGAGCGCATCCATCACTTCCGGCTTTCCGGCCGATAGCATCTGCGCGGCTTCCGCTTCGAGCATCGTCACCCAGTTGCTGCGCTCTTGCGGCGCACCCACCATCACGGGCGCAGCGGCTTCGCGCGGCACGGCTAATGCTGCAGAGTGCTCGCCGCCATAGGCGGTGGCCGATGGCATCGTGGCATGCGCAACGGGCGACGGCACCGGCATCGCACTCGTCACCGTCGACCCCATCGTCAGCGCCGCGCCCGAGCCTTCGATCAGCTCCGGAGGCAAGTCCTTGATCTCCACCGTCTGGCCCGGCGCCATCACGGTAATCCAGTTGCACAGGTTTTCAAGCTGGCGCACGTTGCCCGGCAAGTCTAGCGCGCTGAGGAAATGCATCGCCTGGTCGGACAGGCGCTTGGCTTCCACGCCGAGCTGGCGCGCGCTCTGCGCAAGGAAGTGGCGGGCCAATACCGGAATATCTTCGCGCCGTTCACGCAGCGACGGCAGGCGCAGACGAATCACGTTCAGGCGGTGATACAAGTCTTCGCGGAACAGGCCGTCGCGCACGCGCTGCTCGAGGTTCTGGTGGGTGGCGGCGATCACGCGCACATTGGCCTTCAGCGATTGATGGCCGCCAACGCGATAGAAGTGGCCATCCGACAGCACGCGCAGCAGGCGCGTCTGCAAATCGAAAGGCATGTCGCCGATCTCGTCGAGGAACAGCGTACCGCCTTCGGCCTGCTCGAAGCGGCCACGTCGCATCGCCTGTGCCCCGGTAAATGCGCCACGCTCATGGCCGAACAATTCGGATTCGAGCAGGTCCTTGGGTATCGCTGCGGTGTTGAGCGCGATGAAGGGCTGCGATGCGCGCGGACTGTGCTTGTGCAGCGCACGGGCCACCAGCTCTTTGCCCGAACCGGATTCGCCCGTGATCAGCACCGTTACATTCGACTGCGACAGTCGGCCGATCGCACGGAACACGTCCTGCATCGCGGCGGCCGAGCCGAGGATCTCGGGGTTGTCGGCAGCCGCGGCCTCGCCACCGGATTCGCGCAGGCTCTCGTCGAGCGCGCGTCGAATCAGTTCGACGGCCTTGTCGAGGTCGAAGGGTTTGGCCAGGTATTCGAAGGCGCCCCCCTGGAAGGCCGCGACCGTCGAATCGAGGTCGGAGAAGGCGGTCATCACGATGACCGGCAGCCCGGGGTAACGTGCCTTGACGATCTGCAGCAGTTCGAGCCCGGACTCGCCGGGCATCCGGATGTCCGAGACCAGCACCTGCGGGGTGCCGGACTGCAAAGCATCCACGGCATCCTTGACGTTGGCAAAGCTGCGGGTTGCCAGGTTTTCGCGAGCCAGTGCCTTTTCCAGGACCCAGCGTATCGATTCGTCGTCGTCGACTATCCAGATTGGTTTCATGTGCATTTTTGTAGGGCGATGCTGCACCCCGATTTTGCACCAGTTCGTTGCACTTGAATGCACCGACGTACGGAAACGCGATCAGGATGCGGAAGTCTGTCAATCTGGGCCGGCTTTCGCATTCGATAACGCCAGAATGCTGCTGTATGAAGGTCTGGGCCAGTGTCAGCCCCAGCCCGCTGCCTCCTTCCCTGCCGGAGACGAGCGGATAAAAGATTCTGTCCTTCAGTTCAGCCGGTATGCCCGGACCGTTATCCACGATATGCAAATCTAGTGCCAGCCGATAACGAACCTTGGCAATCGTGATCGAACGCGCGATCCGGCTACGCAAGATGAGTTCGGCATCGCCGTTCGCGATACGTGGCGCGAGCGCCTGGACAGCGTTGTGCGCAATGTTGAGCACGGCCTGGATCAGTTGCTCCTTGTCGCCCCTGAATTCGGGCAGCGACAAATCGTAATCGCGCACGATTTTCAGGCCGTGCGGGAATTCGGCCAGGATCAGGCTACGCACACGCTCGAACACTTCGTGGATGTTCACGTCGCCGACGATTTGCGGACGGCGATGCGGTGCCAGCAAGCGATCGACCAGCGTTTGCAGGCGATCGGATTCCTTGATGATCACTTGCGTGTATTCGCGCAAGTCCTTCAGGCCCTGCCCCGGCAATTCAAGCTCCAGCAGCTGCGCCGCGCCGCGGATGCCACCGAGCGGATTCTTGATCTCGTGCGCCAGATTGCGGATCAGCTCCTTGTTGGCCTGCGTCTGGTCGAGGATGCGCTCTTCGCGATCGAGCTTGACCTGTTGCACATTCTCGCGCAGCTCGATCAGCACCGGATTGTCAGGATCGTCAATCACGGACAGCACCATGTTCAGGTGCAGCGGACTGCGCCCGATGCGTTCGAGCACGAGGTCTTCCCGTTTCTCGTCGAATTGCCGCTGCATGGCCTGCCCGAAGATCGTCGCAAGCTTGTCACCGTTGACGAACAAGTCCTGCAGGCGCTGCTTGTGCAAGACCTTGAAGGAACTCTCCAGCATGGTTTCGGCCGCGGCATTGGCATAGGCAATGCCACCCTTGGTGTCGAGAATCAGGACGGCCGACGCAAGCATGTCGAGGCCGCCCAGCGAAGTGGACAAGATGTTGAGCATGGATGTTGAGTGGATCCGGCCGGGCAAGGCCCGGGAATCGAGATAGTACGGGATCGGTCGAAAAATGATCAGGCTTGCAAGAAGCGCGCCTTGCGCCATGCCTGAAGCGTGAAGCGTGCTTATTTGCGCTTTATTTTAATTGACCGATCTCGCGCCTCAGCGCTTCGATGTTTTTCTCGGTGCGCGCAATTTCATCGCGCATCATCGAAACGCGGTCCTGGTATTTTGCGTAATTGCGCTCGCTGCCCAAGCGCTCGGGTTCGCCGTTCTGGTATTCCTTGCGCAAGTCGGACAGCTTGCTTTCCTCGGCACGTACCTCATCGGTCAGGATCTGCAACCGGTCCTGGTCGCGGCGCTTCTGCACCTGGCTGTCGATGCGCGGGAATGTCGGATCGGCCTTCGCCTGCAGAGTCGGCCCCGGAATCTGCGACAAGGGTTCAAGGTCGAGCCGGCGACAGCCGCGCGTGTCGCCGGTATTGCGGTACTCGCGCACGCCGTTGGGCTGGTGGCAAAGGAAAACACCTTCTGCCATTGCGGGCGCAGCCAACACCAATGGCAGCGCGAAGAACGCCATTGCCAACGCCTTGCATCGAACCGCTGCCCTGATATCAGCCATGCCCTTCACTCCTGGTGTACCCGCCTGTTTCCCTGCTGCCTGTATACCAGAGCCCTGCTTACCGACTTTATCAAAAAAGCAACGCAATATATAAAAAATGAGGCGGCCGAAGCCGCCTCATTTGTCTTGCCGATGTACCTGTAATCCCGGAGGGAAATTACAGGGAGTAGTACATGTCGAACTCGATCGGATGCGTGGTCATGCGGAAGCGGGTGACTTCCTGCATCTTCAGGTCGATGTACGCGTCGATCATGGTGTCGGTGAAGACGCCGCCACGGGTCAGGAACTCGCGGTCCTTGTCCAGGCAAGCCAGCGCTTCGTCGAGCGATGCGCAGACGGTCGGGATCTTTGCGTCTTCTTCCGGCGGCAGGTGGTACAGGTCCTTCGATGCTGCCTCGCCCGGGTGGATCTTGTTTTGCACGCCGTCCAGGCCTGCCATCAGCAGGGCTGCGAAGCACAGGTACGGGTTCGCCGACGGATCCGGGAAGCGGGTCTCGATACGACGGCCCTTCGGGTTCGCGACGTGCGGAATACG
>JACCDG010590524.1_pt1 | contig 10421 bp, 10 predicted proteins | sample 7442471 | NCBI WGS metagenome assembly JACCDG01 (sample SAMN15323444, study PRJNA562643) | freshwater metagenome | isolation source: river surface water | place: USA:Blue River Watershed | collected 2017-08-17 | reverse complement strand
GCTCCTGCCATTACGGTATGGGACCCGAATGACATTGCTCGCACCACCGTCAAGGAAGGTCTTATTGTCTTGGACCGCTTCGGTGTCGCTGCTCCTGCCGATGCTCCTACTAAACTCAAAGTCTACGACCCTGCGGATGTTGCCAAACCTACCCAGAAGGCGCAGATTTCAGCCCGTTCCGCTTACACAGGTGGACCCAAGGCTGCTCACGAACGCTTCATGAGCCACCAAGCCGCCTACAACATGCGCTTGAATCCGAATAAACAGGCTGTGGCGAAGGGTCGCTCTTTGGGTGGTGGTAATATCCAGTTGTTCCAAGGCGATGAACCTAATGTCTCCTTCAAGAAACTTAGCACGGACAGCATCAATGACCGCGCACCCGCCGTCAACCGTTCTCTTGACCTTGGTCCTGGGTCCGCAGATATCGGCCGCGTGAAATACCGTGCTCCTCTCAAACTCGACGTCCAAACCCAGAGAAATCAGCGCGAAGTCATTGCTCAAGTGGAAAACAACCCCTTGATGCAAAGCTTACAACGTAATGCAGAACACGACAGCCGTCTGGCCAACCAATTATACCGCGCCATGGCTGAGCAGACTAGCTAAGCTGGGCTGCGGACAATCTGAGCAGACTAGCTAAGCTGGGCTCTGCACAAGCTGGTGCATAAGCCTAAACCTTCTCAATCATAAACTGTAAATGCCTCAACCCGCGTGGTTAATTTATGGGCCTCCAGGCTGTGGGAAAACAACCTGGATACTCTCGCAAGTGAAACAAGCCAAACGCAAACTCTATCACTGGAATGCCCGCACAGACCGCACGCTAAGAGAAGGGCGTGAAACATTGCACCAACAAGTGCGTAGTCAAGAACCTCTCTATGTTTGGATTGAAGGTGCCGATGACCTCACTCCTGAAGCCCAAGCATTCTTGCGACGCATTTTGGAAACGGCCAGTCAGCCTGTGCAGTGTATTTTGGAGTGCCGTGACCCTCAGAAAATTACACCAGCGATTCAATCTCGTTGTGAATGGAAACAAGTGCCCAATAAATCTTCGTTCCGCAAAGCCTATCGTGATGGAATTGTCCCTCCACCCACTCCCAAACCCCTTCCTCTAACACAATCCTGTTACGAAGCCTTTTTGGACGCCGACCAGCCTATTGACCGAATCAAAGAATATCTAAAATCGGATGCTTTGTGGCAAGATGCTCTTCTGTCTCTGAAACAAGTGGGCGGTGGAAGTTCTCCTTGGGCTCACTTGTTTTCTCTGAGGAGCAAAGCTGCGTTAGCTGAGACATGAAACCAATCCCCCATCTTCTAGAATCAAATGGAAGCCCCAGAAATCTCTGTGTATGGTGAAGCCAAGGGAGAATATACGCATCAACTGTGTGTCTTTTTATTGCCGAGTTTGGAAAGCTACTTCTTACAACTTCTGCAACAGGCTAAGGAACAAGCCAGCACTCCCGACTTAACCATCTTGAAATTTCAGGAATTTTTGGAATCGATTCCCGATTGGAACCAAGACAAAGTCCAACGCGAAACTGAAAAAATTCAAAAAGATTGCTCTTGTGATTACTTGGAAGAGCTTTTGACAGCTGTCTTTATTGCACACACCAAAGTCTTATCGGCTATCCGTTTGACCACCAAGCAGAAAAAGTTACAAATAACCATTCCGAAACTCGAACACTTTTTGCACCGTGTCTTGTCTGATTGTGCTCGCAGTTTATGGACAAATAGTTTCTTATTTGAGTCTTCATGCTTGAGAGACAAGAATAGTATTATGATTCAAAAGGATTTACGAAATGTGGCAAAGCTCTTACAGGAAGCTATTTTACAAGCGATTCGTGGTCTTCTTCCTGTCAAGTCTATCTTGCGTGAATACTTGCACGATGATGAAGATGAAGTCCAGGAAAAGGAGGATAAAGAGGAAAAAGAAGAAAAGGCAGATGCTCCTGCTCAGAGTTCTGAAGTTTCTCAAAGTGCCCCTGAATCAGTTCCCGTTTCAAACTCTGGTTCACAATCCGAGATACCCTCTGCAGAAGAATCCAACGAAACGACTGTTGCTGCCTCCACCCCCGTTGCAGAAACAGAAGTTCCTACCGCTCCCCAAACCGAATCCACTGAGACTCAGCAACCATCTGTTCCCGCTTCTGCAGAAGAAGAGAAACCACCCATGATTTACATTGATACTAAGCCTTCTGTGAGTTTCAGCAATGACCATGTTTTCTTTGACTCCGACAACTTGGAAGCCAATGAAATCGCCAATATCCCTTTTGCGGAAGAAGAGGATGAGGAATCTGAACATATCGACATTACGGACGAAACCATGCCCATGGAAGCTGACGAGATTCTCGGCTAAAGGCCCAATGCGTTCGTCTGCGCCAGCCACAATTCGGTCCGCGGCGTAGAATGGATTATACCCAGCCCCAATTTTGGATTGCTCTTAGCATTGGAGGTGCCTCGATTGCCACCTTGAGTGCTATTCAACAATGGTATTCTTTAAAACAGTCTCCCGAGGCTGAATTTCGTATTCGTCCTGTTCTCCGTGATTTCTGTATAGGTGCTTTTTTGACTTCTATAATTTATATGTTTTTACCTGAGTCTATAACTTCTATTATAGAATCTGGTCAAAAAACCCTCTCCTCTTACACCAGTTCCATGCTCCCAGCCCAGCAATCAGGCGGTGGAGCGATTGATTTGCAAGAGGTAACCAAGTTTGAAATTAAAACAGGGCCGGCTCGCTTTTAGTTCTGGTACACTGCGTTTTAGTGCGCTCCACTTCGTTCCGCTCTGGTTCGCTTCGCTTAACAAAACAAGGGATACACAATCTTTGCCTCTTCTTCCTTTACTTTGTATTGGTCAAAGAGTTGTTTATGAATTGCCTCCTGCGGCTTGGAACCATGCACATGATGCGTAATGTGCTGATACAAGTCAAAATCAGGGAATTTTTCATCCCCATTTTCTTCTCGCAAGACATTCTTTCCCTGGTCATCAATCATCCACGACCACAACAAGTTCCACAACGGCGATTCTGTCTCGTGCACCTCCCAAGACCCTTCGCGGCTCAAGATTTCACCATCCAATCTCTCAGCTGGCATATCCAGATACAATGCGTCAATGATACTGACCGCAAAACGGCACAAGTCAAAGGCAGGATTCGGCAGAATCTCAGGTCTTGACTTGCGGGTATGCGGTCCAAAATTGTATTGTCCTTCCGCATCTCCTCCTTTTTCATAATCGTCACTAACAAACCAAGAATCACCTACACGAAAAATGGCACGACCATAGTCAATAATCTTGAAGACTTTTCCATAGGTCGGCACTTTCCACACTGTTCCATCACGATTTCGATAGCAAAAGTATTTTTCTTTGGTCTCTTTCCAGACCACATTATTCGTGTGTAAATCATTGTGCGTAAACCCCACAACCCCTTGTGCCACGCACAACGCAGCGATAATTTGGAAAATCCAGGCTGTCCAACGGGCTTCCCACTCCTCGGTTCCTTGTTCTGCGCCTACTTCCTCTTCATCGCCTAATAAATCATCCAAGGATGCCGTCATTTGTTCCTGGAAAATCAACATCACAGGATAGTCTTTGAATTCTGCAAAGACAGTGCACATGGGTTCAAAGTCATCTTCGTCATCCTCTGTGTTCGTGGTGTGTTCGTCTTCTTCTCCTTCAGCACTAGGGATGCTTCCTACACTTTGCAGCTCAAGAGAAATTCCTGCTGTATTGTCCTCTATATCTTCACCATCCAAACTAATATGGCTTTTGACAGACCCTTGACTCTTGCGTGAAAAAACAGAAGAGGAATCGGTTTTCGCTGTGAATGCTGTCGAGCGCAAGCTGCTTTTCGGTGTGGTTTGCATCATCTCTCGAATTTCATCCATATCTTCTTCTTCAATTCCAACATCTTCATCAGGCTCCACATACAAGGAAAAAATACCCTGTCGTCTTCTGTCCCAAAAGACACGATATTTACGATAACTTTCAAACTCTTCAGTAATATCATATCTATACTTTGCAGCAACCCCCCTATAACACCCATAGAAAAGACAGAAATGAGGACTGAGACCTCGTTCGGTGAGCTGCCCTAACAAATAGTTGGCCAGTGCGTCTACATAGGCCTTGTTCATAGGATTTTCAAGTTTGCGTTGTTTTCGAATTTCACCACGGTCTTTGTGATTGTAAAAGAGTTGAAGAGAGCGAATAGGGTCTAAGATATGGCTGACTTTACAGAAAGCAGGCTTGTGTTCTTTTCGGGTCGTGACGACTGTGCAATTTCCACTGCCTTCAAAGTCTTTGACACCACCAAACAGGTCTCGGGCTAATATTTGTCCTTCTTGACTTGGTGCTTCAGTTTCGCCGTAAAAGGCTTTTAAAATCGGTGTTAGAGAGGTGATGTTGGAATAGCCAGGAATCTTGGGTGCTTTGGCATAGGTTTGCCAGGGAGGCATCTGGACAGGAATCGGTTGGGTTAAACAGGAATCCATCTATTCCCGTTTTCGGGTGGAAATGGCGCTGGCTGACCGCAGCAAAAGGTAACAATTTCGTATTCAAACACGCAAAAAAATCCTTGCTCTGACTATCATGGTAGACAAACAAGATGCACAAAATGTTGGGCTGCAACGCTTCAACATGAAAATGATTCCGCAGGATTCTGTTTGTGTCTTCATAGGCCGTCGTCGCACAGGCAAATCCACGCTTGTGCGCGACTTGCTTTTCCATCAGCAGGAAATCCCCAAAGGAACAGTGATTAGCGGCACAGAAGAATCCAATCAGTTCTACGAAAAACTCATTCCTCCTATTTTCATACACGGTGAATACAATCCGGTCATTATTGCCAATTTCTGCAAACACCAGCAAGAAACAATTCGCAAAATTCGCAAAGAAACGGAACAATTTGGTCAGTCCCGCACAGACCCCCGTGCATTCTTAATTATGGACGACTGCTTATACGATAATAGTTGGTTGAATGACCGTAATATTCGTTATTTATTCTTGAACGGTCGTCACTTGAAGGTCTTCTTTTTGCTGACGATGCAATATCCTCTCGGTATTCCACCGATGCTCCGTACCAACATCGACTTTGCCTTTATTTTGCGCGAACCTTCGATTCAAAATCGTAAACGTATTTTTGACAACTTCGGCTCGGCTTTTCCTTCTTTTGAGTTCTTCTGCCAAATCATGGACCAGTGCACGCAAAACTATGAATGCATTGTGATAAATAATAACTGCTTGTCGAATTCCTTGCAAGATGTTGTCTTTTGGTACAAAGCTGAAATCCATGGAGAATTCCGGATTGGCGCACCTGAATTTTGGAAATATGCCCAAAGCATGCTCAAGGACAAAGATGCCGAAGAAGATAACAACAATTATGACCCGAATTCGGCGCGCAGGCTCCGCGGCCCTGTGATTCAGGTGCGAAAATATCAAGGCAACAACTAGTAGATGAAAGATATCAAGGAATTGACGTATATCCTTTTGTTGATAGGTGGTTTAGGTCTTTTGTTACTGTTGTTGGGCAAACCGATAAGCGAGGGATTTGCATCAGGTTCCAATCGTTGTGATGTGGATAACCCTTGTCCCGGTTCTTTGAAATGCGTAAATGGATTCTGTGCAGATACGAACCGTTTACCTGTTGTGCAAGAGGAGGAGCCTGTTCCCCTTTTACCCCCTGGAGCTCCTGCGCCCTATTTCTAGGGCCATTGGCTTTGCCCTTTGGCTTCGCTTAGCCTTTTTTCAAAAGGCTACTAGCTTCGCTGGCGCCTTATTTCTAAGAGCTGCTTGCTTCACCCTTTGGCTTCGCTTACGCCTTTTTTCAAAAGGCTCAACAGAAGACTCGCCATGAAGAAATTATCCGTCAAAACCATCACCTGGTATGGTATTGCTTTACTCTTTGTTTTGCTCGCCCTCTTACCACTCATTCAAGCCTACGTTCCTCTCCCTGAAGGATTCCGCGATGTTGACTGCCAAGGAAAAGTCTGCGGTGAAGGTGAATTCTGCCAAGACAATACCTGCATCAAACGCAACACTCGTGGTGCCGTGCCTGATGGCAATGAATAAACAATCCTCAGCTTCTGAATTTTAAATTCGAGTACTGATGATTTCAAATTACAACCCTTCCTTTTACTCTTTCTTGGCTGCAGCTTCTGCGGCTTCCGTCTTGCGTTGAATGGCCAAATCGGCTGGACCTGAGAACATACTGTCATAGGAACCTGAACCTGCACCTGCTCCTGCACCGAAAGGTGTATCCGTTAAGGTCATAGGCTTATCTTCTGTCAAGGTCGCTTCACCACTTGCACGGGTCTTGGCAGCACCCATACGTTTCTTTTTCATTTCGTTATAGAAGTTTTCACGACTTTCTTCATTTTCACGATATTTGTGCATCAAAGTATTGAGTTGGTCGTTGGCATATTCTGAGGTATGGATACGGTTGGGGTCAGGGTCCCAGGCCATCCACTTGCCTACGGCACCTTGGTAAATGTGGACATACGGGTCTGCTTTCTGCAGACGTTTGCCACGGGCAGCAGCTTCTGCCTCCGAGGCAAATACGCCCCGGACTTTGATACCACGAATTGTGGTGTGGAAGTCATTCAAACGATAGAATTCATCTTCGAGTGCAGGACCATTCTTGAACATAAAATCCTCATAGGCTTCTTGAATATCTGTTTCTTTGATTTCACCCTGAGATTTACGAACAAATTCCTGGAAGTTTTCAACCAAGCGGTCAACACGAAGAAGATGACTGCGCACATCGACAGCAGCGCCACTCAAGTCTCGTTTTTCCAAAGTACCGGCAAGAGATTCCAGCTTGGTATTGATATCCGAGACCTGCTGGGCAAGCCAGGCTTCTAGGCGGGTGGTGCGCCAACTGACAGGATAGTCTTTGACAAAGTTTTTGAACATGAAAACGTCTTTGTTTGCCAAAATCTTCTCAGGGCTGAGGAAACTGACCAGGACGATTTTTTGGCTTGGGATTTCAGGGTCTTCAGTCAAAAAGTGGTCTTCATCATCGTCTACGGTGTTTTTACCTGCATTGGATTGGGCCTTGGACATTTCTTTTTCTAGAGCAAGCCTTCCCCTTTAAATTTGGAGTTTTACCGCAGCATTGACAAAAAAAAATCTTGGAAACGAATATAGAAATGGACGTCAATGAACTTCTCACCCGTGTAATCAAATACGTCGTTGAAGGTGTAGCTGTTGCTGTAGCATTAGTCTTTATCCCCCGGAAGCCACTCCCAATGGACGAAATCCTCACTGTCACCGTAGCTGCTGCAGTCGTTTTCGCCATTTTGGACATCTTCTCCCCTAGCATTGGGGTCACTGCCCGTCAAGGTGCTGGCTTCGGTATCGGTGCCAACCTCGTCGGCTTCCCCCGTATGTAAATAGCCCTATAATATACTAACCCTATCGATAAAACCTATTCGCCTCCTTCGCGTCGAAGTTCACGAATAGATTGATTTTCCAAGAAATGTCGGCGGCACATCGGCTCATACCGTTCCGCTCCACCGACACAGATTTGCGCTGCCTTTTCGCCCCCAGAGGGCAAGAGAGCCGAGAAGAGGGCCGCCGTGCCATCGCCGCAGCGTTTGCAGAGAGCCGTGAGCTTCACGATTTCATCAGCAAGAGGCACGAGGCGCAAGATATCACCGAAAGGCCGTCTGTCTGAATCGCCATCCAGGCCGACGACAACCACGGATTTCTTGTCTGTTTCCACAGCGGCGACCACAAAGTCATACAAATCAGGAAAGAATTGGCTTTCTTCAATGACGATAAGTTTTGCAGCCTTGTAATCTTCCCTCTCCACAACCCCCTTTAACACCTGAACACCGACCGCTGTTAACGAATCCTTGTCGTGGGTCATGATTTCGTGCCCAGACTCTGAATAGCGCTTATCGAGACTACTTGTGAGTAAAAGGACAGGCCATCCGAGCGTTTTGGCTCGGCGCACACGAGCTAAGAGAGCAGAGGATTTGCCCGCAAACATGGGGCCTAATAAAAGTGTTAAATGCATGGTAGTTACTGCTTGGCACTGTGCACAAAGTAGCTTCAATTTTCAAGGGTACCGATAGAATGACGACTTTGGTGCCTGCTATTCTAACAGGTGCATCCTCTCCTGATTCACAGGAAATGATGTACTTCCCTATAACACGAATTGCCACATGTAATTTGTCACAGTGGGCTCTCGACTTCAAAGGAAACAAGAAACGTATCTTGGAATCCATTGAAACTGCCAAACTGGAAAACTGTAAGTATCGTCTCGGTCCCGAATTGGAAATTCCTGGATATGGCTGTGAAGACCATTTTTACGAAATGGACACAGTGAAATTGTCATGGATGGTTCTGGCTGATATTCTTCAAGAGGTCAAGTCCAAGTATACAGGAATGATTATTGATATTGGTATGCCTATTATCCACTATGGAGTTCGTTATAACTGCCGTGTATTCATCTTAGATGATAAAATCTTGCTCATTCGCCCCAAGATGTTCTTAGCTGAAGATGGTAATTATCGCGAAGGCCGTTACTTTACAGGATGGCCGAAAGAGAAACTCGAGGTGTTAGAGGAGTATGTGCTTCCTGCCCAACTACAATTGATTACAGGACAGCGCACCGTGCCTTTCGGTATCGGCATTTTGGAAGGACAGGATGGCACTCTCGCAGCCGAAACGTGTGAGGAGCTTTTCACGCCTGAAAGCCCCAATATCATGCTGGGTCTTGAAGGAGTGGATATCATTAGCAACGGCTCTGCATCCCATTTCCAGGTTGGCAAATACATGTATCGTCATCGTCTCATTCAAGGTGCCACAGAGAGAAATGGAGGTGTCTACATGTATGCCAATCAGCTTGGTCTCGATGGTGGTCGCCAAGTCTATGATGGCAATGGTATGATTTATGTAAATGGGGCTCTGAAAGCCATTGGTGAACACTTGGTCTTCAAAGAAGTAGAAGTGGTCATTGCCAATGTGAATTTAGATGATGTCCGCACGTATAGAGCACAAGTAGTCAGCCGCAATATCCAGTCAGCGAGACGTAGTGTGACCTTAAAACGTGTGGCCTTGCCTGATTCCTTTCGCTTCACAGAAACACGAATCTTCCCCCGTGAAATCTCCCCCACCATTCCAATCCCCACCTTTGACACAATCAAGTTGACAGAGGAAGATACCAAAAGATACGATATTTCTGTGGATGATGGGAAACGTGAATATGCCACAGGGGAAATGGCTAAGGGTATTGCACGATATGTGTTTGACTATTTAACACGTCCTGGATTTGGTGGCTATTTCTTGCCTTTATCTGGTGGTGTAGATAGCACATCTACAGCGCTATTTGTTTATTGCATGTGCGAAATGGTATTGAAGATGTTAAAGGGAGGGGATATGAAAGTCAAGGAGTTTGTTGCTCAACGATTGAAATCTGGGCCAATGGCATGGCGCTTTGATACAAACCTTGTAGCTTCCTATACGAAAATTACAACAATCGAGCAAATGATTGAAGAACTCAAACGCCCTCAAGACCTTATGAACATCATTCTACATACATGCAACATGCCTACAAAAAACAATACGGAAGAAATTAAAGGATATGCAAAGAAATTATCTGATGCTCTCGGTTCCTACCACATGGTGGCTCCTATCAACGATGCCTTCATTGCCATGAAAACAATGGTGGATAACATTGAGTTTTCTGTCTCTGAACTGAAAACGTCTGAACAAAGAGAACAAGAAAAAGCTGTAGAGGCAGAAAAGAAAAGGCAAGAAATAGAAGCAGCAGCAGAAAAGCAAGAACAAGAAGCGTTAGCAGCTATGAAAGGTGGAGCAATTAAGATGGATATTCCTCGTTACAAACTGACTGGAGGAGAATGGAAAGAAAACTTGGCTATTCAAAATATTCAAGCTCGTTTGCGTATGGTGACAGCCTATTATTTATCGCAGATGTTGCCTCTTCATCGTTGGAATGAACGCCATATTACACAACAAGATTGGGATTCTTTTTTACAAGCTCGTCAAGCAGCCATCGACCAAGCCAAAGCTGCGAATAAAACTGGAACTTTGAAGGACAAGCGTCAAGAGGATATTAACTATGGGGAAGAATTTAAGAAGAATCCAGTTCAAGCAAAAATTATGGCGAGTCGTGTAAGCGCAAAAGATATTCTTGTCTTAGCTTCTTCAAATGCGGATGAAGCGTTGCGCGGCTTCTATACAAAATACGATGCTAGTAGTGCTGATTTGAATCCAATAGGTTCATTTTCCAAGAAGGAATTACGTATTTTTATGCTTTGGTTCATGAAAACACATGTGCAAGAAGTTCAAGAGTTTGAGATTATTGATTCTATTTTAAGGGTTGTTGCCAGTCCTGAACTTGTCCCTGCAGATTCTTCTAAACAAGGAAAAGCTGCTATTCAGGATGATGAAGTGGCCATTGGTAT
>JACCDG010449819.1_pt1 | contig 10421 bp, 7 predicted proteins | sample 7442471 | NCBI WGS metagenome assembly JACCDG01 (sample SAMN15323444, study PRJNA562643) | freshwater metagenome | isolation source: river surface water | place: USA:Blue River Watershed | collected 2017-08-17 | reverse complement strand
TGTCATGCAGGCTCCTTTCTATCTGAAGATTCGGAACTCCCACAAAGCTTGGAATCTCAAAAGACAACTGGAACAGAATCAACGCTATGATGAGTCTTTTATTTGGCGAATACATCCCAGATCTGGAGCCTTCGTCGAGGAGATCGAAAAATGCTAATGCCCAAGCACGAGTTTCCAAGCGATCAACACGCGTGATAGGCGTGTCTGCCCTATTGGGTAAACTGCTCCATTTTTCAATCCCCCAACCAAAAGAAATATAATGTTCTACATCGTGAATCATGAAATCAAGGATCGACATTCTTATCCCGTCAAATATTCCGGGTTCATTTATGAGGCCGATGGGCGCAATGCCCAATACAAAATTCAGCCAAATCATTTCTTCGACGCCAAGAATTTTATCGACTGCAAATGGTGTTAAGAGACCTTTGGCAAAGAGTTGGCTGAACAACCTATCATCTGAATTGAGTGAAACCACAGGAGGCAAGTTTGTACCAGGATAGCCAAGATAGAATCCCAGCATGGATGCCAGATCTGATAATCTTTCCCTCCTACGGTCTGAAAGTGGATAATCTGCCTTTTTATAGTACTGAATCTCAGAATCTATTGCCCGCCAAAGAATGGCCTCTACATAATCTGTCACAGAATCTCGCGAGGAAAATCGCTTTTTGATTTCTTTAAGTTTCCTAAAATCCATACTGGCAGAATAATCAGGAAAGAACCTGCTTAAATCAGCAATGGGAAACCAATTTTTGTTAGCGGTATGAGCGATATCCCGCAGAAACTGTCGAAATTTCGCATTTTTCACTTCCTTACCAATTCTATCAAGTGCGGGACCCACGAATTTATCTAAACCACGGATGTGTATAGGATGTTTTCCGTCAGGATCAAAGGCCTCGACATCACCAGTGACCCAGGCTTTGAGAAAATGATCTTGCTCTTTCTCAATAGGTCCAATTATCTGCCTCGCTCTTGCAAGAATTTGTTCTATGGGTGGTAGTTGCCAAGTCTTATTTCTATCGCCTTCGGGACTCTGGGCAACTAGGACCTGGCAGTCTCCTACATCGTTGGCCGCACTCTCAGCGCCAGAAGACCGTTGCAAAGGCATCATTAAAAGCCCTAGCAGCAACAGATGGAGTAATCGGGATTTGTTCGTGTGTATCATTGATTCAAAATTTCCCCATCCTAACTAAAATACATGTATCTGTATTGTTTCGCTTACTGAGGAAATTGTGGTGGCTTCTCTACCCTAGCCGATGCCGTACGCTTCGATCAGAGCTTTAGCAATGTTTCGGCATTGACTTCGAGAGCTTGGGTGGCCACTAAACCCAACTTCCTTAAACAAGAATGTCAGCAAGATTTGTACCAGTCGGGAGCGAGTGTTAAAATTTGATCTGCCAGAAGAGTTGAAGTTGGCCAAGTTGAGAAAGCAAAGTAAAGGGTTGCGAAGAATTGACGTGATTTCCTTTGTTGGTATTGAATATGTTGATTTTGAACATGTAGTTTTTTCAATGCCCTAAAAAATCATTAGCTATATAAACAATTTATATAAAGGGGAAAATTAAATCAATATTAAGTAGAAATCAGAAAATTGATCGGCAATAGAAGCTAGTAATTTGCAGAAGGTATGAGAATTGATGACTAAGCAAGGAAATCGGCGATCTTCCTCGAGAAGGTCAGGGGCCCAGACAGTTTTTTCGGAAGCAAAGTCACAACCAGTGTCTAAGGCAAAACCGAGCACCAAGAACCTTCCCTCACCTCATCAATCCGGTGATGAGGTGAGGATAGCGATTGAGCGGTTGACCTACAACGGTGGCAGAGGTGTGGGCCGATCTTTGGGTTTGGTGGTGTTTGTTGCCGGCGTGGTTCCTGGTGAGACGGTTCGGGTGCGAATTGAACGAGTGCACAAACGCTATGCTGAAGCCACATTGATTGCCGTAGAGAGTAGTTCTCCCCAGCGAAGACCCCCTCGGTGTCGTCACTATGCGGATTGTGGCGGGTGCACCTGGCAACATCTTGATGAGGTCAGCCAACGAGAGCAAAAAATGGCGATCGTTGCCCATGCGCTCAGATCCGTTGTTTCTTTTCAGTCTTTTCGCCTGCACCCGATCCTTCCCTCGCCACTTGATTGGGCTTATCGCAGTCGTGTTCGGGTGCATCAGGGGGCCAACGGAGAATTGGGGTTTTTTAAGAGAAACTCCCATAGCATCGTAAAAATTGATCATTGTGAAGTGGCGACAACAGGGGTCAATGCGCAACTCCTGCGAAAGCAAGAGCTTGCCAAAGGGGGCATGAAGTGGACGCCAGGGCAACTTTGGCTTCACGAGAATCCCGATTTGGAAAACGGCTTCACGCAAATTAACGATTTGGGAAATAAAGTTTTGCAAAATCAAGTCAAAGCATGGGTCCACGAAGGTGAGTTTAAACCTCGGCAAATTATGGATCTTTATGGTGGCGATGGCAATCTCTCAAGACCTCTACTAGAAGCTTTCAGCTCGGCGCAATCCATTGTGGTTGAAGAAAATCAGGGCTGTGTCAATCGAGGGATCGTCTTAGCTAAACTTCTGGGAAAACAAATATCATTTGAGAGGGGGAGCGTGGAGGAATACCTTCAGAAACCTTCCTTGGGCTTGGTTGACTTAATTTTGGTGAATCCGCCGCGGTCGGGAATGGGAGAGGAAGTCGTTGCAGCTTTGGGTCGGTTAGCGCCACAGCGTTTGATTTACATCAGCTGCAATCCAATGACTTTTGCCAGGGATGCCGCACGGTTGGCTAAGGTTTCCGAGCTTAACTTAACAGACGTACAACCCATCGACTTGTTTCCGCAAACGGAGCACGTCGAGCTCGTGAGCTTGTGGAAAGGTCCGAAGCAGTGACGAGAAAATGGAAAGATTTGTGCAGTTTACACGGTTGAAAAAAACAGTGACAAGCTCCATCGCGCACTCCTCCCGATTCTTGGGCTTTTCATCAAAAATTGCTATTTGCTAGCGAGGAGTAGATCGCTATTTACTTTGCGTGCGGAGGGCCTCCAGAGGCGCAGTCAGTAAAATCATCGGTCGCATCTCTACTGCGGAGAGAAATTGGCTTTGGTTAGCTTAGTTTGGCTTGGCATTTGCAAAAAAATTGGGAATATGAAATCCGCGATTTTTGCTTTGTCCTCTGGGATTGCCATGGCCGTCAGTCTTCTCGGTGGCTTTTCCCCAAGTTTAGTGCGTGCTCAAGATTGTGTAAGCGTGGTTCAAGAAAGCCTTCATCCGGTCCAAAGACTCATTCTTGGGCCGGGGGGCCCTGGTCTTCAAGGTATTAGCGTTCCGGAACTACTCGCTTTGCACCCAGCCTTCTTGGATTTTCATAACCGTCATAAAAATGTTTATCATTTAAATAGAGCGCTTGTCAGGAACAACACGCCAAGAGATCAGTGCCAACTTGCCACATGTTGGATCAATGCAGTTCTTACGGCTCTTGAGTGGAGCAGTGCTGCCCATTTTTTGCATCCCGTTGCACTATCAGATCTCTATTTGCTCAAGAAGTATCTCGAGGAAGAGGGAATGGAAGTACTTAAGGGCAATTTAGCGGAACAGGATGTTTGGAGAACAACCTACATACAACGGGCTTGGGAATTGGCTTTCAGATATGGCTTGGTTCCTGAAGAGAGTTTTAGAGCGAAAATCAGTTTTAAGGGGAATGCAACCGTGGCAGCTCGAGTAGCCATGGCTTTTCGGCTGTTTCTGCGAAATTTAAAGGAAAATGAAAAATTGAATCTACAAAGCAAGTTTAAACTGCTGAACGCATGGCTTAACGATGCAATTGGCGAAGAAATAGTTCCCTTTCAGATTCTGGGAGAGGAATTCAAGCCTATGCAACTTTACGATCGAGTGAATTTTTTGGAGGACTATGAGGTGGGTGAACCTGATCCGGAAGCAGCTAGCCGGCAGGCGATTCAGAGTCTGAGTGCGGGAATTCCTGTCCTTGTGGCGATTCGCTGGATTCATGAATTTTTAGATAAAAATCTGGGAGTTGCAACCCTGAATGGCTTCTCGGTAGAAGCCACTGACTCTAAAGGGCTAGCGGCTTATACCTCTGACCCCCAAGGATCTCATGCTCTGCTATTATTGGATTATGAGTTAGACACTGGCGGGAGACTCGTGAAGTTTTTAGCGCAGAACTCCCATGGTGGCGGGGGATTTTTTTATATTTACGCGGACTACTTTAAGGCTTTTTATGATTACTTGATTCTTCCAAAGGTGACAAAATGACTGCTATCAATGGACTCACTGGATTTCCAATATATTTCATTTGGTCTTGGGACCATAATTCTACGGTCCTCAAGACCTGCTCATTTGACAAGTTGAGTGCCTCCGCTGTTTTACCATCGGTGGCCGTGGGAATGGCTTTATTGTGTTTTCTTTTTAGAGCTAGGCTTTGCAGCGGGAACAGGGGCACTCTCTGTCGCTCCAGCTGAGGCCATCACTTTCGCGCCAGTGCCTTCCACCGAAATACAGGCTCCTTCGTTCCAAAAAGATGCATTCAAAATATAGTCGACCGAGAATTGTTGTTGGGCGGCTTTCACCGACTCATCGATCAATCCAATGCTCCCCTTATCGCCAAAAGTGTCAGCACAGAATTTACCTGTCACTGGCACGGTCTCCTTTAAGGATTCTCCTGGCTTTAAATGCATGTGGGTCATTGACACCGCAGATGCGTCCAAAATTTTGGTCTTCATCGCACAACCACCCAAAAATCCCAATGCTAAAATGATAAATGCGAATTGTTTCATCGATACCCCACTCCGGTAACCACAATGCAAGTTTTGCCAAACAAACCTGCGTTGAAACCGTCATTCTTTGTGTTTACGTTATTAATATAGCGAATATTGCCCGCACCGCCTTGACTGCGGCTCATCGAACCCGAAAGGGACCCTCCGTCTGTTTGATTGCGAGCATGTTCAAATGCACGGTCTACAGTGGGTAAGCCACCCATCTGATAGCCTAAAATTTGCCAAGTGCAGTCTTCACCCCGAATGTTTCCGGTCGATTGACCTTTTTCCAGGTTCTCTGAAAACGACACCGTCTTTACGTTGTGAGCATAGTTGTACGTAGCACAACCAGCGCTGGCCAGGGCCACCGCTGTTAGGAGCAATAACCGGGTCACTGTAAACCTCCTTAGGGAATATTAACGCAATTGATTCAAAGATTCTGGCGTGGTCTCGGAAGACCTGTCTAGTAATCAATTGGTCTTTTAAAAAAAAGAACTGAGCAGCGCAAAAAAAAGGGAAGCGCAAAAAGTGTCAATGAATCCGGAAGTCGGACGCTGGAACTGCTTGGTTCCGTGGGAACTCGTCGAGGAGTTTGGCTTTGGTATTGCTGAGTTTTTAGTCCATGGGTCAAAGCATACTTTCTGGGTTTCAACTCTATTGCAATTCTCTTGGATTTTTTTATGCCACTGTTTTAGGCACTGCTCGTCTAACTGCTGCAGTGATTTTGGTTGCCAGCCTGTTTGGATTGCATTTCTCATCCCATGGCAATGAACTGACTTCAAGAAATGAAATTTTTGTGGCAGTGGGTGGGTCGAGCGAAATTGAAATTGTGAAAGGGCAAAGTGTTCATGCTGTTCGCTCCCCCGTGTTTAAGTTGGTGGATCTCAAAAGTAAGTTGCTGATTCTTGGAAAAAAAGTTGGAGATGGGGAAATTTGGCTCGGGGCTAAGCGCATTGTGATTCGCGTTTTGCCTGACTCTAGCTCTGAAGGCGTGCGCCAGGCCTTGCAGGTACTGAATTCAATCTACGGAATTCAGTCTCGTTGGGTGAACTCCCAGATGACCGTGCAGGGAAGGATTTGGAGACTCGATGACTTTGAGAGAATCCAGAAAATTGCCTCGGCAAATGCCATTCCATTTGAGTTTAAGGGGCAGTTTGAATCTTCCCTGCATCCTGCCCTTAAACAAAAATGGCGGCACGCGCTGCAGAGTCGTGGCCTGCCATTTTTTCCCCTGACTCTGGCCCCGGTCTACGAGGTGCGTGTGCCCAAAGACCTTAAGGAGCGTGCGTCTATGGGGTTATTGGCGCAAAGCATGGGGCTGCCAGTTCGGGATGATGCCGATTGGTTATCACCCGCACCCACTCTCTACCTCGAGATTAAGATGGCTCAAATTACCAGAGAGGCAAGTCGCAGCTTGGGTTTGGCCTGGAGTCATCAGTTTGCTGGACAGGTGTTTCCTCAAGCTAAGAGTGAGGCCCATTTGCGTGGGCAATTGAACGCGCTGGAAAACAAGGGGCTAGCAAAAGTTCTCGCTCAGCCTAAACTGCTTTGTCGTTCGGGAGGGCAGGCGGAATTCCATGCCGGAGGGGAAATCCCTATTCCCGTCGTGCACAATCGCAGCAAAGACATTGTCTGGAAAAAACACGGTTTGATACTGCACTTTCAACCGTTAATGGATCGTCGTCGGCGATTGAGTTTAAAAGTGCAAACGGAGCTCTCTCTTCTGGCACCGTCTCAGGGAATCGGTGAGATTCCGGGTCTGCTCACGCAAAGGATTGAATCGGAGTTTGATTTGCATCAGCCGCAGACCGTGGTGCTTTCGGGGCTCCTGCGCGAAGATCTCAGCGAGGGCTTGGATCGGGTGCCTGCGTTGGGATCGATTCCGGTCCTAGGGGCTTTGTTTTCGAGCCGTTCGTGGCGAGAGCAAAAGTCAGAATTAGTTGTGTTTGTGACGCCAATTCCCATGGACAGCGATGAACTCTGAGTGGCTTCAGGCATTTTCTCAAACTTTTGCCGTTCTTGATAAGGTGCCTTTGGATTTTCTCCATGGGGCGCCATTGAGGGCTTCAATCGAAGAGTCGGTGAAATGCCTGAGCCCAGAGCTTCGCACTAGAATTTTGGAAGAGTTCTTTGGCAGCGGTCCTCTCGAGGGCTTGCTGGCCGACACCTTGGTTACGGAAATCATTCTCAATGGCTATCAAACTATTATTGTTGAAAAACAAGGAGTGTGGATGCTGCACTCGGATCGATTCTACAATGAGCTGACCTTTGAAAATTTTGTGCAGCGCTTGTTGGTGGTGAGTCAGCTCAAGTTGGATCTGGATCACCTTACCGCCGATGGTGTGTGGCAGGGCTTTCGCCTGCATTTGGCCAGAGCGCCGCTCGTCAATCACAAGTATCATGTGACCCTTCGTCGGCATCCCGTCAGTTCGTGGAGTTTAGAAAAACTGCAAGAAAAAGAGTTTATGAGTCCAGGGCAGAGGGCGAATCTGAAGAGCCTAGTGACGGAGAAGAAAAATCTCCTGGTGGTTGGGGAAACAGGATGTGGCAAAACATCCCTTTTGAGTGCGCTATTGCAAGAATTGCCTGAGCGAGAACGGGTGGTCGTCCTTGAGGACACGGCTGAGGTTCATTTGCCCAACCCTTCCAGCACACGTTTGTTAACCCGGAGAAATCTCAGTGAGGAGCTACGTACTTACAATCTTTCTGACCTCCTCAGAGAGAGTCTCCGGATGCGCCCCGAAAGGCTCGTGGTCGGCGAAGTCCGGGGCGAGGAGGCCCGAGACTTGCTACTGGCTCTCTCAACTGGGCACAAGGGGAGTTTGTGTACACTTCACGCCGGCTCTGCCAAACAGGCTCTCGCCCGTCTTGAATTTTTGGTACAAATCGGGGCTCCACAATGGAAGGCCGAATCTGTGCGCGAGTTGATCAAAGACACAATCGATTGTGTTCTTGTGGTTCACAAAGATGGAAACGGGAGACGTCTGAAAGACATTGTGCGCATAACTTCACTTGAGACCTTTGGGTTTACCTTGGAAAAATTAGGCCAATAGGTGCCGTGGTAATCCATCGCTCTTGTTGAAAGCCCGGCGCGATTTAGCCAAATCACGGCGTGCAATGTTCCAGAGCAAAGCTGACCTGCACTCCCGAGGGCAAATTGCGAATCATCAACGAGGAGCCATGAGTTTTAAGCCAAGCCTGAGCCAGAGCTAGCCCCATTCCAGTTCCTTTGGAGTGATTCAAGGCGTTCTCATCGAGAGTGAATGGTTTGAGGATTTTACGAATCTGTTCTTCGGCAATAGACTTGCCTTGGTTATCAATAAAAACTGTGACCAAGTGTTTCTGATTCTCCGCGGAGGCAAGGTTTGAGTTACTAGAGCTAGAATTCATACTAGAAATGTTGCTGGCGCCCGATTTGGCGTCCGATGTGGTGCTGGCGCCCGAATCGCCAACAAAGCCGACGGCGATGGTCGAGTTTTCAGTGGCAAATTTAATGGCATTGTCTAAGAGGCGCCGAAAAATCTGTTCCAGCATTTGTTGATCGGCGTAGACCTTAAAATCCACCTTTGGACCTGACACGGTGAGATTTTTATTCAACAATTCCTCTTTAAACAGGGCGAGACATTTATCTAAAACTTTGGCCAATGACAGTTTCTCCATCGCGGCCTTGCGCTGTCCCGTCTCTACGGAGACCAGTTCCAGAGAATCTTCAATGAGCGAGCGCAACTTTGCCGCCGAGCCTTGCATGCGATCAAGGTATTGCCGTTGCTCTGTTGTGAGCTTTGATTCCTTCAAGAGTTCCATAAAGCTCAGGAGGACCGTCAACGGGGTTTTTAGTTCATGGTTGATCAGTATCATAAAATGGTTTTTCGCCTCGTCTAAAGACTTGAGCTCCTCTAACGCAAGGTTTAGGGCCTGATTCTTGTCTTTGAGTTCCTGGACGAGTTCAAATCTTTCAACGCCCCGGTCCACGGCCGTGGACAGATCTGTTGGGTCCCAAGGTTTGGTCACGTAACGATAGACTTGTCCGGAATTGATTGCCGCGATCACAGAGTCGATGTCCGTGTAGCCGGTAAGGAGAATTTTGACTGCCTCTGGTTGCAGTTTTTGCGACTGCGCCAAGAATTCCACCCCAGTCATCTGCGGCATTCTTTGGTCCGATATAATCAGAGAAACTTTATGGAGGCCTAACAACTTCAAAGCCTCACGGCCAGACGTCGCCTTAAGAACCTGATACTTGCGGCGAAACAGTCGCTCCAGGGCTTCAACATTGTCCATTTCATCATCAACGCAGAGTACTGTGTGTTTCATTGTGAATCAGATTTTAAATCTAAACGGGGGTCGCTCGCCAATGTGAATGTGGCGAGAGTGCGAAGTTGGCCTTAGGGCGCGTCTAGAATATGTCACCCTGATCAAGTCTGTGGCGAGATATCCCGAAAAAGAGGCTGTGAGAGAATCTGATCAATAATCTCACCTTACGGGTTAACTTGATGACCCTAAAACCAGACCAAGGTGGCCAAGCGAGTGGAACTAGCAAAAAAGGCTCTGCAAATACTCACTGTCCGAGTGAATAAACTCAGTTTACTCATTGGGTTTCTCGGTTTTGCCCTACCTGTTCAGGCGCAGTGGGGAATTGGTCTGCAAGGGGGGCTTCAGGCCTGTCCCTATCCCTATGAATCGGCAGAGGGGGCCGAGAGCGAAGATGACGCCATCGTCGAGAATCGCGAGAGAATCGAAAAATTGCGTGTGGAGCTAGCGAAAAAAGAGGCCAAGGTTCGGCGCCTCCAAGCGAAAGAGCGTAAAGCGCTGCGCGCTGTGAGCTTGGTCTTGCAGCCGGCAGCAGCAAGCGTGGTGATTCAGCACATGCAACAAACTGCGGGTCGCGAGGGGATGGGATCAGCTTGCGATTCGGCTACTGCAGCTGCAGGCACGCTTGCGCAGACAGTAGTGGTGGCTCAACCTCTCATTGGCGCAGCGAATACAGCTGCCACGGCTCAGCCTGCCGTGCGAATTATGGCAAACAGCCCATTTTGTACGGCGTTCCCAAGCTGCAATCTTTGGGTCTCTGATGGACGGACTTGTACGGGCTTTACTGGCTATGCCCAAGAAGGTGGGGTAGTGTCTCCTGATATTTGCTCATCGCCCTATCCCTCAATCACTAAGGCGCTGCCACCGACCACGGCGGCAGATAAACAGGCGGATTGCAAAGAGGCGTTGGCGGAATATGCGGAGATTCGCGACGAGCTCAACGAGACCCGGGAAGCCCGCAATGAAAAGAAGAGTCAAATTCGCGATCTCGAAAAAGCCAACGAGAAAATCGCCGAAGACCTTGAAGATCTGGAGAACGGGGACGGCGAGACTGAAGCCTGCAAGAATTGCATTGCCCGTCGCCGCGGCCAAAAAGCACCATCAGCACTTCAGAGCATTTTAGGAACTTCAGTATTGCTCGCGGGGGTGGGGACGGCCTATCTGAGTGCCAAGCAGGCCATCAAGACCAATGCCAAAGCCGGATGGCCCACTCAGCCCTACGCCGCGGCGGCCATGGGCTACCCGTTTATGATGGCAGGTCTCTATGGCGCGATGGGTGGTGGTATTGGTCAGGGTGGATTTGGGTGCGCAAACAATCCTCTGGGGCCGAATGGCATGAACAATCCCTTTGGACCCATGG
>JACCDG010602194.1_pt1 | contig 10422 bp, 8 predicted proteins | sample 7442471 | NCBI WGS metagenome assembly JACCDG01 (sample SAMN15323444, study PRJNA562643) | freshwater metagenome | isolation source: river surface water | place: USA:Blue River Watershed | collected 2017-08-17 | reverse complement strand
GCTTCTTCTGATTCCGAGGGTGAAAATGCTTCCACTCTGGATGCTAAAATGTCGAATGTTCCCTTTGCCTATGATGTGGTATTGAATCAAATCACGGTGAATGGTTGCGACCCAACCGTCACGATGAAAGATGATTTTATGATTCGAGCAGGTGCTTATGACGATCCTGCCAAATATGTGGGCTTGGGTTTGCGTAAAGAGTTTACGGATTATCTTTTGAATAACTATGGTCGAAGGGAAGATCCGGCGAATCTTAAAAGTAAAATGATTGTTCCTCAGGAAATAATACAATCTGTTTTACAGACTTCACCAAAAAATGCGGAAGCTTCTTTGGTCATAGGGTTGACGAATGCTATTGATACAGAAATTGAAGGAGCTTCTGCACGAGGAAGTACCCCTTTAGGAAGTTTATCTCAGACGGGAATTGCGCAGACAGTTTCAGGATTGCAAGTTGGCAATTATACATCCTACTTTCCAAATGCACAGTATGTTGCCTCAAGCATGCCTCGCATTCAAAGATCCATTCCAATGTCTTTGCAATCAGCCTCAAGCTCTCAACGAGGAATTGCCGGTTTTGCGAATGATTTAACGAATCGACAGGTTACGCTCAGTGCCTATTTTAAAGATGGGGAGACTTTAGCGACTCCTTTGGATAGTAAGGGAAATTTTCAACCTGGTAAGTGGTATGGAAGAAATTACTGGTTAAGTTTTTCAAGTTATCCAATTGGAGGCGGTAGTTTTCAAATGACTGGAGTTGAGGAAAGTATTCCAAGCGAAAAGAATCAAGCTTCTGCGTTGCCATCATGGACATGTGCTAAGTATCCAGTTGTTGATTCAGAAGACGCAATTGGTGGTGTTTGTCCTCCGGGACCAATTACAGATGCCCCAACATTGGCATCTATCCGAATGCTACGTCGCCATCTACCATCACAACTTTGGGATATACGTAAGACCTCAACGAATTTGCTATGTCTTGTTCCAGTGAAAGGCGTGAATAGTTGCTATGGCAGTACGGAGATTGTGCCGCCGACAGTGTCAAATGAAGTAGTAAAAGGATCTCAATGCATAGTTGACGGAGTTCTTAAGGACTGCGATTCCGCAGGGCAAAGATTAAGTTTAGATTTTGCAGGAACAGCATCGTCATTAACTGAGAAAAAGCAATGTATCACGACGGATGGCAAGATCGTACGTTGTATGCGTTATGTTTCTGTCTGCACAAGGGCTGCAAACTAATGCAGTCCTTTTCATGAAATATTTTGTCTTGCGTCGATATCTTCATCGTCTTCAAAAAATCGTGACATAAAAATAACTTCCATTTTGATTCAGAAAACGATACAGAAAATAGATCGTTTCTGATTTCTATGGGGGAGTTATGTTGTCTTTGCGTCAAAGATGGATGCATATATTTTGTTTTGTTGCTTTGAAAATATTCATTTCAGTGTCATGTTTTGCTGGAACGATCCTTACTCATGTAGATTTAGATTCGTCGAAAAATTCTCCTTCCAATAAACTTCACCAGGTGACCTATGCTGTTCGCAGAGGTGTTGGACTTTCAGTTCCTCTTGAATGGAAACCTTACTTATTCTGGCATGAGTCTTTACCTTTAGCGCTCTTGGAATATGAAAGCGAAAATAGAACAGTTTCGCTTGCTTCTGCTGCAGAATCCGACCTTGAATCAGTTCTGAAGTATATTCATATTTTTGACGGAGTTCCCGCAGAGAGTATTCCCGGGATCCAGGAGTTTTTAAACAAGCGATTTCAAATTGAAAAAAATAAAAAGAATATGGACAGGAAGGCGCTCTCTGTGGCGGAGAATTTACGCCTGAGTTTCGAATTTCTTTTTCAGGTGGATCGACAGCTGAAAACAAATTTCTTCATCCATGAAGTTTTAAGGGATCTGCCTAAGAATTTAAAGTTTTTAGCAGGAGAGTCTCGCGATGATTCATTCTGGGGTGCAAGAGTTTGGACTCAGTTGTCTATCGCAGATAAAGAGACAATCGTTCAATTTTTTAAGACATCGTCTGGCATGAATGAACTCACCCGTTCCTTATTGATGAAAAAATCAACAAAACTGGAAGACCCATTACTGGCCGATATACCAAGTCCTATTTTAAAGATCTATCAAGGGCTTTCTCATTCTATTTTGAGTGAAAGTGATCTTGCAAGAAGGGCTGAGCTTGTTCGGATTGCTGCCTATTCTTTTCCTTTTCTGAAGGCCACAGTTCAGTTTTATCAAGATCAAATCCACTCTTTAGATCGTCATTCAGAAGATCTTTCCAGTAGTTTTTTAAAGTCAGAAATGCAGGCTTATAAAAATTTGATTCAATCGACACTGCAGGCAGGTCTTGGATTTATTCAAGAAATCCAAAGTGCTCAATTGGGTACTGGTTTATATGTATTTTATGCTGAGCAATTTCAGCAACAATTGGGAAAAACAAATTCAGGGAAGATGAAGGCCTTGGATCTTTCAGATACAAATCCTTGGCCATTTGCGCCCTCGTTTTTGAAAGATCGCCAGGAAACTTCTGGTGAAATTTGTAATCATTTATTTACAAAAAAAGGACAGTAAGGTCTCGTTCTAGGCTTGTCCATTGACAAGTCTTCTTTGCCCAATAGATCCTAAGGGTTATGAAGAGATACTTAAAAATTATTAGTTTATTCCTTTTTGTTTTCACAATGTTTTTTTCCGTGGCACAGGCCATGGAAAATGGAGGAGCTGTTACCAGCAGTTTAGCAGGAGCAGGTCGAGCTTCTGTGGATGTTGTTGATGGCCCATCATCAAATCCTGCTTCCATCGCAGCTATGCGAGGTTTCTTTTTTTCTTCTTCAGTAAGCTCCTATAAAGAAAAAGTGGGTCAACAGGAAGATCTGCAGGTTCAAGAGTTTCAGGTAAATTTAATTGATGCTACGGATGATAATTGGTTACCGGCAGCTGTGAAGTACTCTAAAAAAACAAGCAGTTTAGAAAAAGAAGTTTCAGGGCAAAGCCAGGTGGAACTGAGTTTAGCAAACCGGATTGCAGAAAAAATGTATTTTGGAATTGGCGGATACTTGCAAAAGACGGATATTTACGAAACCGCAAATTATAGCCAAACAAATCTACGACTAGGCGGGATTTATGCGATCAGTGACAATTGGGGAGTTGGTTTTGTAGCTGAAAATATATTGACGGATACGTCAAAGGCTCCAGAGCGGATGCGTCAACTTCCTTTGTATGCTCTGGGTTCGGCGATGGTCTTTGAATCTATTTTTCGTTTGCGAATGGATATTGAAAATTCAAATTCGGCAAATACCTATCGTGTGGGACTTGAACACTACCTGAATAGCTTCTTGAATTTACGAATGGGAGCGGCAACTTCCCCTGAGCTTTCTAAAGACGAATGGGGTGCTGGATTTGGATTTCATGGTCCAAAATTTGGCGTGCACTACGGTTATTTAAGTTCAAAAACCCCAAGTCAGTCAGTTGCAAGACATTCCGTTGACTTGGTGATTCCATTTTGATAGCTGTCTTGGTTTCCACTCGTATCTTTAGGAGGAAGTCATGGCTTCAAAAACAAAACGAACTGAATACCGTCGCGAGCGCAAAAAAGCTACATCTGGCCGCAAACGCAAAGCTGCACAAAGAAGTGCAGGAACAACTCGTTCTGCAAAAGAACTTTTCAAAGATTAATTTTATCTCGAAGCGTTTCTTCTTAGTAAAGAAGGCATTGGCTGTGGACCTCCTTTGAGGTCCCACAGGAATGGAATTTCCACCCAGCCTTCTTGTCCCGGATAAAACTTCCACTTCTTAAGAGCTTCTAAGGTCCTCTCATCTAAAGAGGGGTGGCCGCTGCTTTTTGACATCGAAAACTTAATGGGTTTTCCTGCGCTATTGATATAAGCTTGAAAAACAACATTTCCCTGTCTTCGTCGGTAGCGATCTTCTTGGGTATAAGTGGGCCGAGCATTTCCTGGCATTTGTTTTAATTCATCTAAAGACCTGACTCCACCTTGTCCAGTGCCACCTAGGCCATCACCACTATTGCGACCTCCGGTGCCGTGACCATTTCGATTGCCGGCGATGCGGCTAGAATTTGGGTCTCCATCTGGATCATTTCCAAAGGACTTTGCTCCATTTTTTGATGAGCCCGAACCGGCTCCGCCTTGACGAGCATTTTCAGCAGCAAGACGAGCTTGTGCCGCGGCCTCTGCTGCAGCCTGAGCCGCAGCCTGTTTTTCCATTTGAGCCATAGATTGTTGCAAACGATCTTTGGATCGTTTTTCCATCAATGCATTTTGCTCTTGAATATCTTTTTCTAAATCAGAAGCAGCACGCTTTTGGCTTTCTTCCGATATTTGAAATTCTTTTTCCAATTGCTTAATTTCGCTGTCGCTTTTCTTTGCCAGATGTTTGACGGCCATTTTGTCGGCCTTATCAAAGTCGTCTTGAAAGTCTTTTTCATCCAGATCGCTGATTTCCTCATGAAGAGCCTGGTCAAAATCCACATTGGGAAGAACAACAGGGCCTGTTTTTTGAACGGGACTGGCTTTGGCAATTTTAGGTGTGGCAGCTTTGCGAGGTGAAACCACAGGATTACGTGGAGCCTTGGCAGCTTTTGCTAAGGCCTGACGAGCATGTTTTTGAACGGGAATGACAACGGCATCATGGGACTTGTTTGCTGTTTGTAAGTGACTGCGCTGGGCTTTGCCAGCTCGAGATGCAGGACGGGCAGCCTGTCTGTTGATCGAGCTTTTCTTGGGCGCTGGGGCCGAAGGAGCTAAGGCTCCGGCTGGTCCTGAGGATAATCCAGAAAGACCACCTGAAGCCTTGGGAAGGCTTTGAATTTCAATGGTAATGACCTCTGCAGGCTTTGGCTTCGGGGCTAAGATCATCATCATGGAAGTGGCCACAAATAAAGCCACATGCAGAAGACTAGAAAGCCCCATAAAACCAAGGGTGCGTTCAGTATTTGGCAATGCATAGGACATATGGACCTCCGTACTAGGGGCCCATCCTACCAAATTAAGACGCTTTGCGCAATAGTCCTAATTCATTGCCTGAAGATCCGTGGGAGCTTCCTTCGCAGCAATGGCCTGGCTAAGTTTAAAATGCTCAGAAGATCCAATGATTTGGGTAGCTTCATGCAAAGTTAAAGGTTCGGGTTTTTGAAGGTGTTCTTTTTTAAATTCTAACAAACGGGCGTGGGATTTCATTAAATCGTCCTTAGAAATAGCACCTTGGGCGACGGCCTCGACCATGCCTTCAATCGCCACAGGAGGACTGTCAGGCTCATTGCAATAAAGTAAAATATCAGCTCCCGCTTGGTAGGCTCGAACAGGGATCTTCGCTTTATCATAGTGCTTGGACATGGCCTTCATATCCAGATCATCAGTGATAACAAGGCCTCTGTATTTGCAGTCTTCACGCAGGATTTTCTTCAAAAACTTTTCGGATAAAGTCACTGGCCAATCAGGATCAACATTTTTAAAAAGAATATGAGCTGTCATCACCATTTCGGCGCGAGACTTGAACGTCTTCTTGAATGGAATCAATTCAATTTCGTTCAGGCGCTGAAGATCGGCCTCTTCAACAGGAAGGTCTTCATGGCTATCCACAAGAGTATTTCCATGACCAGGGAAGTGTTTCACACAGGGCACAACATTGGCCTTAATGTAGCCACGAACAAGGGCCGATCCAATTTTAGCAACAATCTCAGGATCTGTTGATGGAGATCGATCTCCGATCACTGTGTTTTTTGGATTTGTAAAAATATCTATGCATGGAGCAAAGTCTAAATTAATTCCCACAGCACGAAGCTCGCGTCCCATAGAATAGGCCATATGAAAAGCAACCGTGGGAGAATCCATATCACCCAAGAGCTTCACCGGAGGCCACTGTGTGAAGGGAGGCTTCAGGCGAGCAACTCTACCGCCCTCCATGTCGATGGCAATAAACAAAGGAGCACGATCCAACATTTTTGATCGAAGTCCCTGAAGCTCTTCACAGAGTTTTCGAATTTGTTCAGGGCTTTCTACATTTCGAGAAAATAAAACAACTCCACCAATATTATTGTGAACGATAAATTTCTTTTCGTCCTCGGTTAGAGTTTTCCCACTAATGCCAATAAAAAAATGTTGTCCAATAATTTGTTGAAGCATGTTGTATCCCAGGGTTGATAGATATCTTCACAGTATCGACTTCTTCTGAGTTTGTGAAGAAACATTTCACTTTCCATCTTGCTTCATGATTAAATTTGAACCCGGAGGAAGTCCATTCTGCTTGCTGGGTTCAACGGGGGGAGCATTTTCCTTTGCTTTTTGAATTTGGTAATTTTTTGCGACATCGTTGTTTTGCCCCGTAGGAACTTCTCCAAAAAGCTCTCGAACAACGCCCGACGGAATCTGCATTCCATCTGTGGCCATGCTTGGTTGAGCAACCAGCTCTGTCGAAAGGGCCAGAGCTGGTGATCGCGTCGAGATCACTTCATTGCGTTCAGAAACTTGGCTGATGAAAAGAGCTTTTTTAAAATCAAAGCTAATTTTAAAGGATTTACTCTGAGGATCCCAAGGCAGTGCTTCACCTTGTTCCACAGAATAGTAACCTTCTTGAGCTTGAGCATCTTCTTCAGCGATAGCATCAAACTTTAAAGAGTCTCCAACTTTGACTCCTTTTTCATTGCCAAAAATTCGGTGACCAAGAAAGACGCTTAAAAAAATGGAGCTTGGAAACTTGTCTGTCTTTGTGACGGATTTTCCATTTTCTTTGATGTTAGCTTTCATCACCAGAAATTTTTCTGTGGGATGATTTTGTTCTTCAGATTTTAGATTTGTTTTGGATGCTGATTTTTTCTTCGAATCATTTTTTCCTTTTCCAAATTCTTCCATTGAAAAAGTGGCATCTATGACTTTCGATTTTGTACCTTCTAAACTTGTGTAGGAATAACTGATAGGACGAAATTTTTCTTCAGCACATAGAGCTTTGACGCTTTCCGTGATGTTGCCGCCAAGTTCGTTGGTTTTCAAAAATGTTGTGGCTGTAAATTGTTTTTTTTGTGGATCATATTCATATCGCACAATACTGAATCCCACATGCTTTCCTGCGCTGACAATGCGGTAGTATCCATCAAAAATCACCATGGCATTGAGATTATGGCTCAGAAAGAAAATGCTGATCAAAAGTAGTGAGGTCCATGAGCGTATGAGTTTCATTGAGTCTCCTTATTCAGAAATTTTCAATGAATTTAGAATCTCGTTCTGCATCGGACATGACAATGTGAAAGATGGATGAAGAGACTTTGGTCCAGTCTATGAAGGGAAAAATCATTTCTGAGAAAAGTATTTTTTCCATTCTTGGCGCTTCAGGGTATTCTTAGCTTTAGATATGAATCAGCATGTGAAGTCATCACCTTGTCGTTTTTCGAACAGCAATGGACAAATTTCTTTGTTCGTAGCCATCATGTTTCAATTGCTATTTATGTTTTTTGCGATGGTGATCAATGTTGGATTATTAGTTCATCATAAAATCAACTTACAAAATTCTGTGGATCTTGCCGCTTACTACGGAGGAACTAAACAGGCAGAAATGCTAAATGCGATGGCTCATATCAATTATCAAATGAGGCAGTCGTGGAAGTTGTTGGCATTTCGTTATCGATTGTTAGGTGCCGCAGGAGAAAGACTGCACAATCCCTACAAGGATTCTCCTACTCCGCATTTAGTGAATGATACAGATACACCCTCAACACTTCCCTCTGTTCATTGCAGTTACTACAAACCTTTAATGGAAGTGACAACTTCAGAATCTGATGCAACGTGTGCCAATTCCGGAAATTGGAGCGTCCCTGAAATTCACCCACCGGCAGTGATTTCAACATGGATGAGTGGGTTCAACTCTCAGATTACGCAATTAGCTTCAGCCGTAAATGCTCAAGTTTCTGGCGCCTGCAAAGCAATGGGTTTTATGAATTTTATTACCTTAGGAACCTTTGTGCGTGCCTATCGCCATGATCAAGCCAACAGGAAAAAATTGCTTTATTTACTGGCCAATTCAACGTCTGCTGATGCCAATGACTTTACAGATATCAGTGGCGCCAGCGTGCGATCTACGGTCGAAAAAACATTGAAGAAAAATTTAACAGCTGCCAACTTGAATAGTTTGTCAGGTTTTGAATTTAAAAATGGATTAGCAGAATGCAATGGAATCAAAGGTCAAAAGGGTAAATTTCAAGATCCACCTGGTTGGATCAAACCCATCGTTGTTGTTCCGGCCTTCTTCTTTCTTTCAACCATTTGTGAAAATGGAGTGGCCTTCGGGACAAAGGTGAAAGAAGCCTTTGGCGCAACGACTCCAGCTGAAGTTTATTTACCTATTGCTTGGAACAATGATTTTCCATCTATAAATCAAAGTTTGCAGTTCGTTGACTCTTCGAATTTATATTCTAGCACTGTCGGCGTAGAAAAAGATGAAACTTGCGTTGCCTATGTTTCGGTAACAGCAGAGTCCGCTCCAAAAATTCCGTTTTCTCCTTTTGGAGCTGTGAAAATGAAAGCTCAGGCCTATGCAAAGCCATTTGGTGGAAGTATGGGGCCTCCGTACATGGTGAATGGGAAAAAAGTTGATCCTCTTTTACCTCCTAGAATTGATTCTGGTGGAGGCATTCCGAATCCCGATGATCCATCTCGTTTGCCAAATCATAGCCGCTACATAGGTGATAAAGCAGGAATCAATTCCTTACTGACAATTGGACAATATTCTTGGGCGATTCGTCGATTAAATCCCATTGATATGAGCTTTAATTATTGGCTTCCTCTGATCTATGATTTTGAAGTAGGACAAAGTGATGGTGATGCTTTGGCATGGAATCGCGCGCATCCTGAAATTGTTCCAGGTATTCGTCGTGTAGAAATTGCAGCTGTGGCACCAGATGTTTTCGATTCAACTTACTATTCCATCGATCCGGATTATTTTAAAAACTATTATTTAAAGCTGAAATCCAATCCCTTGGTGAAAAATTCAGGAATTTTAATTCGTCCTGATTTAGGCTGGAATCCAAATTCACAAAGTTTCAATAGTTATTCCGTGAAGGATCAAATTCAACAAGCGCAAAGTTTTCATCTTAGTCAATTTGCTGGTCAGGAAAATGGAGGACTTTTACCTGAGAAGTTAACCTACAAATTAAAAAGTTTTGGAGAGCTTCTGACGGGATGGAAAGCAATGTCAGCAGGAAATTACAAGATAGATACAGCAAATTTTGGAGTGTGTGCAAATCCAGTAGATTCAGCTATGCCTAAAGTCAATATTGCAGGATCCTGTGTGACAGGTGGGCGTACTGGCTATAGCGTAAAAATTGTTTCAAAAGATGCCCTGATGAAAATGAGTCAGACGGGGCAAATGAAAAACTTTAAGTAATAGATGAGCAGAAGCTTGAGTCTGTTGAAAAATAGATTTTGCTACCAAGGCAAGGTTCGTAATAAAAGATCAGGACTCATCTTTCCTTGATTATCAAAAACAATATCATCAACGGATTTATTCAAAATAAAACTTAAGTGCAATGATTTGTTGTTGTCATCATAGGATTTTCCAACGATGAACAGTTGTTCACGAATCGGTTTTATTCTTTGAAGTAAGAGTTGATCTTGATTCATTTGTTGTTGAAATGATTTTTCTTGTTTCTCAAGGTCTTGGCGCTTTTTTAAAAGTTCTGCTGATGGGTGGGTATCGGAAGATGTTGGATTTTTTTTCTTTGATAGATAATTTTCAGATTCATTTAAAGACTGTATCTGTCGTTGAAGCTCTTGAATTTTATACTCCAGATCTTTAATGATAACGCTAAGAAATTGAAATTCTAAGGTGTTATCTAAGGCAATTCCTTGTAAAAAAATAATCTCTTCATCATTGAAAATGCGGGGTTCATTTTGTTTGGCAGAATGAAAAAGATCGTCTGCAAAAATTTTGGATTCCGTTTTCCAATCAGGTCCAAATTTTTGAACAAATACCTTGCGAATATGTTTTTGCTCGACAAGAAGTCTTTGCTGTCTTTCTTCAAAAATGCGCTGATGTTTTTGTTGAGAATCCAAAAGAAAAGTTTCTCGAATCCAGCTTCGAAAAGAATCTTTTGCTAATTGAAATAAAGACGAATCTTGGGTGCTTTGTGATTTGCCTAAAGATGATCTTAAGGAGGTTGTGTTTTTTGCCCAAGACTGAAAGACATCCTGACAAAGATCAGCATGGGTTTGTCCTTGGAAGCCAAAGAAAATGCAGCAAAAGGTAATAGAAAAAAGAAAAGAAAATGACTTTGTCATTGTCATAGATAAACCCCACCCCTGTAGTTGCTTGAATTAGAACGGCCAGCATGGGTTTGTCAATAAAACGTCTTATTTTGAGAATTTTTTAGCAGCCTCTTAAGTAAACCAGACTTATGTCGATATGATACGTGGAATAGT
>JACCDG010413256.1_pt1 | contig 10422 bp, 16 predicted proteins | sample 7442471 | NCBI WGS metagenome assembly JACCDG01 (sample SAMN15323444, study PRJNA562643) | freshwater metagenome | isolation source: river surface water | place: USA:Blue River Watershed | collected 2017-08-17 | reverse complement strand
GTAGATGAGATGCGTATGAAGTCACTCGGCATACAATCGATTGAGGACTATTATGCATTTTGAGACTATTCATACAACCACGGTCTCCGTATGTACTACGAAGAGCGAGGAGAGTACACCGATGCGATCCTCACAGATAAGCCACTCGATGCAGTCGATGCAATCATTGACCAGTTCGTGGTAGCTATCGGAGAGATACGCAAGTGTGCACTTGGTGAGAAGTATCAGTATATTGAGCAATGGGAGAAGAGGGCAAACCAGGCATACGAAGACCTCCTTGTCGAAGTAAGTTGGAGGACTGGCTACACAGGAGACGAAGCACTCCACCAAAAAAGAGACCAAGCACTCACAGCAGTCATCGACGCTCTCTTCACTCGCTTCTGAGATGATGCGTATATCGACGACAATGGGAAGTTCATCAAGTCCAAGAGCTTCCGAGAACCTGATTTATCTTTTCTTCTATGAAAATAAGTGACAAAATGCTCAATACAATCCTGCAATCAGGTTTTCCTATGACCCCACAAAATAAGAGACGACTCATCGCACGCCTAGAGTGACGATCATATGAGCAGATTGCCGAGAGTGAGTGACTCACGAGACAGGCAATCCATATATGACTTGTAAAGCTCATAGAAACGTACAACAAGAGAAAAGCCACTCTTAAAAAACTAAAAAATGCTAGCAAATAAAAAGGTGATAAAACTTTGCAAGACCTGCGATAAAAACGAAAGACACACTGGACGCACAGAGTGTCTTGTTTGCATACAAAAAAAGGAGCGAGACAAGCAAAAGGAAAAACAAAAACAGAAGCAAATAAAAAAAGCCTCCCGGGTAAAAACACAAAAGGCAAAAGCAACCGATAAGAAACGCTTCTCTCGCTCATCACTCATCCGAGAGGCTGATAGGGTACACTCACTCTATACGAGGTGGAGAGATAGAGGCAAGCCTTGCATCACTTGCAACACTCCTTGGCAAGAGAACTTCCAGTGCTGACATTTTATGTCTCGTCGTCATCTCAATACTCGTTGGCTCCCGACTAACGCTCACGGACAATGCCCCAAGTGTAATCTCTACGGAGCAGGGGAACAATACGCCCACGCTCAAGCGATAGACATACTCTATGGATCACACACGGCTCAGTCTATACAGAAGCTTGCAAACATGAGCGAGAAGACCACAGACAGTGAGATCCTCGACTATATCCGCAAGTACTACAGAGAGCTAGAGGATATGTGAGCACCACCTGATGTGATCAAACCAAAGAAATACTATACAGTCTCATAAGAGTCCACACTATGAAAACAATCAATAAGATCATTCTCATCGGTAATATCTGTACTGATCCCGTGCTACAGAGTGGGAGGCTCCTTTTCCGCCTCGCAACTAACCGAGAGGAGAGGCAAGGGAAAGATAGAGATATACACCAGATCGTCGCTCGATCCGTAGGACATGATGCAATACCAGTCACAACAGGGGATAGAGTATATATCGAATGAAGACTCCAGTATCATGGGAAAGACCCAGCCCGACCAGAGATATTTGCGTACTCGATAACAAAAATATAAAAGACTTGAAAATACAGTATCATTCCATATAATACACTCATATTGGTCGCACATAAGCGACACCACTTAGCACCATAGTGAATAGAGACAGCTTCTCAAAAAGCTCTCCCATCTATTTATTGTGGTGCTTTTTTGCGTTCTAAAAAATACCTATGCCACGATGAAAACGAACAAGCGACGAAACGCGCGCAAAAGTGATAGAGTTGAAACTATGAAACCTTGATCTATCCTCTCACGACATAGAGGACATGCTCAAGGGGACAGAGTGGCAAGTGAGTAGCGAAACAGTGTGTGACATCATCAACACAATGGCACAAATTGGCACGACAGACCGTTGACAAAAACAAATAAAGAGGCTTGAAGATATTGTGTCTACCATCGAAGAGATCACACATAAAGCAATCGCGCGAATGGTCGAGAAAGAAGATCTCTCAATCAACGACATACGATCACTCAACGACATATCCAAGACCAACTTCGAACGCAAGAGACTCATCGCTGGAGACTCAACCGAGAACACCGACATAACCATTAAGTGGCAAGCATAACTACTCAACTATGGATGAAATATGGAAGGAATATGCTCACGGATATATGGCATCGTCTCTATGAAGAATTAAAAATAGAGATGGTATGCTAATAAAACCAGTAGCTCATAGAACTGGATATAGCTACGTTACGATTAAGGGGAAGTGATTAAGGATGCACAGGATAATTGCTGAAGTATTTCTTGGTAAGTCGGATTTGTATGTCAATCATAGAGATGGCAATAAATCAAATAATGCACTTTCAAACTTAGAGTATGTAACTCCTTCAGAGAATAACATCCACGCTTATAGAACACTGAAGATATCACATCCAAAGTGAATGTTATGAAAGGTCTGATACCAAAATAAAAAATGAAAGGAGGTGCTACAGTTTGATATGGATAGCAACTTCATATGAAGCTATGGAAGCATGAGAGACGCTGCGATAAAAAATTGAATACAACATCAGTGAGTCTTTCTGTGCTGTAAATGAGTTATCTCTCAATCTTGATGATTTATATGGAAATATGCTAATAAAACTCCCTCATAATTTTACCGCTCGCCCGTATCAAAAAGAGGCTCTCGATGCTGTTGAGAGATACAACCGAGTTGTCTGCATTTGGCACAGGCGCGCGGGCAAAGACAAGACGATGTTTCAGGCATTCCTCAAAAAAGCAATGCAAAGGGTATGAGTCTATTATTTGATCTTTCCCGAATACGAGCAAGGGAGAAAGGCATTCTGGGACAACATCGATAATGACGGTCGAACAATGCTCGACCACATACCCAAAGCACTCATCGCCAAGAAGAACGATCAGAGTATGCAACTCACTCTCATCAATGGATCACTGATACAAGTAATCGGTACAGATCGGAAGATAGACAACATCGTCGGTACTAACCCAGTCGGGTGTCTATTCTCCGAGTATCCGATCTCTGACCCGAGATGATGGGACCTCCTCCGACCCATCCTCAAACTCAATGGAGGCTTTGCTTGGTTTGTATATACCCCACGAGGGAAAAACCACGGATGGAAGCTCCGTGAAGTCGCACGACGAAATCCTGACACATGGTTTCTATCCGAAAAGACAGCATACGACACAACGGACAACAACGGAAACCGTATCGTCACTGATCTGATGATCGAGGAAGAGCGGAGAGACGGAATGGATGAAGACCTCATCCAGCAAGAATACTTCGTTAGCTTCGAGGCATCGGTGAAAGGTGCTTACTACTCCGACCAGCTCAGAGACGCTCGGAAAGAGGGAAGAATATCAAGCGTACCCTACGAGATGTCACTGCCAGTATCTACATTCTGGGACCTCGGTATGAATGACACGACGGCTATATGGTTTGTACAGATACACGGAAAGGAAGTCCGAGTAATTGACCACTACGAGATGAGCGGAGAAGGCTTAGAGCATTATGTAGCACACATCATGAGCAAGCCCTACCGCTACGATAAGCACTATCTCCCACACGATGTGCAAGTCAGAGAACTCTCCAGCGGACAATCGAGATATGAGTTTCTCCTCAATCTCTGACTCAAGAACATCGAAGTCGTCCCACGACTCAGCGTCGAGGATGGTATTGACTCGGTCCGGCGTATGTTTAAGTATGTGTGGATCGATGAAAACAAATGCGAGAGAGGACTCAACGCCCTCGCATCCTACCATAAGGAATACGACGCCAAGAATGAGACATATCGCAGATCTCCAAAGCACGACTGGTCATCCAACTCAGCAGATGCATTCAGATACCTTGGTATCACTTATAAGACACTCACTGAGACAAAATCGTATCCAAGAGTGATCGAACAAGACTATTCATCATTTCTCTACTAACTATGTCACGCAAAAAGAAACAGTACCGAAAGGAGGAACCAATCAGGGACGCACCTGATAACTTTCTCTCCCAAGTACAAAACGAAATCAAACTCTCAAGAGACTTCGTCGAGGAGAAGCGAGAACACCATCGGACCAACATCGTCAAATATATCGATCAGACGGTAGATGATGAGAAAATCCCGATGAATACCTCATACGCAATGATTAACCTTGATCTCGCTATCGAGATGATGGACGATCAAGCCCCAGTATTTCTCCCACGAGGAATATATGATGATGAGATCGCTGACAACCTCAATGATGTAGCGAGATTTGATATAGAAGAGATGGGACTCGACCAAGCGAGACTCGTACTCGGACATGACCGTAGAATGTATGGAGTATCAATCATCACAAAGAAAGGGTGGAACGCTGACAGCTCCACTCCAGAGATCTGTGTCAAAGATCCTCTCTCTTGGCTCCCGGATCCATACTTTGATTATGCGACACCAGCTCGCTTCCACTACTTCGAGGAGTACATCCCACGAGAGATGCTCTCAGAAGAGTATGGATTCAGCCCCGACGCTGAATATCTCACATCGCAAAAGCTCGATGCGACTGTAAACAACCAAACAGCACGAAATGAGCGATCAGGGTACAACCAAACCCCAGACGATCCAGGGATGGTGTCAGTGATCAACGGATACACCTACGAGGATGACATACTCTATATGGTCACTCTCTCAAGCGATGCTGGGCAAATCCTCCGCAAGGTCGAGATCAAGCCTGTACTCAAGGACGAGGAAGAGAAGAGGGTCCCAATGTCCGCTGTCGTTAATATCAAGTGGTATTCCCCGAAGCGAGACGATCCGTTTGGTATCTCAATGCTCGAGATGACTGGACCAAAGCAATCCGCTCTCTCACAACTCTACAATCTCCGCCTCATCGATGCGCGCTTCTCGACGCTCGGTCAGATCTTCCTCTACGACATCAACACCGTTGCAAACGCTACTGAACTTGCGAGAGCAACGACACAACCAAAATTCATCGGAGTAGATGGGAAAAACAACCCAATATCTACAGCGGTCTATCCAGTCCCTCGCTCCAATATCATGGGAGACTCATACCGAGTCACTCAAGAGATCATGGACTCACTCCAGATGGAGACAGGCATCAATAGCAACCAACTTGGCGTACAGAGTTCAGGGTCCCAAACACTCGGAGAGGTCAAACAGATACAAGAAAACGCCAATATACGTTTTGGTCTCACTGCAATAACCGCCGAGAGATCAGACAAGGAGTTTTGGCGAGATATATGGTTTCGCTCTTACAAAGAGTTTTTCTCCAAGACAGATCGAAAGTTTGCTCGTATCACTTCATCTATAGACGGGGCAAAGACGCTTGAACTCACAAAAGAGGACTTCCTCTCGATCGAAGATGCGAATGTGCGCATCGAGTCAAAGCGAAAGTATGAGAGCGAGCGAAAGCAACTCGCTATGCAACTCGAAGCAAAGCTCTCCATCATGGAGGCAAACCCAAACACTCCACGTATATCTCTCGACTCAATGAGACGAAAGATACTCAAGCTCCAAGGATTTAGCCGAGGAGATATACAGGTAATCGCCCCATACACACCCGATGAGATGGACGCTCGCAATATTGCAAAGCTCCTGAGTGAAAATGATATGAGTGCAGCACAAATCAGGAATATGGAAGAGGATCATATGACCTATCTCGTCGTCTTCCAGTCGGCTATCGATACACCAGCCAAGATGACAGCGATCGAGATGCGAAAGCGAGCCTATATCGAGTCAGGGCAATCCAAAAAGCAAGAAGTCTGAGGTGGAATAGCTAATTCATCCGCCAATCAGATGGTAGCACAATCACTATCTAACCAAGAATAACTATGTTTATCCCTTATGTACAAATAGCACGAGACTTACGGGCGTTCGAGAACTCACTCTCTGGACTCTATCTCAATCTGCAAAAAGCCCCAATCTTTATTGAGTCTTGCAAGGCTGAAATTGAGCGAGCCAAGACAGAAGAGGAAGGAGAGAAACAAGTAAACATCATAAAAGCCCATCAAGACCAAATCAATGAGCACGAACGAGAGATGAAAAACTCTCGAGCGATGATTGAGAATATGCTCAAGATGCGAGAAAAAATCAAGGATGCATACTTCTCAGGGTGGCGGTCCATCATCTTACTTTTTATCCGATAGTATATGAATACAGGCTATACCGACGGTGCTCTAGACATCCACCGACAAGAGATGGGTCAATACACAGCTGAGGAGATCGTCCGCAACTTCTACGGACTCTGCAAGCGTAAAGAAGTAGATGACAAAGGCAATGTGACCGATGTGGACGATGATATACGCAATGATCAAGCTCTGCGAAAGGCTTGAGTCTATGACTACTATATCCTCCATAAAGAGGCACTTGAGCGATACGGAGTGAGTGAAGAGACAATGCTTAGATTATTCCCCTATGTCCAATTTAACAAAAAAGCAGTCGTTGCACCTACAGAGGCTCCTATCGAGTGAGGACTTCCGAGTGTATCAGGAGATGCTGATGCAGGAGGAGAGACTACTGGACCAAAGTCTCCAGCCAAGCGCACACGATCTAGCACTACAAGTGCAAAAGCGTAATACCTACCGAGAGATCATCCATCTCCCCGAAAAGCTACTCGAAGCTTATAAAGAAGCTGAGAGGATAGCAGAGAGCCAAGGATCCGCCACTCATCCATACTAGATATGGGTGAGGATCGGGCACTTGCCCAATTAGCAGTGAAGGCTGCATAATAACCCTTTTATGACCACACAAGAAAGCGACGAGCTTATTCTTCAAGCTCTTATGCCCGAGTCAGGCACAAGTGACTCAAACGATGACCAAGACATCGAAAATGATCTTGATGAGCCTGATGAGTCAGAAGATGAGGACGATGAGTCCGCTCTAGACATCGACGACAAAGAGGCTGATGATACTCCAACGCCTCCAGCGGAGCAGAAGAAATCATCAAATATCGTGAAAGTACTCTCTGAGCGAAACCAGCTCAAGGCTCGTGTTAAAGAGCTAGAGGAGAAATACGAAAGCACCTCAGTGAAGGACATGAAATCAATACATGAGATGAAAACGCAAGAAATGATTGAGGAAGCGTTTTTCTTCCGAGAAAATCCTGATGCCGAACTCGCTAAAGACGAGATCAAGGAACTCGCAGAAAATCACAATCTCGATCTCAAGACAGCGTTTGCCTTGTATCGGACACTTGATCCACAAGAGAGTGCGAAAAGGGAGGCAAAAAAATACTCCGTCACTGGCACCTCGTCGAAGAAGTCCGTCTCGCTCAAGGCAGATGACTTCTCTCCTGAAAATCTAGCTCGATTTGATCAGCTCGTGAAATCAGGAAAGGTACGAGTGTAGTGATGGTGTAAATACCCATTTACTATCAACCAATGCGAACCACTGCAACTATCGGAGCTGGATACCTCCAGACATACCTCAAGAAAGAGGTACTCGAAAACCTTGAACCAAACCTCTACTTTGCCCAATATGGGAAAAAAAATACCATGGGTGACGGATACTTCACAATGAGCTGGCCGCGAGTGGCTAAACTCACGCGAACTATCGCTCAGTCAACCCTCACTGAAGGTGTCGTCCCAACTGATACGGATATCACATTTAGTACCATCTCGGCAACTCCTGTCCAGTATGGTATCTATGCAAAAATCCCTGATTTGCTGATCAAGACATCGCCAACAAACATTATCGCTAATGCTGGTAGTGTAATCGGTGCAAATATGGGTCGAATTATAGATAAAGTAATACAAGCCGAGCTTCTCAATGGTACTAACACTATCCTCCCAGCAGGACGAGCTAACCGAGCCGCAATCACTGGAAGTGACCTCATCACTGGTGCGATGATCGCTAATACTACAACAAAGCTCCGAAGCCAGAATGCAACGCCTATCTCACAGGGATGCCTCTACAGTATTTGTCACAGCTTTGTTGCGGGAGATATCCGAAATACCTCTTCTGGTCTTTGGATCGAGGCGAATAAGTACACAACCAATGAGACTATCCTCAACGGAGAAGTTGGAAAACTCGCTGGTATCCGATTTATGGAGACTCCAAACATTGACACTATTGCGTCTACAACAACTGTGTACCCAACATATGTGTTTGGCAAGGACGCATACGGCATCGCAGACTGGCAGAATATGGAAACATACTACAAGCCAGTCGGATCAGCTGGATCTGCTGACCCAATGAACCAGATCGCCACTGTCGGTGCTAAGGTCTCATTTGCTGCTAAGATCCTCGATAACGACGCTCTTGTCCGTATCGAGTCCGCTGCTACCTCTGTCTAGCTGATAGCTACTGCACTGTAACTACCCTTTTGGGTGGTTATGTCTAGTCACTATCCACTATGAACGCACAACAAATCATCGCTACTTGGCGCACTCGGTGCCAAAATGTCACGACTCAAGAGTTTAGTGACTCGAACGCCCTCAACCTCGCCAATATCGCCTATCAGCTCACGATCGGGACTCTCCGATCTCGGGTAAATGAGGACTTTGGGGCGGATCTTTTTGTGCGTGGTCTCATCGCTGGACAGTCAGAGTATTCCTTTGATACTCGCGGAGACGATGCAAACCTCCGCACACCGATCAATAAGGTCACAAAGGTGGCTCTCAAGTATAAAGAAGATAGTGGGTATCACTTCGCTGATGTATTCTCTACTTCCACGCAGGAGGAAGATGACACCAAGCTCGCAACGAGTGTCCCAGCAAGCTCCCCACTCTATAAAATCTCGGACTACTCGATCAGCATCTACCCAACACCGACCGAGACAGTCGCCTGAGGACTCAAGGTGTATGGACTCTACGATCCGATCCCTCTCACACTCGCAACAGAAGAAGCGAACATTATGACCCCTCCATCTCATCACTGGGTCATCACTTCTCACATGCGATGGCTCTACTACGAAGCTATCAAACAGGAAAATGAGCGATCAACCGCCTACAATCAAGCACTCATAGACGAGACTCGCATGGTCACGGAACTCTCCAACCGCACCAACGGTCAAATCATCCAAACTGCCCCAGCACTTAAATTTTTCTCCTAGTATGTTCAACGATTTCAGCAATTGACTATCCGAGACCCGAGAAACCCTGTGACAGGGGTATTTTTGGGACTCAAAAGCAGTCGAGACACGCCTATCCACTGGTGTCAGACTCGCAAAACACAAAGTCATCCGAGAGTGGGGAGCATTTAACCCAGTTGGTGGGAATGTGGAGAATAACAGTGTCGTATATATGGGGAGATTTTGAGGTTTATCAAATTTTGATTACTTCGTATTTACTCGGCAGGGGCAGATATATCGGTACGACGGTGGAAACCCATCTTCTTTCACTTCATATGCGAATAGCTTCACATCTGGTCAGATGGTCACCGATGTGGTAGAAACGCCAAGAGGTCTGTATGTATTCACCGAGAGTACAGGATCATCTTCTGCTCTATCTTGTAAGGTCTACTACACAGCAAAAACGGTGGTGTCTAATCGTGAAACACTTGACTATTGAACAGCGAATGTAAACCCAGAGCGAATTACCTTTACTCATAACAACACAGGAAACTGGCACATAAAAGGCAAGAAATTTGCAACCCTCCTCGATAATCAAGCCCTTATGTGGGCAAGTTACTCAAGTAATGGGAAGACGAGTATCTATCTCGAAGACTATGAGGCACTATTGCCACTCGTGATACAGGCAGTCAGCCCAGTCGATACTCTCCCTGGAATATGTACAGGAATATCGACACAAGGCGGAGTCGTCTATGTGTATATGACGGATCGAGTATTTTACTACGATACAGCCTCACTTCTCCAAGGACGAGCAAACGAACTCATCCCGACTGGATCAATCAGCACTGATTTCAAGATATACGATGTACTACCAGGTACAAGCGCCGACTGGGTAATGACCAATAATGGAGTCTACCAACGCTCAGGCTTGCAATTTACTCTTATGAGCGGGATCGTCGCTTGATTATTCAGAGGGTGGAGCTATGGATCGCCACTCATCGAAGCCCTCTCGAGGGAAGAGGGAGAAGGAAACAAGCTCACGACTTATGGACGAAAAAACAACTTCTTTCGCGGTGGCTTCGTCGGATCAGAATATATAGACGGATCAATAGAGACTGTCTACTCCTATAATGATCTCTATGCCTACTATCGCTCATCGGATAATAAGATGATCCTCGCACAGAAGACGAATCAGACAGGAGGACTCAGTGTAGATATGCCTGGATACTATCCACTCACAGAGAATATCGACTACCTCGGGGAATACTGCCCAACAGGGTCAATCACTTCGTGTAGGATACAAACAAACGATCTCCAGCAAGACCTCAGGCTCAAAGCACTCAATGTCTCTTTCCTCCTCAATAGCGGGCGAATACAAGTCGAGATGCGAAGTAACCTCAATGAGTCGTGGCAAGAGAT
>JACCDG010349627.1_pt1 | contig 10422 bp, 8 predicted proteins | sample 7442471 | NCBI WGS metagenome assembly JACCDG01 (sample SAMN15323444, study PRJNA562643) | freshwater metagenome | isolation source: river surface water | place: USA:Blue River Watershed | collected 2017-08-17 | reverse complement strand
GCGATCATTGAAAACCTTCAGCGTGAAGATCTCAATTCTGTGGATCGCGCACGGGCATTTTTGCGACTCTCTGATGAGTTTAAATTTAGCCACGCGGAGATCGGTCGCAAAATGGGAAAGAGTCGTGAATATGTTTCTAATACTTTGAGACTCCTGACGCTACCGGAAGAAATTTTAAATGCTCTCTCAGGCGGGCAAATATCCGAGGGCCATACACGTCCTATTATGATGCTTTCAGATCGGCCAGACGAGCAGATTACGCTTTTCAAAGAAATCATGTATAAAAAAATTACCGTCCGAGAAGCTGAGCGTATTGCCCGAAAGGTGGCAGTCGATCGCGTACGCAAAAAGGAATTCCTGCCGGATCCAGAGATCGCTGATATTGAAGATAAGCTCGAAGAAGCACTCGGTACCAGAGTGCATATTGAGCGGAAAGAAGTCGGTGGGCAGATCACGATTGATTTCTTTTCTCATGATGACCTGCGGACCATACTCGAGCTTATCAAATCTTCAGAACCAAAAGCTCCCGGTGAGATGTTGGAGAAGTTTATTGATGCTGGAGCAGCTGAAAAAAATACACCTGAGCCAATAAGTGTGATTGAAGCTGTTGGCGTCATGACCGAAGAGCGTATCGAAAAAGAGGTGAAGAAGTCTGGTGAAGATAGTGATCTTTACGATTTGAAAAATTTTTCTATTTAAAGGCTCGCTCGACGAAGAATTATGGAGTCGCGTATCCATTTGCTAATGGATCGCTCCTTCTCGGCCCGTCGGCCTGCGAAAGACTCCATAATTCTTCGTCTTCGCTCGTTCATGAAATTACCGAGTTTAAGAAGACACCCAAAAAGTATGTTTCGTTGTAGTTAAATACGCTTGCGCCGTCGCGTTCCGAGAGACAGTAAAATTCAAAAATCTCGTTGTTATTAGCTACTTTGGTTTTTTCCCAAACGAAATCAAACGGCTGAGTAAACTATTGTCCTTCAAGTGCTTTTGAATATGGTTGCGAGCGATACTTGTTTTTACAAATTCAAGCCATTTTTCAGATGGTTTGCTATCTTTGCGGACGGTGACTTCCACAATGTCGCCTGAATGAAGCTTGGTATCGAGCGCCACAAACTTGCCGTTCACAGTTGCCCCTGCAGCATGGTTGCCTATGTCGCTATGAATGCTATATGCAAAATCAATAGGGCACGAGTCTTCCGGCAGATCGATCACATCGCCTTTTGGAGTAAACGCAAATACTCTGTGTTTAAAAAAATCGAGTTTCAAATTGCGGAAAAATTGTTCGGAATCAGTCGTTGTTTTTTGGATATCGCGCAGTTGCCCAATCCATTCGTATTGTTTTTGGAGCTCTACTTTTTCGAGTTTTATTTTTTCTTTATATGCGTAGTGGGCTGCAATACCGTATTCCGCTTCAATATGCATCTCTTCGGTACGGATTTGTATTTCCACGACACCACCCGTGCCCGTGAGGACGGTGGTATGTAAACTGCGATATCCGTTTAGTTTCGGCAGCGCAATATAGTCCTTGATCTTTCCTGGCAAGGGTTTCCATGACCCATGAATAAGACCCAAAATATAGTAACAGTCTTCAATAGTCTTTACGATGATACGAAGCGCAATAATATCGTAGACTTTGTTGATATCCATGTCATATTCTACTAGTTTTTTCCAAAGAGAATACAAATGTTTTACCCGATGATCCATAGAAACAATCCGTACTTTCTCTTCTTTGATTTTTGTTGAGAGCGCTTTTTCAAATTCGAGCAAATATTTTTCATCGGCATCTTTACGGAGGGCGAGGAGATTTTTTACTTCTTTATATTCTTTTGGATAGGCAAATGGAAATGCTGCATCTTCCAGTTCGCCGCGGAGCTTACCCATCGAAAGGCGATTGGCAAGCGGTGCGTATATCTCGAGTGTTTCCATTGCTATGCGGCGCTGTTTATCAGGTCGGACGTGCTTGAGCGTTTCGACATTGTGAAGTCGATCTGCTAGTTTAATGATGATCACGCGAAAATCTGCCGCAATAGAAACGAAAAATTTCCGTAGATTTTCAATATTACGTTCGGCTCCGCGGTACTTGACCGTACCGAGTTTGGTTACGCCTTCTACAAGCCCTAAAATTTCCGATCCGAATTCTTTTTCAAGCTCGGCACTGGTAGTCGGAGTGTCTTCGAGCACATCATGGAGAAAGCCGGCGGCAATAACTATCGGGCTCATACGGAGTGAAGCGAGCTTTTTGGCTGTAGCAAGCACATGGATAAAATACGGTTCACCGCTTTTCCGTAGCTGCCCGTGGTGTGCTTTCAAGGCGAAATCATAGGCATGAGTTATGAGCGCTACATCCTTTTTAGATACAGCACCGAGTTCAGAGACGATCTCTTGTATAGGCATGCATCCATCATACATGACTTCCAAATTGCAAACAATTTTGTATTTGAGGGGCTTAGAGGTCTATTTTTGCCTGCTTGTCTGGTCGATGGTTTTTGCAGAGTCTGTTACTGCAGCGCTCGGGAATAGTTTTGGTGCCTTCCATCATAAGACTTCCACATTGATCACAAATACGTCCAGTTGGCTTGGCTTTTATTGCGTGTTTGCAGTCAGGATAATTTGAACATGAATAAAATATGCCAAAGCGACCGCGTCGCTCCATCATATTTCCTTTTTTACAGACGGGACAGAGCACGTCTGTCATTTTCTTTTTCTTTTCTTCTTCGTCTTCTTTGATAAATTTACATTTCGGATATCGCGAGCAGGAAACAAACATGCCGAAGCGGCCTTCGCGCGTCACAAGCTTGCCGCCGCCGCTCTTGGATGGTTCTTTCGGCTTTCCGTCTTTATCTAAGCCACAGAGTGGACACATCTCGCCCGTTTCTTTTGGTCCCTCCATCTCTTTGCCTTCAATCGTCCGTGCACCATCACACTCTGGATAGCGAGCACAGGACATAAATTTTCCATTGCGGCCGAGCTTGATGATCATCGCACCGCCGCATTTCGGACAGAGAAATTCTTTTGGTGCGTCGCCGAGCGTAGTGAGCTTGTCTATTTTATCTTTTGCTTTTACCTCTTTTTGAAACGGTCCGTAAAAATCTTTGAGTGTTTTTACATATTCGCGTTTGCCTTCGGCGATCTCATCGAGCTGATCTTCCATGTCCGCCGTGAAGGTGTCACTAATATATTCTGCAAAATTATTTTCTAAAAACGTTGAGACGACGTCACCAGTATCAGTCGGGAACAGGGTGCGGCCTTCTTTGGTCACATACCCGCGCTCTTCAATCGTGCGCATGATAGATGCATACGTACTCGGTCGTCCTATACCGCGGGCTTCAAGTTCTTTGACGAGGCCTGCTTCGCTGTAGCGGCCTGGAGGCTCGGTAGCTTTTTCTTCGCTCTCTAAATGGACGAGCATTAATGTTTCACCAGCTGTTACCTTTGGAAGCTCTACGTCTTCTCCGCGCGCACCGGTATCGACTGCAAGCCAGCCGGGAAAAAGTACACGTGAACCGTTCGCTGCAAATGCTGGGATTTCTTTTTCATGACCTTTGACCACTGCAGTGATTTTTGTTTTCAAAAGTTTGGCGTCCACCATTTGAGACGAGACAGCTCGCTCCCAAATGAGGGTATATAATTTTTTCTGCTCATCGTTTGCGCCTTCATGAAGTGCTTCGACATGCGACGGGCGAATAGCTTCATGCGCCTCTTGAGCATTTTTGGATTTGGTTTTATAGACATTGGCTTGTGCGTATTCCTTGCCGTATTTTTTGGTGATAAGCGCCAAGATTTGCTCTTGAGCTACCTTGGAAATGTTGGTGCTGTCAGTACGCATGTAGGTGATATGTCCGGCTTCGTAAAGTTTTTGCGCGACTTGCATGGTGCGTGATGGGGAAAAGCCGAGACGGGTGCTGGCGACTTGTTGGAGGGTAGAAGTGGTAAATGGCGCTCGAGCAGTACGTTTCTGTTCTGATTCTTTCACGTCGTCCACAATCCATGCGCCGGCACGTCCGACTTCTAGAATTTTTTTCACAACTTTTTCATCACGTGGCTCCTCTGCACACGTGAGAGCAAGTTCTTCCTTTTTGATAGTATGAAAGAGTCCTTTGATGACCCAATATTGCTCAGGAACGAATGCGCGGATTTCACGCTCACGTTCCATGATGATGCGTAGCGCTGGAGATTGTACGCGTCCAGCAGAGAGACCGTAGCGCACTTTTTTCCAAATAAGTCCGGAGAGATCATAGCCGACTAGGCGATCAAGCACTCGGCGAGCTTCTTGTGCTTGGACTAAGTCGCCGTCAATATCGCGCGGATGTTTCAAGGCTTCTTCGACGGCTTCTTTAGTAATCTCATTGAAGGCCACGCGTTTGATCGGCGCTTTGACTTTTTTGTCTTCGTCGAGGATAGCTTTGATATGCCAGGAAATCGCTTCACCTTCACGGTCAGGGTCGGTAGCAAGCATGATCTCTTTCGCTTTTTCTGCTAGGCCTTGCAGCTCGTGCACTACTTTTTCTTTGCCTTTGGAGATTTCGTAGAAGGGGACGAAGCCAGCAGGAATGTCGATGGCTTTTTTGTTGGACTTCGGAATATCCCGCACGTGGCCGACGGATGCGCGCACAGTAAAAGCGCCATCGAGATATTTCTCGATTGTTTTTGCTTTTGATGGGGATTCGACAATTAGTAATTTCATAGTAAATAGGTAGAAGTAAATAGTTAATAGCTATTCACTGAAGCTAATTAGTAGCATCAATCAATTTTTTTGGCAAATTTTGGTAAATAAAAAACTTCCTTATCCATAATTAAATATATGAATAAGGAAATTATATTTCAGTGAATTTTTGACTCAGCGGCGCTGAACCATATCGCTGTCCAAGATATCTTTCAAGTCAGGTTTGCGTGTTGTGTAGCGTAAAATGGACACAAGAATTCTTGAGAGGATTATTGAGGCAATATTAAATTGAAGGCAACTAATTAAAATCTCTACTTCCTCGAATATATACCAATCCTGAAATCCTATCAGTATTGTGAAGTAGACAAATTCAATACAATTTAATGTCCTAAGACTGACCCAAACCGCCCGTGCTCTTACTAAATTTGATTCTTTCCAAAATCGTAGGTATGTGAATGTGGCAACTAATATTATTGGAACAATTAAGAAAAGTCCAAATTCAACACGATCATTCCAAAAAAATAAGTTCATTGATCCTAAGGGTAGTACAAAGGATAGTTCGAGCATTAACCTCATTGATAGATAAGTAAGGAATCCCATTAGTATGAGTAGGCAGGATTTTCCCCAACGTCTGAGCTTTTTCAGCTCGGTGTATTCTTCTTTTTTCATAGGAATGTTGTTTTGCTTGAAACTCTAACACTCTATGACTTTTTGTCAATTTGTATAAGATATTCATAGAAATATTTAAGCTCGCCTGATCTCACCCATTTCTTCTTTGATGAGTCCTTTGATTTCCATGACTGAAAGAATAGTGTTGGCTTTGGCGGTATCCATTTTCATGAGACGCAAAAGTTCGTCACGAGGATATGGCTCGCGCAAGATTTCCAAAACTTGTTTTTCTTCCGGGCTACAGTCCTCGAGTTCGCGATTGATTTTTTCTTCAGTGTCGACGCTAAATCCAAGTGCGAGCAACAGCTCTTCGACTTTGGTGATTGGTGTGGCTCCGAGACGAAGAAGACTATTGGTACCGATTGAAGTCGGAGAAAATATCGAGCCGGGAATCACGAGAAGATCGCGATTGTAGTCGAGCGCGAGTCGTGCAGTGATAAGTGTGCCGGATTTGTCTTCAGCTTCAATGATGAGAGTCGCTTTTGCAAGTCCTGCCATCAATCGATTGCGCTGCGGAAAGGTCCAATATGCCGCTTTAGTTTCGGGTGGGAGTTCGGAGATGAGCGCACCGCCTGCGTCAAGAATTTTTTTCACCAAGGTTTTATTGACGGCGGGGTAGAGCACATTTTCTCCGAGGCCAGAGCCCGGGAAAGCTATCGTTAGTAAATCATTCGCAAGGGCAGCGTTGTGAGCAATCGTGTCGATACCGTAGGCTAGACCCGAAACTATGACGACGGGGTAGCCTCGAAGTCCAGCGATGAGTTTCTCGCAAGCTTCGCGGCCGTAGGAAGAAAATTTTCGTGAGCCGACGACGGTGAGATAGACTGATCCTTGTGGTGGCAGATTGCCCTGGATATAAAGTTTTTTTGGCGCCTGCGGAATTTCTAAAAGTTCTACAGGGATCTCATGTTCTTCGAGAAGCCTCATATTGTTAATTCTACCATTTGCTGGTACTATTTGAAGACAAAAGCTATGTTAGATATCAAATTTATCCGAGAAAATAAGGATCTTGTAGCCGCCGGTGCAAAGAAAAAGCAGATCGATTTTGACGTGGAAGCACTGTGCGCTATCGACGATAAACGTCTCGCCTTGATGCGCGAAACCGAAGCTTTGCGTGCTGAGCAAAATGAAATGTCTACGCATATCAGTACTGAAGCTGATAGTGAAAAGCGGGCGGCGATGATAGCAGGCATGCGCACTGTCAAAGAAAATTTTAATGCCAAAGAAGAAGAGCTCAAAGAAGTCATGAAAGAGTGGCAGGTCCTCATGCTTCATGCGCCAAACATTCCTGATATGTCAGTGCCAGAAGGTGAGAGTGACGCGAATAATCAAGAGATAAAAAAGTGGGGAGAGTTGCCGCAGTTTGATTTTACTCCAAAGTCACACATCGAGATCATGACAGCTCTCGGTATGCTCGATCTTGAGCGTGGTACCAAAGTGGCAGGATTTCGCGGATATATATTGAAGGGTGACGGTGCGCGATTGTCGTTTGCGATTTGGCAGTACGCACTGTCGTTTTTCTCTAGTCGCGGTTTTACCCCGATGATCGTTCCATCGCTTGTGCGACGAGAATCATTGATGGGCACTGGTTTTCTGCCGCAAAGCGAAGATGATATTTATAAAGTGCAGGACGAATTATATTTGGCAGGAACTGGCGAAGTGGCGACTATGGGCTACCACGCTGGCGAAGTGCTTGAAAAAAACCAGCTTCCATTAAAATACTTAGCATTCTCGCCATGTTTTCGTCGAGAGATCGGCGCACATGCAAAAGATGTGAAAGGCCTTATCCGCGTGCATGAATTTTTCAAGTTTGAGCAAGTGATTTTGTCTGAAGCTTCGCATGAGGAATCAGTGCGTCATCATGAAGAGCTTACAGAAAATACAGAGCATTTCATCGAGTCGCTCGGCATTCCATATCATCGGGTGCTCAACTGCGGCGGCGATCTTGGTCTCGGGCAAGTGAAAAAATACGATATTGAACTTTGGGTCCCGCTTGAAAATACCTATCGGGAAATCGGCTCGGCATCATATTTCCATGATTTTCAAACCCGCCGCTTAGGTATTCGGTATAAAGATGACGATGGCAAGCTTCGCTATGTGCATTCGCTCAACAATACTGCGATCCCTACGCCACGCATCCTTGTTTCTTTGGTAGAAAATTTTCAGCAAGCTGATGGCTCAATCCGTATTCCTGACGCGCTCGTACCGTATTTTGGAAAAGATACTATTAAATAGCTTGTAGGCTGTATGAAGACATCGCGAGACATTGTATTGCCTCCCAAAGTCGTCGCTCTTGCGCGCCAAAAGCGTCTTCGCAAACGAAGACGGACAATTCTCTGGGGTATTTTTTCTATCCTTTGTATTTTTTTTCTTGCGTGGATCTCGACGCTTGAAGCGCTGGCTATCCGGACGATTGAAGTTTCAGGTAATGTTGTGATACCTGAGAGTAGGCTTGTCGAACATGTAGAAAAAAAATTAGAAGGGAAGTATATCCATTTGTTTTCCAAACGCAATAGTTTCATTTATCCAAAGCGCACGGTGACCGAGAGCATGACCGAAGAATTTTCTCGTATCCGTACACTGGAAGTCTCTCGCAAAAATCTCCATACGCTCTCCATTCGTATCACTGAAGAAGCCGGAAAATATTTATGGTGCGGTGAAAAATTTACCGGCCTTAAACAAGTTGCGCCGTGTTACTACGTAAACAACCAAGGAGAGATATTTGCTGAAGCACCATTTTTCTCGGGGAACATTTACTTCAAATTTTTTACGCCACTTGTCGGAGATTCACCGAAAGCTCCGATTGGGAATACTATTTCTGCGTCAGAGGGTTTTCATACTTATATAGAATTTATGGACAGTGTGCAGGCGCTCGATCTGCCGCTTGCTGGATTTGTGACTGTGTCTGACACAGAAAATAATATTGTCCTTTATGGAAAGAATACTACGGAGTTGCCACGCATTCGCTTCAGTAGTGATGCGGACCTCGTACAGGTAGCGAACGATTTGGCTTTGGTACTGAAAACTGAAGCATTTGCAGGAGATCGGGAAGATATATTGAGTCGACTCGACTACATTGATCTACGGTTTGAAAATAAAGCGTACTACAAATTTAAGGTGGCAGGTTTTTAAAATTAAAATGATAAAAAATGCAAATCAAAATTTTTGGGATAGTTTGCCGCATCCTTTTTTTGTATTGGCGCCGATGGCTGATGTGACAGATGAAGCATTCCGTCAAATCATTGCAAAACATTCGAGACACGGACAAGTCGGCGGCGGTCCAGATGTATTTTGGACAGAGTTTGTTTCGGCTGACGGACTCGCGAGTGGAGGTAGGGAAGTTTTGAAGCGTGATCTGGCATATTCGCATGGTGAGCATCCGATCGTGGCGCAGATATTTGGCTCAAATCCAGACAACATTTTTACGGCCGCAAAACTTTGTCGCGAACTTGGCTTCGATGGTGTCGATATCAATATGGGTTGTCCTGATCGCTCGATCGAAAAACAAGGCGCGGGAGCCGCTCATATCAAAGATCCTGCCACTGCTGCTCGTGTTATCGCTGCTGCCAAAGCAGGTACCGATGGATTACCTGTCTCAGTGAAAACCCGAGTCGGATATAACAAAATAGAAATTGATACCTGGATCCCATTTCTCCTTGAGCAAGACCTCGCAGCACTCACGGTTCATGCCCGCACACGCAAAGAAATGTCTTTGGTGCCCGCTCGCTGGGAACATGTAAGAGAAGCAGTAAAGATGCGAGATAAAATAGGGAAAGCTACTCGTATCATTGGTAACGGTGATGTGCAAGATCTTGTTGACGCAAAAAAGAAAGCTCTAGAAACAGGCTGCGACGGTGTGATGCTCGGTCGGGCAATATTTGGCAATCCGTGGCTTTTTGATACGAACAAAGATTCTCTATCGATAAAAGAAAAACTTACCGTCATGGTGGAACACACCAAACTCTTCGAGGAGTGTCTTGGTGACATCAAAAGTTTTGCCATTATGAAAAAGCACTATAAGGCCTACGTAAATGGTTTTGATGGTGCCAAAGAACTCCGGATGCGCCTTATGGACACTGCCCACACCGCAGCAGATGTTGGAATACTCGTGGACGAATATTTGAATACGCTGCCGTAAATTTTCTGTGGAAAACTCCGCTTGTGTAATTTTTATTTTTCGCTACACTACTTCCTAGTGTATATAAAAAGGAAATTTAAAAATGTTTGTGTCGACGATGTTTTTGATTTTTCTTTTTTAAAAGCCCCCGCTTCGGGGGCTTTTTTTTATCAAAATTATAAAAAAATAAATGGTATATGATCAACAATTATAAAGGGGTAGAGGACACAGTCGCGTTTAGTAAAGCAGTGAACATGCTTCGCGGGTTTTTCCTTAAGAAAGGATTTACTGAAGTTTCCACACAAGATCGTCTGTCTATCTTGGCGGCATGCGAAGATCCGTCGACGGTCGCAATGTTTGAATATTCGGGAGAGCGTTGGCCGTTGCCGCAAACGGGACAAATGTGGCTTGAATACGAATTGCTTTCAAAACCGGAGCTTGCCGGAGTCTTCTGCGTGTCGACAAGTTATCGAGCTGAGAAAAATCCTGTCCCGGGCCGCCATAAAGTTATTTTTCCAATGTTTGAATTCGAGACTCGTGGCACTATCGATGATCTTCGGGCACTTGAAGAAGAACTATTGCATGATCTCGGCTTTGCTGCGCCCTTTATCCATAAACAGTATGATGAGCTCGCGCAGCACTATGGCGTCGCCGATCTTTCACATAAAGAGGAAAATATGATGGAGCATGATTTCAGCCCGGTTTTATTTTTGGAAAATTTTCCTATTAAAACGTCGCCCTTTTGGAATATGAAACGCAACGGTGACCATGCCAATAAAATCGATGTCATTTTGCACGGCAATGAAACCATCGGTTCTGCGGAGCGGAGCACGAACCCGATCGAGATGAAAGAGGAGTTCTATACCATCTCAGGTGGTGGTTACGCAGCCAAGCTCTTTGAGCTTTTTGGGAAAGAAAGGGTAGAGAAGGAGCTGGAAGAATTTTTGACCCTCAATTTCTTCCCTCGATATGG
>JACCDG011393430.1_pt1 | contig 10424 bp, 7 predicted proteins | sample 7442471 | NCBI WGS metagenome assembly JACCDG01 (sample SAMN15323444, study PRJNA562643) | freshwater metagenome | isolation source: river surface water | place: USA:Blue River Watershed | collected 2017-08-17 | reverse complement strand
GTCTAAGCCCGAAGAGGGCGGCGGCGGTTTCTACGGCGATAAAGAAAGCGTAAGGCAGCTCGCGCAGATCGTGCTCGCGCGCATGGAGCAATTGCGCCTCTTCGCCACGCCGGAGGAGAACAAAGAATATCTCTATCCGATCAAGAGAAACGCGGGACTCGTGCTCGTGATGTTGAGCGCCCACGGAAATATTTCCAAGCGCACGATCGCCCAAATCACCGCCCTGGTAGACCAAATCGACTTTGCCCGCGCGTACTTGAACGGCCTCATGCAAAAGGAAGAAGCCTTCGAAGCCGTGGTGGACCTGCTCACGGTGAGGGAGAGTTTGGCGGATATGTTGGACTAAATGCATTGCATTAAATTTTGCGATGCGATTTATGCCAAAAATTTCGGCTATTTAATCGACTCACGCCCTCGCCTTCATGAAGATTGTTTTCCCCCTGGCCCAAACATATACAGGGGGAAGACTTTAGATTTGGCAAATAAATGGTGGAAAGGAAGCTTATGAAGCTACTTGTTTTTTTGGCGGCGCTATTTGGATTTTCCGCGGGGACTATGGCGGCGCCAAAGATTGATTATGCCTTCACGGCGAGAGCCGTAGAGTTTGGCCGGCAGGTAGCTCGCGGTCCAGGTTTTCATTGCACGGCAACCTCGAACCCATGGGACGGTTCAGACGTATACGGTCGAAAAATGGGTTGTTGGGACGACTATAATATGACCTGGACCGACAGCTCAAGCTTTCCCGATTTTTCCGATCCTGTGCAGATGGATATAGCCAACTATCATGTTTTTTGCGCGCTTGATGGTAAAGGTTTGCAATGCTTCGATCCGTTTGCCGAGAAGAGTTTGCCTCTTCCCATCCAACTGAAGAATCCCACCGAATTTAAATTAGTGAAACGAGCTGCTGCTTCTGCGGAAGACAGAGAGTTTTCGGGATGCGCGATAGACGAAGAGGGAGTGAAGTGTTGGGGCGGCACGAGCGGTAAGGATTGGTCTCCCCCGGGCGGCCTGCGGGGATCATCCCAGATTGGCGTCGCGGGCAATCTTGGCGTCGAGTACGGCGAGAATTTCCGTTATGGCTGCGCACTAAATTCGGGAACCGTTGTTTGCTGGCGAGATACTTTGGATAAAGGGGTGATTATTGACGAAAAAATTCCCCCGATGAAAAACCCGCGGCAGGTGGAAGTAGGGGCCTGGCGTACTTGCGTTCTCGACGATAGTGGCATGAAATGTTGGTGGAATGAGGATTCGTCGAAGTTTGAGGTAGGCTTTGCGCTAAAGAACCCCCGTTACATAAGCCTGGGCTTCGGACGGCCGAATCCTACTTATGATTATGATGATGAAACTCTCTGCGCTTTGGAAGAGGTTGGTGTCCGATGCTGGGGCGGCGAATTGAGGGAGGAAGACTTGATGGAGTCCCCTTGGCCGGAATTTAAAAATCCGGTGGCCGTGATAGCGGGATACCAAAATGCCTGTGTCCTCGACGACGAAGGCATGAAGTGCTGGGAGGGTTGGAGGGCCCTACCCGGCGGAGAAACACAACCAACCGAGGTTTCGGGATATGCGCCGGAATCTTATGAATTGCTCCATTTCGTCTCGAGGGCGGTCAAACACAGCTCGCCCGGCCGGGCCGCTTTTTTCTCCGGATTTCAGCCGTTCTTGCGGGAAAATCTCCTTTGCCGGAAAAACTGCGGTGAGCACTTGAATGCTCGGTACCTGCAGCTTAGCTTTCTGGGCCCGGCCTTCCTATCCGGAGAATCGGAATTTTTCGCCGAACAGTTGATTCCCGAGTACAAAAAGATGCTAGGGAGATACAAAAAGAAAGCCCGCCGCGCCGACATCAAGCACGTGCCGGATAGCATTTTAAACCGCAAAGTGGCCTTGCAAACTCTTCGGTCAGTATTGACGGTGATGCTGGAGTTTGTGTCGGTCGCAGATAAAGGGCGGGTGGGCGAAAGCCTTCGCCTCGTCGGTATTGCCACCCAGGATCCCAGCGATAAAAACGTGAAAAGTTTGCTAGACAGCTTGGATGGCCTGGAAAAAATCAAGCAGGAATTGTCGGCATCCCGGCACTCCGCATTTCTAGTGGAAACTTTAGATCTCGTAACGAAATGGTGGAAAGGAAAACTATGAAATTGCTCACTCTCGCGCTCACCCTCTTCGCTTTCGCTCTGCCCGCCTGGGCGCAAGAACCCTCGGAAGCTTCGAAGGCTTTTTTCGATCAGATCTATCTGCTGGAAGAAATCTCCCCCTACGTAGAGCGGGTAGATATGGCCAGGGTGCTAGTGGTGAAGAATTCCGCGCAGGCCGTGGTGAATGATATGGAAAAAAATCTGCGGGAAGGAAGAAAGGAAGTAACTTTCCAAACCCTGCGGCTAGTGCAGAACCTGATCGTGCAATACCGCTTCTCGCAAGTATTCTTCGGTTGGACCGTTCCCCGCTCCATCACTTCCATCTATACGGAAGCCACCGCCGCGCAACTCAACTCCCTCAAGAGCCTTTCCGAGGCGATCGTGAGCGAATACGGCTACGACGATTCCCCCTATACCCAGATCACCGCCAATACCTTCCGCCAGATGCAGCGCTTGCTCAAACAGCTAGAAGATTTGCCTCTGGATAAGAGCCTCAAAGCCCAGCTCCGCGCCCTCTGGCCGCCCATCGGGGAAACCATCGCCGTGGCCGAGCAGGGCGACCGTCCGAAAGCCTTCGAGAAAGCCGTGGTGGTGATCCGCCTGCTGCGCGCGCTCTATCCGCTATTCGGCGAGATCTCTTCTTCGGATGCTGGCTTCCCGATGATCATGGAGCTCCAGGGTTTGGCCGAGTTCTACGCCGAGTTCGCGCAGATGGATGCATCTGCTGGAGAAACGAAATGATGTTTTTATTTTTCGCTCTATTGCTCTCACCGCTTTCCCAAGCAAGCGTGGAAAGCCATTTCCAAGTGGCTGTAGGGGGCGCGGGCGAAAATATAAGAATTTGCGTGCTCGATTTTAAAGGTATCCGTTGCATCCATCCCAAAAGGGAATGGGACAAGGCATGGCGCAAAATAAAACGAGAGCAAGCCTTTAAGAGACCGCGGGCCATTGGCGTCGGGTACTATTCATATCTGACGGTGATCGACGACGAAGGAATGTGGGCCGAGTACTGGCGCGACGAGCGCGAGCCTGGGGTTACCGCCTTTAGCTCTGGCGAAGGGGCACAGTGCTTCATCCAAAGAGAGATGTTGAATTGCTCTGCTGAAGGCTACGACGATTATGCCTATAGCGTCGGAAAGGCCACGGAACTTGCCAAGGGAACATTGATGAAAGAGGTGTCCGTCGCGAGCCATAAACTTGCTGTCACCATCGACGTCAAAGGGCACTTAATTGCCTGGGGGCGATTGCGTGAAGACTTGATGAAATTTCCCCAGCCCAAACTAGTGAATCCGCGGGCCGTTGGGGCGAGCTACGCGGATGGCGCTGCTTACGCCTTGGTTCTCGATGACGAAGGATTAAAAGTTTGGGGGCAGGCACCGAAAAATTTTACCCTGAACCGGCCAAGCATGCTGAGCACTGGCATTCGGCAGTCCTGCGCGATAGATGATAGCGGTGTAAAGTGCGCGGGAGATGATTATAGTCGCGGCCTTACCGTACCGCCGCTCGTGAATCCGGTAACGGTGGCAGTGGCGCCCACGTTCGCCTGCGCCGTAGACGATTCCGGTCTCCACTGTTGGGGCAGCGACCTAGAACCGTATTCGGCTCCGGTTTGGTTTCGCCCGAGCGCGGAGTATCCTGGCTTGCACCTTGACCAATGGCAATGGTACATAGAGCTTTTGGCGGGCACCACCACCGGCGCGCGCTCGGTTTTCTACGATTTCGTTCGGCGGCTCACCGCGGAAGATCTCGGCACCAAACTGCGCCGCCAAGAGGTGCAGAGTATGCACTACTTGGCTCGCTACCTGGCTAGTGCCTTCTTAGCTCCCGCCGTAAACGGGGGCGATTCCGCTTTTTACCGCGAAAAACTCATCCCGCGGTTTCTCTTGGACCAAAAAGAAATTACGGCGGAGCTGAACCTTTCAGGGATAGGCGCCGTGGGGGACAACGCCATGAACCGAAGAGTTGCGCTCTCGATGATTCAGAGCGCTCTTTCCGTGGGCCTGAATTTTTTCCCCCCCGAGGGCGGCAACCGCCTGCGCGATCTCCTGCGGCTGCTAGGGATGGCCAGCGAGAATCCGATGGACGGTGGCAGGGTAAAGGAAGTGGTGAAACGCCTAGCCGACCTCAGCGAAGAAAAAGAGAAACTACTCGCGTCTCGCCAAACCGCCTTCCTCGTGGAAACCATGGATCTCGCCACTAATTGGCTGCAGGAGAAAGTGAAATGATTCTACTCGCGTTGCTCTTTAATCTGAACTATGCCCAAGCGGCCTTCTTAAGCTTCCCCACCGAAATCGATGGGCGCGATAGGCGCACCTGCGTGGCGGGGGAATATGAGATCCGCTGTCTGGACGTGAAGAAGAATGTTTCCTACGACCTCTACAGTAGGCCACATTTCAGTTACGAAACACGTGAATCCGAGCTTATGGTTTCCGGAATTTCTTCGCTGAGCGTGGGCGATCGAAACCTCTGCTTTCTCCAAAAAAGCAACGTGGCTTGCACAAGCATAAAGGAGGGCATTTCCATAGAGCCTCCAAAAATTGTGCCGTATTTGAAAAATCCACGGGCCGTAACGATTCGGGGCGATTCCGGAGCCGGGGCTTGCGCCCTCACCGACTACGGAGGCTGGTGCTGGGAAATGAATGCCGATTCGGAGATAGGTGACTACTTCAAAACATTCACGACATTTACGGACGATATTCACGCCAGCCACATTAGCGATAGTTTCGTGTTTAACCGCGTCTGCATTTGGGGTGAAGGAAAAATGCGCTGCCCGGGAATTGAAAAATATTGGGAGGATTGGGTGGGATTGAAAGACATCGCCGCCAGAAATCACTACGTTTGCGCCATCTTTAAGGACCACATGGATTGCAATTTCAGACATAATTTTATTACGTATCCTTCCGTTACGAATCCTCGCTCGGTGAAAACCGGCTACGAGTTTGCCTGTGTGCTTGGCGACGAGGGCGTGAAATGTTGGGGAGCAGAAGCGTGGCAATGGGCCGTTCCCGCCTTGAACGCTCCCCGAGTAATTATGGCAGGCTACCGACACGCCTGCGCTATCGACGACGAGGGCGTGAAATGCTGGGGGCCAAATGCGCCGGTAGTCCCCGAGAATTGGTCGATGGAGAAGAATTTTTTTCTGAATCGAATTGTGGATCATTACGGGAGGTACGCTTTCATTTCCACGCCCGCACGTGCCGTTTATTTCAACGGGATGAAATCCTGGCTGAGTCAGGAAGTTCGGGGCGAGGGAGCGCAAATGGCGCGCTATTTGGCGCTCCTTTTGGCGGCACCTATTTTTGAGAGTACTGACTCCGAAGAATTCCAGCGTAAGGTCTACCCAATTTGGCGAGATGCCGTAGAAGACTTGAGAAAAAAGTTCAAGCTTGAAAACGAGGATTCCATCCCCGATAAAATTTTGTTCCGGCGGGTGGCGCTCGCTTCTCTAGCCTCTGGCCTCCAGGTAGCCCAGCAGTTTTTGCCTAGAGACAAATATTTCGGCGCTCTGATGCAGGCCGTAGGAAAAGCGCTCCAAGACCCTAGCGGTGTGCACTGCAAAACAGTGCGGGCACGCCTAGCGGACGCACGGCCCCTTCTTTCGGGGCTAAAATTATCGCCGAAAAGCGCTTTCTCCCTAGACTTGATCGAAAAGGCAGCAAACCGCCTGACGATAGTGGAAGATCGCCAATGACCATTTTAACCAACGCCTCTAACCGGCCGCAGGAAAAGTCAAAGTGACCTCCCTCGCCCAAACCCTCGAATCCGCCTGGGCCCACCGCTGGAACCAGCGGATCGAGCCTGCTCTGCACGGCTTGGCCGAGGCGCAAGCCAGCGCGGGCTGGGCAGAGCTCGGCGTGGAAGATTGGCGCAAGAACGGCGAGAGGGAGCAGTACCTCGAAGCCTTGCTGCTGAAAGCCTCCTTGCTCCGGGCGCAGGGGTTCCGGCAGAAGTCGAGCGCTTTACTGGCTAAGATCCTCGCGCGGGCGAAGAATGAAAATGAACCGCTTTCCTTTCGTCTACTGTTCGAGCTTGGCCTCGATCACTGGATCGATCAGGATCTCGCCCGCGCGCTGGAGTATTTCCTGCTCGCCGAAAAAAAAGCGCGTAATGATCTAGAACGGCTCTTCAGCTCCTCCAACGTGCTCTGGTGCCTAGAGGCCCTCGATCTTGAGCGCCGGGATTCTGAGCGCAAAGTGGAAGCTTTGTTGCGGAAGCAAGAGCAGAGCGCCGAGCACGTAAGCCAGATGTGGAGCGCTTATCTTCTGCGGAAAAATTTTTACCAGAGCATGGCGCTGCCCGAAGATAAGCTCGCGGGGCAATCGGGATTTTTCGCGCAGTGGGCGAGCCTGCTTCCTTACGTAACGGGCGGCGGCGCCCTCGCGCTCGATCCCGATTATCTTTGGCAGGGCTCCTACCGCCTGCGTACCCTGGCCCGTATCTGGATTCCGGCCGACCAATATTCCGTTCGCCTGGGCGACGCGATCGATCGCCTCTACCTTTGGGTTTGGCTGGCGATGGCCGCGCGTCCGGAGATGACGAAAGAAAAAATATTCTATACGTTAGAGTCTATTCTCCACGATTTCGATTTCGAAAACCAAAGCCGCGAAAATCTTCTGCTCTTCCGCAACGCCCTGGCCTGGGTGGTGCTGCTTTACCCTTCCCAAAAATCCCGGCTCGCCCATCTCGGCGATCGTCTTTCCCGCGTGAACGGCGAAAATTATCCCGTGCTCGAGGCGGAATTTGATTTGATGGCGCACTTAACGGGCCTGGCGCCCCCGGGAGCCAAACCGCTCTTCGAGCGGTTTCCGGCTTTCCGAAAAATTTACCAAGATATGCAGGGCGCGTTGCCCTTTTTGCAGGAGAAGCTCACGCCCCTCCAGGCCAAGGCGCGCCACTACGATCTCGTGATTGATCAGGTGCGCGAGGAAATCCTTTTGCCCGCCAAGGGAAAGCTCGTGCCCTCCCGGGGCATCACGAAATTGCTCTCGCTCCTGGCAGAAAAAGAGGAAGTGCCGGTGGAGCAACTCGGCGAATTCGAGCCATTCAATCTCCTTTACCGTGCCCGTAAGCTGCTCGGGCCGAACACCATCTCGCTCAAGCGCAACCGCCTCTCCCGCGGAACTCGCTGGCCGAGAACGTTGCTACTCCAGGGAGATGATCTACCCGCTTTTGAGATCCAAGCGTTGAAGCCGAACGTGGTGGAGTCCGACGCGCACCTTCAGGCCGCGCGGGCGCTTTTTCCCGGCGCTTTTCGCCGCAAAGACTTAGAGAAACGCCTGGTGGTTTCCAAAGCTACGGCCAATCGCATGATCGAAAAATGGCTGGAAGAAAAGAAATTATTCGCCGCCGGCCGGGCCAAGGCTACCGTTTACCGATGGATGGAGGAAAAACTATGATGCTTCTTTTGTTGAGCGCGATTTCGGCCTGGGCCGCTCCCGACTGGCGGGAAGCCACGGTGAAGATTACTTCCTTTCCTTGTCTCACTGAATCTCCGCGCTACGAGGGAAGCGGTTTGGTGTTTGCCCGTGAGGGAGCTAGCTACCTAATCACTTCGGAACACGTGGTGCTCCATTCCCGGGAAAAAGAAATTTGCCACGAAGCGGGCGGGCAGCGGCTGGACTTAGTGGACGCGGATTTTGCCGCGGGCCTCGCGCTCCTGCGCTTTCCCGTGGCCGAGCCCGGGGCCGTGGCCTTCGCGGATTTGCGGGAGGATTCAGGCCCACTTTCCGCGCTCGGGTTTCCCGCCGGCTCAGAGAGCCTCGCCGTGTTAGCTAATGGCACTCTCCTTACCGCCACGAGCCGGAGGGCCCTGATTGCTGGTCAGCCGACTTTGCTCGAAGGCGCGGGCCTGCCGGTGGAATACGGAATGAGCGGCGGAGTATTGCTGAGCGGGAATGGCTTCGCGGGCATTTTATCGCACCAGGTGCTCCGGCGCGAAGCGGGAAAGGCCACGCGCCCGCAGGATCTAACGCCCGGCCCGGGAAGCGATAACGACCTCGTGCTGGCGGTGCCGGCCGCGGCGGTAAAAAATTGGATCACGAGCCGGCTCGCGGGAGAGAGGGCGGAGTGGAGGCGCGATAGCGCCTCTCAGCGGCTTAGCCGGCCAGCTTTGCGCTACGGGAGCCTGCTATTTTCTCTGAAGCAAGGCAAAGGAGGAGACGTATGGGATATCGGCGGTTCTGATGGTTCCGGGATCGGCGGAGACGAGCCGAACGCCGAAGAGCTTTCCTACATCGAGATGAGTTTCGTGCCCGGCGCCACGCCGGCGGAAAAATCTCGCGTCTTCCGCGATCCCTCGCTCGACCGTTGGCGTGAATGGCTGCTGGCCGGAAAAAAAGTACGCTTGCTTTTTCTGAAGAATCCCGCGGCGAAGCGCCTACTGCGCTTGCAGTCGCTCTCGCAGTTTCTTACCTTCTGGCAGCGAGATGGCTGGACCCCGGTGGCGATTCGCTCCCGCCTAGAAAGCGCCCCGGGCGACGCCGAAAAGATGCTGCAAAGAGCCCGCACCCTGGAAACCCTCGCCCAGGGCGCGCGCGATCGCACTGCGAATGCGGAAAAAAAGGCTTGGTTCGCGCTCCTGCGCGACCAAGGCGTGATGGCGGAAAACTTGCTCGTTAGTTCCGGTGAAGTGGCCGCGCTCCTCGGCGGAGAGAATGATCGCTACTGGCGGGAATTCTACGACGAAGATTTCGAGCGGGCCGTGGAGCTCGAAGCGGCGATCCAATTGCTGATTGAGCAGATGAAAAAGATGGGACTGTAGTGGCGCTTCCCTCCGTGGCGAAGGTATGCGCAACCTTTTGGTTGCGCATGGCGAGGCCGGGATTCAGGAGAATTTTATTTTGGGCCTCATGTTTTTGCGGCGGCCAGCCACGAGAAACTCCGGCTCAGGGTAAGCCTTGCGGAGCGCGTGCACCGAAATCCTTGAATTCTTTATCCGCGCTCGCCGGTCCCTAACTACGCGATGGTAATTTCTTTGCAGAGATATACGTCCTGGATCGCGTTAAGTAGCGCTACGCCATCCTTCATCGGCTTCTGGAAGGCTTTGCGGCCCGAAATGAGGCCCATGCCGCCCGCGCGCTTGTTGATCACGGAGGTGGCGAGGGCGTCTTGCACGTCGTTGTCGCCCGAGGCGCCGCCCGAATTGATGAGGCCCACGCGTCCGCCGTAGCCGTTGAGCACTTGGTAGCGCGTGAGATCGATCGGATGATCGGAGCTGAGGTTCGTGTACATCTTCTCGTCGAGCTTACCGTAAGAGCTCTTGCCCATATTGAGGGCTTTGTAGCCACCGTTGAGGGTGGGCAATTTCTGCTTCACGATATCGGCTTCGATCGTGGCGCCGAGATGGTTGGCTTGGCCGGTGAGGTCGGCGGCGGTGTGGTAGTCTTTGCCGTCTACTTTGAAGGCGTTATTGCGGGTGTAGCACCAGAGAACCGTGGCCATGCCGAGCTCGTGGGCTTCCTGGAAGGCTTGCGAAACTTCCACGATCTGGCGCGAGGAATTGTCGGAGCCAAAATAAATCGTGGCGCCCACGGCGGCGGCCCCGAGGTTCCAGGCTTCACGCACGGAACCGAACATCACTTGGTCCGCTTTGTTGGGGTAGGTGAGGAGCTCGTTGTGGTTGATCTTCACCATGAAGGGGATTTTGTGCGCGTACTTGCGCGAGAGGATGCCTAAGTTTCCGAAGGTAGTGGCCACGGCGTTGCAGCCGCCCTCGATCGCGAGTTTCACGATATTTTCGGGATCGAAGTACTGCGGGTTCGGCGCGAAGGAGGCGCCGGCCGAGTGCTCGATGCCTTGGTCTACGGGAAGAATGGAGAGGTAGCCCGTATGGGCGAGGCGTCCGGTTCCGTACATCGCCTGGAGCGAGCGGAGCACTTGGGGATTGCGGTCGGAGTCTCGGAAGATACGATCCACGAAGTCGGGGCCGGGGAGGTGAAGCTGTTCTTTGCCCACTTTCGGGTTTTTGAAGCCGAGGAGCGATTCCGAATCTTTGCCGAGCAGCTCTTGGATTTTGCCGAAGTTGAGCATCTATGATTCTCCCAAAAAAAATTTGTAGGTATTGGGTATCACGGATGGAGAGCGCTGAAAAGACGGGGAGAATTCCGCCCGCTGCGTCAAGAGAGGTGAGGCTTCATCACCAGGAAGGCCGGCGTTTCGTAGGGGTGTGCCTTCTTCATCGCGGCCAATACCTTCGCGATCGCTTTTTCCTCGCACACCATTTCCACTTTCCACTCGTCCACCACTTCGAGTTGGCCAGTGGAACCGATCGCGGGATGGGAGCCTGGAAGGGGG
>JACCDG010096931.1_pt1 | contig 10424 bp, 7 predicted proteins | sample 7442471 | NCBI WGS metagenome assembly JACCDG01 (sample SAMN15323444, study PRJNA562643) | freshwater metagenome | isolation source: river surface water | place: USA:Blue River Watershed | collected 2017-08-17 | reverse complement strand
GAACCAATTTAATTCTTTATCTAAATTACAAAAAGAAGAACTTACACAAATACTTACAGATGCTTTTTTAACCAGACAAGATTTGAATAACATTGGAAATAACTCTTTCCAACAATTTCAACAATCATTAAACAAACCTAATACTAATCCTATACTTCAAGGTAATCAGGAAGCTGTTATTACACCTAATGATAAAATTATATGGGGGCATCCAGGAATAGGTAAAACTTTCTTACATGAACAAGGAAAAGACAATATAATTGATTTTGATAGTGTTTATAAATCAAGAATAAATAAAGAATTAGGTTTACCTGAAGGTAAAGATGGTTGGAAATTTAGAAATGAATGGAGAAAAACACATGAAGAAGAGTGGAAACAGAAAGTTAGACAGTTATGGAAAGAAGCTAAAGAAGAAGCTAAAAAAACTAATAAAATATTATTAGCTTCTGATATTATATTATTAAGAGAATTTTCATCAGATTTTGATAAAGTAATTAATATGTCTGATGAAACTTTCATAAAAAGAGCTAAACAAAGAAATGATTATAGTGAAGGTAATACTGAAGGTTGGAAATCAAATATAAACGAAGTTTTAAAAAATGTAGATAAATCTAAAGTAGTATCTACTGATAAATATCTTTCTGATTTATTTACGAATACTCAACAAGAACAAGTTAAAAAGTTTGCTGAACTACAAGAAAGACTCAATAATAAAGAGTTCTTAGAAGGGGCTAAAAATGCTTTTGAAAGTAGTGAAGAATTACAGAATGTTTATTATGAAGCTTTAGGAGTTGGTCAAAATATTAAAACTAAAAAAACAGGGCTTTTAGATTATTTTTTAAATGTAAAAAAAGATAGTGTATTTCAAGAATTAATACAAATAGGTGAAAACCTAGGGATTGGTATAGAAGAATATGAATCTGATTCACCTTTGCAAGCTAATTGGAATGGTAAAAATGTTACAATAAATAAAACTTATGGTAAAGTTACAAGTAATGTAATTGCACACGAAGTAGTGCATGGTATATTACATACTTTGACTAATAATGATTATACTAACAGTAAATTAAATTTAAAATTAGAAAAATTTAAAACTGAACTTTTCGATTATATAGAAAAAAAGGGAATTAATAATCTAAATCTACCTTCTGAATTAAGGATTCAGAAATTAGATTACATTAAAAAAATGAGTAACCAAGAAATTGTTACTTATGCTTTTACAGATTCTCAATTTTCTGATTTTTTAGCAAGTATAAAAACTGATGTAGAAGTCAATAGTAATGAAAGTTTTTGGAATAAACTTATAAATATATTTAATACTGCCCTTAAAGAATTAGGATTTACTTCTAAACTTGACGAATTAATAGATATACTTAATACAGAAGTTCCTTTATTTAATAATGTACAAATAACCCCACAACAAAAACAAGATGCTTTAAATGCTTATACGGATTATATAGCAAGAGTATCTTTAGGAATAATTAAAAATCCTTCAAGTGGTGAGTATAATTATGAATCGAAAGTAAAGGATATTGTTTATCACGGTACTAATAGAATTTTTGATAAATTTTTAGCACCTAATAGAAGATTTTCTGATTGGAGTACCGAATTACAAAAGATGGTATCAGAAGATTCAAAAGGTGCAATCTATTTTACAAATATATTATATTTAGCTCAAAATTCAGGAAAAAATATAAAAGCTAGTAGAGTTGTAAGCAGTTTGCTAAATATAAAAAATCCAAAAGAAACAACTACACAAGTTGGCATAGATGATTCAATACCCAAATTAAAAAAAGAAGGGTTTGATAGCTACTTGTTTACTAATAACAAGGCAAATTATATTGTGCAAGCAGTATTTGAACCAGAACAAATCCATATATTAGGGTCTAAACAAGATATAGAGGGATTTAAGAAATTTGTAGAACAACCAATAATAGAAGAAATTAAAGAAATAAAACCAGAAGGACTCCCTTCAATTGATAGAACAAATAAAACTTGTAAATAATGCCTTGTAAAATAAAAATAAAAGAAAATTTAATAGATAAAGTAGAAAAGCTTTCTAAAGAAGGTTTAGGTAAACCTATTGCAGAAGCTAAGGTAATTGCAAAAAATGTAAATTCAGAATTTGGAGAAAAAGTTGTAGAGTTTTTACAAACAGGTAGTGATTTTATAGACAGAGTTATTAATATTTCTGATAATTTAGTTAATATTTATTTTGATAAAGAACTTCAAATTGAAGAAAAAGAGGATTTACAAAGAAAGCAAGAAGGTAATTGGGAAATTAATGAAGAAGGGGATATAACAATACCAGAACAAAATGTTTTCAAAAAACTAAAATCTAATAAAGTGTCTAATTATTTAGACAATAATCAAGAAACTCCTGTAAAAGAAACTCCTAAAATAAATAATACTAAACAAGATATTATTAAAAAACTTAAAGATGTAATGTCCACATTAGGTATTAAAACAGAACAACTAGATGTTTTATTTAATAAACAATCAGAGATTAATAGACTTACACTTCAATTACAATCTGACCCCAGTAATAAGACTATTCAAAAACAAATAGATGAATTAAAAGCAGAAGGTATAGATGAAGAAACAGAAGGGTTAGTAGATATTACAAATAAACTAATTCAATTTTCACAAGGTAATTTTTCTGATATTAATTTTACAGAAGAAGCTGTACACGTTCTTGTTGATATTTTAGAAAGTAAAAACCTTGAGTTATACAACAATCTAAAAGAACAAATTTGGAAATTTAAAATATATAAAGAAACTCTTGATACATATAAGAATGACCCAGAATATCAAAAAGATGGTAAAACAGATATTGATAAAATAAAAAAAGAAGCTGTAGGTAAACTATTTACACAGATATTACATGCAGATATTCCTGAACAAGAAAATGATGTTACAATATTTGAAAAGTTTGTAAATAAAGCTTTAGATTATATTAAAGGATTATTTCGTTCTCTGCCAATAGAAAAAGCTTATGATTTTATAGAAGCTCAGAAAAGTTTATTAAATGTAGATAAGGGAGATGTGGATAATCTTTCTGAAGGTGTATTTAAAAAGAAAAGAGATTTTAGAAAAATTACGCAATTAAAAAGAAAGTTAGATTACAGACTTACAAGTTTTAAAAATGAAAAACAATTATTTGATTTCTTTAAAAAAGAATCTGATGAAATTATAATTGAAGAAAAAAAAGATGCTAATGGAAATATAATATTAGATGAAAACGGATTACCTAAAACAGAATACACAAAATTAGGTAAGTCTTTTGAAAGGGTGTCTAGTATATTAGACTACATGCTTAATAATTTCTTTAAGAATAAAACAACTAATGAAGAAGCTTTATTATTAGCGGAACAAAAAGCTAAAAAAGGTACACAATTACACTCTGTAATGGAATCTATTATTAATAGACTCATAGATGTAAATACAGGACTTTTACAACCAAATCCCCCATCAGAAACAAGATATACAATAAAAACTAATTTAGCAGGGCAATCTTTTAAAGTGTATGATATAGATGGGGTTGTAATTAAAGGAGAAATATTTGACAAATTAGAAGAGTATGCTACAAACTTATTAAATTCCTATCCTGTAGGAACTAGATTTATTACAGAAATGAAAGTAATGAACCCTAAAGAGGGGTATGCAGGTACAATAGATTTTGTTGCATTTATGCCTAATATGGAAATAGATGTACTAGATTGGAAATCACATAACCCTTATTATTATGATACAACATCTGGTACATATAAAACTAAAGGGGATATAAACACATTTTCTCAAAGAAGACATAGAAAACAGTTAGAATTATATAAAAATGCACTAAATGTTTATTCAAGAGAAAATTTAAAATTTAGAAATGTACATACAGTTCCAATAGCTACATTAATTAGAGCTAGAAAAATTGATGTTACAAAACCTTTATCTTCCACTAATCAAGAGTATTATATTGATGGTATAGAAATAGGAGACCAAGATTTTACTAAAATTAATAGGCTTGATTTACTTCCTGTATCTATAAAAACACAAAGTACAAATAATAAGGATTTAGATGGTTTGATAGAAAAGTTATGGGTGGCTTATGAAAAACTAGAAGCTAAAAGGTATGCAGAAGCAGATAGAAGTAAAAAAACTATAGAATTAGATAATATGCTAAAAGCAATTAGAATGTTGCAATTAACTAAAAATGCTGATTATATGGTAAATTTATTTGATTCTAATTTTATTAGATTTAATAAATTAAGTAAGTATGATATGCCTTGGCTTGATACAGTGGAACAAAATCAAAAAATACTTTCTCCAGAACAAGATGCTGAATTAGAGGAATTTTTTAAAGAAGTTAAATTTGCTGATGATTTTTTAACTACATTTAAAGGATTTTCTACAGTGTTAGTAAAATTGTTTCCAGATAAACATTTTCGTACACTACAACAACAAAATGTAATAGATAAGTTACAAAATATTGAAAATAATGCAGAAGCTGTTAAAAAAAGTTTAGATGATAAAGTTGTAGAAACTCATCAAAAATTAGCTAAAGTTTATGATATTACTAATTTTAATGATAAAGATATTGAACCTAACTTATTATCTTGGTTTTCATCTCTTTATGAAAAAGAAGCTGTTTCTTTAGTAAATTTAGCTCAATTAAAAAAAGTAATCACTTCTATACAAAAAGAAAAAAGAAAACAAACTGTAAAAGATTTTGAAAGTACTTTTGAGGAATTGAAAAAATGGTCTAAAACAAATAAAAAAAGTATTGCAGAAGCTTATTCTTTATTGTTTTTTAAAACAAAAGATGGAATACCTTCTTTACATGATAAAATTTCTAAAGAATTTTATAAAGAGTTTAAAGAAAAACAGGCAGAATTTAAAAAAGAATACAATAAAATAGCTCAAACTTTAACAAAAGGGGGTTATAAAGGGGTTACATTAGAAAATGAATTAAAAAGACAGTATCAAACATTAAGTAAAAAATGGATAGATGATAATATAGACCTTGTTAATTTCAATAAATTATACCAGGAGTATTACAATAAAACAAAAGATGGCATTGATAATACTATTTTTGATGCTGACCCAGTTAAAAATGATATAATTAAGACACAAAAACTAAAAGATTGGGTTGTAAAAAATGATATATTTACATCTCCTGATAGGCTTTATTATTCAGAATTAGTTCAACCTAAAGATGGTATTGGAGAATCTGATGAATATAAAGTGTTAAAACAATCTAGTAATAAGGCTTTATTAAATGCTTATAATTTATATTTTAAAACAAACAAAAAAGCATTTGTTTTAGGTATGTTATCTACATATAAAGATTTAAATACTTTTTTACCTAAAATTGCAGAAACTAGAACTGTAAAATATAGTCCTATAGAAAAAGCTTTTTGGAATAATTTTTTAGTTAAATTAAAAGGTTATTCTATTGCTGATTTTTTTGCAGGTTTACAAATTAAAGAAAACTATAAAGAAAATTATAAATTAGAAGTAATAGACCAATTATCAGAACTTGGTAATAGAATACCTGTAAGTTTTCTTTATAAAAGAAAAAATGAAGAACTTTCTGATGATTTACATCAAATTATGTATAAATGGGCTGAACATATAAATTCTTATGAAACACTATCTTCTTTTGAAAACAGAATACTTAGTTTAAATATATTACAAAAAATTAGAGAATCTTTATCTCTAGGTAGTGGTGGAGGAACAGCTTCTAATAAAAAAGTAACAGAACAAGTTGAAAGATATATTAATGACATTTTATACAATGTACAAGATAATCAAATAGGTTCTTTTAAATATGTAATAGAAAATTTACAAAGATGGGCGCAAAGAACATTTTTAGGACTGAATATTAAAGCAATGTTAGCTAACTTGTCTAGTGGTATAACTAACTTAGCTACTAAACCCGAATGGCAAGGTGGAGGTAGGAGTAATTCTGCTAAAGCTAGTTATTTACAAAATCAAATATTAAAAAAAGATAAATTTAGAGATATTTTAGGAAAAGAGTTTTCAGTTACACCAGAATTTATAAAATTTATGGATACAAAATACTTTTCTAGGCATGAAGATGAGTCAAAACAATTTTCAACAGGTTTTATAAAAAGTTCTATAGATGAGGCTTTAATGAGTGGTTTTTCTTATACAGACCACATTATACAAGATACAACACTAATAGCCAATGCTTTAATTCATACAGTTATAGATGATAAAATAGTAAATATTATTAAATATGTAGAAGCTAAATATCCAGATATTTACGAAAAATCTCAAAAAGAACAAATTGAGATAAGAAAAAAAATAAATAAGGAAATTGAAGAATTAAAAAAACAAAATCTACTTATACAATATTCTGAAGGAAAATTAAACAATTTACACAAAGGTAATCTTATTGATTTTCAAGAATATGTAAAGGATATTGTTAAAGATATTCTTGGTAATATGTCTGAAGAAGATAAAACAGAATATAAATTAAATTACATAGGGTCTAAATTAATGTTTTTAAAAAATTGGATACCTAGATTAGCTTCTTATAGATCTAAAACACTATCAAAAAATAAACAAAAAAATACTTATGAAGAAGGTACTTATAGAAATTTAGCTTATTACACAACACGTACAGGTATTTCAAATTTTGTTAAAATAACTTTAAATACTTTACCATTTATAGGTAATGTTCTTCAATCTGTCAATAAAACAAAACTTACAAATAATATAAATCTTCAAAATTCAGCTAAAAATGAATATCAAAGACAATCTAAATTATATAAAGAAAATGACAGAACGTTAGATATAACAGAAGAAGAATTTATTACACAACAACTAGAAACATTACAACAAGGATTAAAAGAAATTAACACTGTATTAATTGTATATGCTTTAGGTGTTTTAGCTAGTGGTCTTGGAGATGATGATGACAAAAAAAATAAATGGAAATGGAAAATTGTAACAGACTTGTTATTTAAAAAAGAACAAGAATCTTCATTTTTTATAAATCCTAACAGTATGGTGGATGTAATAACAAGAAACTTAGCTCCTCAATTAGCTTTTATAGGTAACATATTAAATTTAATACAAGAAGTAGGTAAACAAGGGTTACAAGAAGTTGGTATCTTAGATGATGAAACAGAAACTGATGCAAAAACTTCAGGTTCTTATAAAGTAGCTAGAAAGACATTACAAGTAGTTCCAGCAGGTTCAGCTATTGATAGATGGTTTATTAACGATAAAACAAGAATACCTACAGAAGTTGTTGAAGATTTAGAAGAAAAATAATAATGTTAATTACTGTTAATGCCTTGTTTATTTCCTTTTATTGCCTTATAATTGTGTCATTAAATAACAAAATAAAAACAAAATGTACACAAAAACACGTTTTAAAAACATTTACAAGACAGAAACATCTTACAGAGTAAGAGTAATGAAAAATGGTAAAAAATACAGTAAAAACTGTGAAAAATGCAAAGATGCAATTTCTTTTAGAAACGAAATTTTAAATTCTAATGTCTAAGAAACAAGAAGAAACACCTGTAATTGAAAATAGAGTTCCTTTAGAATTGACTTCTAAACCAGAAGAAGTATTTGAAATTACAGGAAAAGAATTAGCTGCTTTCTTTCAAGCTCAAAAACTATTCTTTGAATTCTCTAATTTATTCAAGCATGGTTTTGTTCAAACATTAGAAGCTTTTAAGGAAAAACAAATCTCTTTAGGTAAATTACGTTACATATATCCAGAAGATATTAGAGAAGTAATTAAAGAAGATGGTACAAAAGTAAAAGAATTGAGAGAAGATTTTTTTGAAGATACATCTACACAGACTAGCTGATAATGATTTAATTCGCAGTTGTTAGAATGTATAAAGGGGAGTGTTTAGCTCCCCTTTTTTATTTATACATCCATAAGTCTTTTCCATTCTTCTTTGTATAATAATTCATCAAATGGAATTATTTCCTTTTCAAAATATTCTTCTTGACTAGTTAAATGATAGGTATTACACAAAGGACATAAGTAATATCTTGACTCTCTCCTATACTTTTTACCTTTATTCCTTTTAACCTCATTTAACACTGTTCTAACCTCTTTTAAAGAATACCCATTTTTATTGCACATCTTTTTTAAAAATTAATAATGTATTTTTAAACCAAGGGGCTTCACTTAAATTAATACTTCTCACTTCTTCAGTTTCTTTTTCCATTAACTTAAAACCTCTTTTCTCTATTTCAGGTATAATTTCATGGTTATCTAAACAATTAACATGCCCAAACCCTTCTTGACCTCTTACAGCCCAAGAAGTAATTAAATAACCATTACAAGCATTTGTAATATTATCTAAATACACATTCATATATTCAGCAGGAATATGCTCTCCCACTTCTAAAGATATTACATTTCCTTTAACAAATAGATTAAAAGGTAGAGTCAAATCTTTTGTTTCTATAGATTGTGTAACTTTATTTTTAGGTATGTTACCTTCAAATCCAAAAACTGCTTCAAAATCATTTTCATATAAATCTTTTATGTAGTTACCGATTCCACAGCCAAAATCATATATAATAGTTTCTTTTTCATCTTTTAAAAATTCACATATCCATTTACTTAATTCTGTACAATGTACATGGTGAATATGAGCTGTTTCTCCATTCCAATATCCTGTTTCTGCTATTTCTTTCATTATTTTTTGATTTTTATGAACCAACAATCATTTTCTACTTTATCAGGAGTTCCTAACAATTCTCTTACAGCTTTTCCAACACCTTCCCAAGCTGTATAATCATGTCCTGCCATAATAGCACCATCTTTCATTTTAGGTAGCCAAGCTTTAATATCTTTAATCACTGCTTCATAAGAGTGTCCGGCATCTAAAAACGAGCAGTCAATACTATTATCTAAAAAATAATCAGCAGCTTCATAAGAATAATTTACCATTGTTGTAAATTTATCTTCTAAGTGTTTAGTGTTTTCTTTAAATTCCTCATACATTTTAGAAACATTTACTTGTTTGTATGCTTCCACTTCTTTTTTATCTGTAGAACCACTATCTCCTTCAAATGTATCCACTGTATAAAATTGAATATTTCTACCTTTATTTACCATTTCTGTTACAATAAAAGATGTAGATTTCCCTTTATATGCTCCTAGTTCTACAAATATCCCTCCTTCTGGAGTATTATTTAATAATTCTAAGTATTGGTCTTCCATATTAAACCAACCTTCTATTTCTTTGTAATTATGTTCTATTTCCATATTAATATTTCTTCTTTGTTAAAATTTTGTTTATTGTTATTATAATAATTTTTTGCCACTTCAAATTTATCAATTATTGTTTGTTCATTTTCATTATAGTGTATTCCCCAATTATTTTTTTTATTTTCATCTGATAATCTTGAAGCATTTTGTTTGTAGCGTTTAATAATATATTCTGCACTTAAATAACTAAAATGTAATAAATTATATTTATTATCAGATAATCTCACTTCTCCTACAGGATTAGCTGTATGACAACCTGCACTATAATTAATCTCTTGTATTTTGTTTTTATTAAACAAGTAGTATTTATCATATTGTTTAGCTCTTACACCATAAAACATATCTTCTACTTTATTAGTGTCTACAATATTATACATATTATAACCTTTTGAACTGATGATTGTGTTTCCTAATTCTTGCTCAACATTTAATTGTTTTTCATTAATGTCTAACATTTCATCAACATCACACACTAATACCCAATCTGTAGCAGCATCTTTCCAACAATTATTCTTAATCTGAAGATATGTACTGTCACTAAGCTTATTACCTGTGTCATATTGTATAACTTCACAGTTATTATCTAATGCTATTTGTCTAGTATTATCAGTGCTGTAATTATCATAAACCACTATACTACAATTAGGAAATCTTCCTCTATACCATTTAATAAAATATGGTAACATTATTTCTTCATTATACGCAATTGTAAATATTTTTATATTCATATTTTTATTTTTGTAAGGACAAAAAGCACAAGAGTTTTTACAGCACTTACCTCGTGCTAATAAAAACTCTCTGCTTAATGGTTTATAATTCATTTAATTGCAAACTTTTAAATTTTTATTATGAATGTAAAATAAAATCAGACGCTCTAAAATGAAAGTTACGAAGTTAAAAAAGTCTAAATTTGTAGCTTCTTTTAATTGTTCTGGTGTTAATCCTCCTTTGTATTGAGCATCTCTATTCACTTCATACCAAAATGATGTATTTTCCATATATTCAAGACTTGGCTTAATCCAATTATTAATATAATCTTTATAATATTCAGATTTCATAATAAATTGATTAGCATATATAGGTGTTACATTTAATTCTTTTGTGTATTCCACACCTAAATGACTTAATGTCTTTTGTAATAAATCTTCTATTCCTG
>JACCDG010230939.1_pt1 | contig 10426 bp, 10 predicted proteins | sample 7442471 | NCBI WGS metagenome assembly JACCDG01 (sample SAMN15323444, study PRJNA562643) | freshwater metagenome | isolation source: river surface water | place: USA:Blue River Watershed | collected 2017-08-17 | reverse complement strand
GGCGCACAGCGCCGCGCCGGCGTAGCCCGCCACCTGCACGCCGATCTCGCGCCCCTGCAGCTTCATCTCGATGCGCGCCAGCGCAAGGTAGTCGCCCAGCCTGTCCAGTGCGATCACGGACAGCTTTTTTGCCTTCTGCAAGGTCTCCAGCACGCGAACGCTCCCGGTCCGCTCAGCCGCGGCGCAGCATCGCGCCGACCAGCAGGCCGACGCCGGCGGCGATCGCGACCGACTGCAGCGGCTTGTCGCGCACGTAGTCGGCGGTGAAGTCGCGCCCCTGGCTGAACTGCCGGCCCGCCTGTTCGGCAAAGCCGCGCGCGGCGTGGCGCACCGACGTGAAGCGCGCAAGGATCCGGTCGCGCGCCTCGCGCAGTTCGTTCTCGTTCAGCGTGGACGCATGAGACATCAGCGCATCGAGGTCGCTCTTCAGGTTCGTCAGATCTTCGCGCATCCGCACCGTCTTGCCGCCGCTGCCAAAGGCGCCGGCAGCGCCGGTCTGGCCGGTGTCGCGTTGCAGGGCAGCGGTTTCGGTGCCGGCCGTCGGATAATTCGTTTCCATCGATTCATCTCCTGCGGTTGCGGGAAGGCGGCTCGCCCCTCTGCGTCGGGCCGACGGGCTGCAGCGCCATCATTCGATAGGACATCGGCGCGGCGACAAGTTCGGGCTTTTGATCCGCGTCGCAGCAGGCGATCCGTCCCCCAGCCGCCGGCTTGACCTGTTCGTGGTCGGTGCGGGGCCGCCGAAGGGAAGATCGCGGATCCGGGCCGGCGTGCAAGATTCGGCAGGAATTTCGCCATGCTAAGATTCAATGGATCATTAATCTTCATCCATCAATAACAAGGGAGACTGACTTGAAGATGCGTAACCTTTCCTTCGCCGTCGCGATGGCTTTTGTCGCTGCCCCCGGCGCACAGGCCCAGGTGTCGAACGACACCGTCAAGATCGGCTTTATCACCGACATGTCCGGCGTGTACGCGGACGTCGACGGCCCGGCCGGCGCGGATGCGATCAAGATGGCGATCGCGGACTTCGGCGGCAACGTCAACGGCAAGAAGATCGAGTTCGTGACCGCCGACCACCAGAACAAGGCCGACATTGCCGCCAGCAAGGCGCGCGAGTGGTTCGACCAGCAGGGCGTCGACATGCTGATCGGCGGCACCAACTCGGCCACCAACCTCGCGATGGCGAAGGTCGCGGCCGAAAAGAAGAAGCCGTTCATCGCGATCGGCGCGGGCACCTCGCGCCTGACCAACGAGGAATGCACGCCGTACACGGTTCACTATGCGTATGACACCGCGGCGATGGCGCGCGGCACGGCCGCGGCGCTGACCAAGCAGGGCAACAAGGACTGGTACTTCCTGACCGCCGACTATGTGTTCGGCATCTCGCTGGAGAACGACGCCTCGCAGATCGTCAAGGCACAGGGCGGCCGCGTGCTCGGCACGGTGCGCCATCCGCTGGCCGCATCCGACTTCTCGTCCTTCCTGCTGCAGGCGCAGAACTCGAAAGCGCAGGTGCTGGGACTGGCCAATGCCGGCGGCGACACCGTCAACTCGATCAAGGCGGCCAACGAATTCGGCGTGAACAAGAAGATGAAGCTGGCCGGCCTGCTGATGTTCGTCAATGACGTGCATGCGGTCGGCCTGAATGTCACGCAAGGCATGTACCTGACCGACGGCTGGTACTGGGACACGAATGACGAATCGCGCGCGTGGGCGAAGAAATTCATGGCCCGCAACAAGAAGGCGCCGTCGATGCTGCACGCAGCCGACTATTCGGCAACGACGCAGTACCTGAATGCGGTCAAGGCGATCGGCACTGACGACGGCGACAAGGTGATGGCCAAGCTGAAGTCGACCAAGATCAATGACCTGTTCGCGAAGAACGGCGTGATCCGTCCGGACGGACGCATGGTGCATGACATGACGCTGATGCAGGTGAAGTCGCCGGCCGAGTCGAAATACCCGTGGGACTACTACAAGGTCGTGCAGGTGATTCCGGGCGATCACGCCTACATGACCAAGGCCGAGTCGAAGTGCGCGCTGTGGAAGTAAGCTGATCCGGCAGCAAGGAACGGCGCGGCTTGCCGCGCCGTTTTCACGCCGGCGTGCCGCGGGCGTCATCTTTACAGGGAATACCGTTGTTGAAGATCACACGTTTTTTGCGTTTGCTTTTGCTGCCCCTCATGCCCCTGACGGCGCTGGCCGCCGGCTTGCCCGACGGCTCCGACGGGCTGCGCTGGCAAGAGCCGGTCGCTCGCCTGCCGAATGCGCAGAAAGTGGCCGAGTCGCCGTATTACCAGTGCTACCGCAGCGGCGACGGCAGCGCCGTGTTTGGCGGCGCGCCGGTTGCCAACAAGCGTTGGTGCTTCGCCGGCGACCGACTGTATTTCGTGCAGATGGAATTCAGCGGGCAGCCGGCCTATGAACGCGTGCTTGCCGAAGCCCGGTCGCAATGGGGCGAAGGCCGTGCCGGCGAACGCTTCACCGAGACGACGGTCTGGGGCGGGCAGGCCGAGCCGGTCTATGTGGAACTGGAGTACAGCAAGATCGACCAGCGCGGGACGCTGGCGCTGGTCTACCTGCCGGTCTATCGCGAAACGCAGGAAGCAAGCCGCCAGCAGCGCGCGCGTGCCCGTCCCGGCGCGGGATTCTGAGCGTTCCGTGTGACTTTTGGTATTTCCAGAAGTTAATTATTTTTCATATAGCAAACTTTGCTATTTCGGCAGATTATTGCATAATGGAAATATCTGCAACTTGGGTGTTTCCGTCCGGCAAATTCGCATAGTGCGACGCTGCGTGGCGGTGGCCACTGCCACAAATGCAAACTTGGCTGCAACAGTCGGAGCAAGCGATACGCGCCGCAAACCGCCGGATCGGATGGGTTTGGGCGCTGGCTTGCGTGCTGCTGATTGCGCTCGTCTGGGGAGCGGCGGCCATCAAGATCACGCTGGATCGCCAGCATCTGCTCGACAAGCTGCAGGCTGACACCGAATTCCGCGCCAAGTCTTCCGCCGAACAGCTGCTGCGCACGGTCAGCCAGATCGACCAGCTGTCGATGTCGATCAAGTACCAGTGGGAGCGTAATGCGGCGCCGCTGGATCTCGAAGAGCAATACCGCAAGGGCGTCTATCAGGGGGGGCTGTATCCGGTTGCGCTCGATGCGGACGGCTTTGCGGTCACCAGCACCCGCAACCTCGCGCGCGGCACCTTCATGGGCGACCTGGATTTTTTCACCCAGACCCGCCAGAGCAAGCATTCGATGCTGATGATTGCGCATCCGACCGAAGGGCGCGGCGGATTTGCGGGCAAACAGATCGTTCGCTTCTCACGCAGCCTGAACAAGGCTGACGGCAGTTTCGATGGCGCGGTGCTGATCGCCGTCGAGCTCGACAGCCTGATGTCTTTCCATGAGATGACGCAGCTGATTCCGGGCGATTCCCTGTCCGTGCAGTTCACTGACGGCGCGGCGCTGGCGGTCCGTGGCAGCGAGGGGCGGGCCGGCATTTTCCTGGCCAGTCCGTCGCTGGACCAAAAGCACGGCACGCGGCTGGTGGAGTCGGCCAGCGGCGCCAGTCAGCCGCATGCGGTCAGCTGGCAGCGGCTCGAAGATTACCCGCTGGTGGCGATCGCCGCGTCGAACGTCGACAGCGCGCTGGCGCCTTATCGGTCGACACAGCTCACCTATGTCGCCATCGCCGCGCTGGTGAGCCTGATGCTTGCAGGCGTTGCGGTCTTTGGCGCGATCTCGCAGATTCGTCAGTCGGTACAGCGGCGACATCAGTCTCAGGTGCAGGCAACGTTCCGGCTGGCGGTCGACGGTGCGCGCGAGGCGTTCTACATGATCCGCCCGATCGAAGGCGACAGCGACGAATGGCTGCTGGAAGACTGCAACGAGCGCGCGGCGGAAATGCAGCGGCGCCAGCGCAATGAACTGGTCGGCAGTCGCCTCAGCGAGTTGTATGAAGGCCGGTTGCTGGCCGGCATCCAGGGCTTTCTGCGCAAGGTGCAGAAGGACGGCTTCATGGAGGACGAGTTCTCCATGCCGGACGGTTCGTCCCATGTGGCGGGCTGGTTCCAGCGGCGCGGCGTGCGCTCCGGCGCTGGCATTGCCGTCACCGTACGCGACGTGACCGAGTCGCGCAAGCAGGCCGAGAAGCTGGTCACGCTGGTGCGTACCGATTCTCTGACCGGCCTGCCGAACCGGCACTGGCTGAACGATTTCCTGCCGGCCGCGCTCGAGTGCGCACGCGAGCGCGGGCGCAAGGTCGCGCTGCTGTACCTCGACCTCGACAACTTCAAGAACATCAATGACGCGCTCGGGCACCGCACCGGCGATGAAGTGCTGCAGAAGGTCGGCGAAGAGCTGCGATCGGCGCTGCGCCATGAAGACTACCTGGTGCGCACCGGCGGCGACGAGTTCACCGTCGTTATCGAAGACCTCGGCGACGATGCTTCGAAGGTGGTCGGGCAGGTTGCCGCCAAGCTGATGGAACTGCTGGCTGGCCTCGGCGCCGGCACCAGCTGGCGCATGTTCAGCCTCAAGGCGTCGATCGGCATCAGCCTGTATCCCGAGCATGGAGGTGATGTCGATTCGCTGATGCGCGCTGCCGACATCGCGATGTACGAGGCCAAGGCGCTTGGCCGCGCGCAGTTCCAGTATTACGACGAATCCTTCGCCGAGCGCATCCGCGAGCGCATCTCGATCGAGCATGCGCTTGAACAGGCGATCCGCAACGACGAATTCGTCATCTATTACCAGCCGCGCGCCGACGCGCGCAGCGGCCGCTTGTGCGGCATGGAGGCGCTGATCCGCTGGCAGCATCCCGAGCGCGGTCTGGTGCCGCCGCTCGAATTCATCGGCGTGGCCGAGCAGACCGGACTGATCGTCCCGATCGGCGACCTGGTGGTGAAGAAGGTCTGCTCGCAGATCGCCACCTGGCGCAATGCCGGCGTGCAGGTCAAGCCGGTGTCGATCAATGTCTCGGCGCTGCAGTTGCGCACTGACGGCCTGCGGCAGGCGCTGGCGACCTACCTTGCCGAGTACGGCCTGCCGGCGTCGATGGTAGCCATCGAACTGACCGAGTCCAGCATGCTCGACGAGGGCGGCGTCGCGCAGGAAGAACTGCGCAACCTGCGCAACATGGGCGTGGAGCTGGAGATCGACGACTTCGGCACCGGCTACTCGTCGCTGTCGAAGCTGCAGAGCCTCGACATCGACGTGCTGAAGATCGACAGGTCCTTCGTGCAGCGTGTCGGCGACGACGAGCAGGCGCATGCGCTGTGCGACACCATGGTGTCGATCGGTCGCAGCCTGCACATCACCGTGGTGGCCGAGGGGGTCGAGCGGGCCGAACAGCTGGCCGCGCTGCAGCGCATGGGCTGCGACCAGATCCAGGGCTACCTGCTGGCGCCGCCGGTGCCGGCCGACGAGATCCCGGACCTCATCGACAAGAACTTCTTCCCGAGCGACCTGCAGATCGCCTGAATCCTTTCGTCCTTCAGCTGAACAGCGCGCGCAGCTTGCGCTCGTCCGGCGCATGCACGACGCCGCGCTCGGTGATGAGTGCCGTCACCAGTTCGGCCGGCGTCACATCGAATGACGGATTGCGCACATTGACGCCTTGCGCGGCCCACTGCGCATCACGAAAACCGGTGACCTCGGCCGCGGCTCTTTCCTCGATCGGTATCTCGCGCCCGGTGGACACCGACAAGTCGATCGTCGACAGGGGGCAGGCGACATAGAACGGGATGCGGTGCCGCGCCGCGAGCACCGCCACCATGTAGGTGCCGATCTTGTTCGCAACATCGCCATTGGCGGCGACGCGGTCGGTGCCGACGATTACTGCGTCGATTTCGCCCTGCGCCATCAGGTAGCCGGCCATGTTGTCGGTGATGAGGGTCAGCGGTATCTTTTCCTGCACCATTTCCCAGGCGGTCAGCCGCGCGCCCTGCAGGAATGGGCGGGTCTCGTCCGCGATCACGCTGATCCGCTTGCCCGACCCGACCGCCGAGCGGATCACGCCGAGCGCGGTGCCGTGGCCGGCCGTCGCCAGCGCACCGGCATTGCAGTGCGTGAGCACGCGCGCGCCGTCGGGCAGCAGCGCCGCGCCGTGCTCGCCCATCTGCCGGTTGATGCGCAGGTCTTCATCATGGATGGCCTTCGCTTCGGCCAGCAGCGCCTGCGCGAGCGCGATGCCGTCGGCGCCGGGATGCGCAGCCGCGTGCGAAGCGCGCAGCCGCTGCATGCGCTGCAGCGCCCAGTTCAGGTTGACCGCAGTCGGCCGGCTGTTCGCCAGCACCTGCACGGCCGCATCCAGCGCCGCATCGACAGCAGGGCGCGCCTGCGCCTGCAGCCGCAGCGCCTCCAGCGCCACGCCATAGGCGGCCGCGACGCCGATGGCCGGCGCGCCGCGGACCACCATCGTGCGGATGCCGTCGGCAACGCCGGCGGCAGAATCATAGGGGAGGTATTCGAACACGGCCGGCAGCCGGGTCTGGTCGATCATCTCGAGCCGGCCGTGGCCGGGCGCATCGACCCAGCGCAGCGTGACGACCGCGTCAGCAGGAACAGCAGGCGTCATGTCAGTGACCCGCGAATTCGCACAGCGTAAAGACGGTCAGTCCCATCTTCTCCAGCTTTTCGCGGCCGCCGAGCTCGGGCAGGTCGACCACGAACGCGCAGTCGGTCACCTCACCGCCGAGGCCGCGTACCAGCATCACGGTCGCCTGCGCGGTGCCGCCGGTGGCGAGCAGGTCGTCGACCACCAGCACCTTGTCGCCGGCGTTGATCGCGTCGTCGTGCATCTCGATGCGGTCATGGCCGTATTCGAGCGCGTACTCGTGGCCGGTGGTCTTGCCGGGCAGCTTGCCCTTCTTCCGCACCGGCACGAAGCCGACGCCGAGCGCATAGGCGAGCGGCGCGCCGAAGATGAAGCCGCGCGCCTCGGTGCCGACCACCTTGCTGATGTCCGTGCCGCGATAGCGTTCGACCAGCATGTCGATGGTTGCCCTGAAGCCCTGTGCGTCCTTGATCAGCGTGGTGATGTCGCGGAACTGTATGCCTGCTTTCGGATAGTCGGGAATGGTTCGTATCAGTGACTGGATGTTCATGGCTTTGCCGGGTTCTGGGCATTCCTGCCGTAGTTCTGGAATTTTTCGATCACCTGCTGCATCTCTTCCGACGACAGCAACGTGGGCCTGCCTGCCTGCCGCGCCAGCAGGTATTGCTGGCACAGCGACTCGACCTCGACGGCGATGGCCATGGCCTCGTCGAGGTCGCGGCCGAGCGTGATCATGCCGTGGTTTGCGAGCAGGCAGGCCTTGCGGCCGTCGAGCGCCTCGACCGCAAGACGCGACAGCGTGTCGGTGCCGAACAGCGCGTAAGGTGCGCAGCGGATCGAGTCGCCGCCGGCGACGGCGATCATGTAATGGAAGGCCGGTATGTCCTCGCGCAGGCAGGCGATCGCGGTCGCGTACGGCGCATGCGTGTGCACCACTGCGCCGATGTCGTCGCGCGCCTTCAGGATGTCGCAATGGAAGTGCCATTCGCTGGACGGCTTGCCGATGCCGATCACCTTGCCGTCATAGCCGACGGCGACGATGCGGCTGGGCGTGATCTCGTCCACCGCCACGCCGCTGGGCGTGACGAGAAAATGGTCTTTCTCGCGGCAGCTGACGTTGCCGGAGGTGCCGCGGTTGAGTCCGGCGGACTCCAGCTTCTTGCAGGCGGCGACGATCTGTTCACGAATCAGTACGCTCATGGTGTCAGCATCCTTCCCGCAACGGCGGACAGTTTTTCCAGCATCGCCGGATCGCGCGCGTCGGGCGCGGTGATCAGCGCGTGCTGCAGCGCGCTTCGGCATGCGCAGCCGGCCGCGTGCGCATCGGCCTTCAGGTGGGGCACGGCATGCCGTACCAGTTCGCGTCCCTTGTTCGCATTCGCGACCAGCACCGCGACGATCTGGTCGACCGTCACATGCGCATGGTCGGGATGCCAGCAATCGAAGTCGGTGACCATCGCCACGCTGGCGTAGCAGATCTCGGCCTCGCGCGCGAGCTTCGCCTCGGGCATGTTGGTCATGCCGATCACGTCGCAGCCCCATTGCCGGTACAGGTGTGACTCGGCCTGGCTGGAGAACTGCGGGCCTTCCATGGCGAGGTAGGTGCCGCCGCGCACGGCGTCGATGCCGGCGGCAGCGGCGGCCTGCTGCAGCCAGTCGCCCAGCCGCGAGCAGACCGGGTGGGCCATCGACACATGTGCGACGAAGCCCTTGCCGAAGAAGGATTTCTCGCGCGCGAAGGTGCGGTCGATGAACTGGTCGACGATCACGAAGGTGCCCGGCGCCAGATGCTCTTTCAGCGAGCCGACCGCCGACAGCGACAGCAGGTCGGTCACGCCGAGCCGCTTGAGCGCATCAATGTTGGCACGGTAGTTCACTTCGGACGGCGGTATCCGGTGGCCGCGGCCGTGTCGCGGCAGGAAGGCCATCGGCTGGCCGGCCAGCGTGCCGGTCAGGATCTCGTCCGAAGGATCGCCGAACGGGGATTCGACCCGCACCCACTGGCGATCTTCCAGGCCGTCGATGTCATAGATGCCGCTGCCGCCGATGACGCCGACGACGTTGCGCGCTGGACTGCCTTGCATAGGGGGTTCCGAAGAAGAAGGGACAAGGCATTGACTGTATCAAATATCTTTTGCGACATCTAATTCGCGCTGGCCACATTGCGCAAGGCTGTCATTCATGTGACACCCGACGCGTATGCGAAGACAAAATTTTTCAGTATCCGGCCGAGTGAACTTCGGGCTCTGGTCAGAGATCAGATTCGTATCGCTTCTTTATTCAGGAAAGGATAGATCATGAAGACCTTGCTCTCTGTTTCGCTCGCGACGGTGCTCTCCGTTACCGGTGCTTCGACCATGGCCGCACCAATGGTCACAAAGGTGGCGGCACCTCAGGAGATGTCGGATGCACAGATGGATCGCGTGGCTGCCGGTATCGCGAACTTCGGCAATCTTGTCGCTATTGACGTCAACAACGTACTCAACAATAACGACGTGCAGGTGGCCGTTCCTGTCAACGCCGCCGTTGCCGTTGGTGCGGTCGGCATCCTCAGTCGCCAGACCGGGATCCTGACCGACGCGACTGCGCCGGGCCGACTGAACCAGCGTCCGTGACCGCATTCACCTGCGCCGCCAGCGAAGCCCCGGCCATCCGTGCCGGGGCTTTTTCTTGGTGCTTGCCAGCGTTGCTGGCTGTCGCATTTGCATGCAGCGGCTGTGCGGTCCCGGCGCAGCCGGAGCCGGTATGGGCGCCGGTACAGTCACTGCTGGAGCGCAGGCAGAACCATGTGGTAACCCAGCGCTGGGACCTGAGTTGCGGCGCCGCTGCGATGGCCACGCTGATGAACTACCAGCATGGCGAGGCGTTCACGGAAAAGGCGGTTGCCGAATCCATGCTTCGCCGCAGCGACCCGCTGACCGTGCGCATCAAAGGTGGCTTCTCGCTGCTCGACATGAAACGCTTTGCGCAAAGGCAGGGCTATCGCGGGCGCGGCTTCATGCAGTTGCAGTTCGACCAGTTGCTGGCCAGCGTGCCTGCGATCGTTCCGGTCGAGCTGGGGGGCTACCGGCATTTCGTGATTGTTCGCGGCGCAGTCGCGGACCGTGTGCTGCTGGCCGATCCGGCCTTCGGCAATCGCAGCTTGCGCGAATCCGAATTCCGCAGCGCGTGGCTGGCCGGCATCGCCTTCGTGGTGGAACGTCGCGACGGGCTTGCGCCGCCCGTAAGGCTTGGCATCGAAGCTGTGGATTTTCTCAGGGTCCCGGAAAGCGTCATCAGGCAAGCTGTGCGATGACCTGCGGGGCGCAGGTTGCGCCTTTCCGGAGATTTGCCGTTGAAGCTTCCATCGCTCATGCGCCGGGATTGCCGGCTGCTGTTTGCCGCTTGTCTTGCGCTCTGTCCGGCGGCGGCGTCCGCCACGGACGCGCAGGTCGGTGCAAAGATCGCCGCGCTGCTCGCGCGGATTGATGCGCTGGAGCGCCGGCTCGCCGCGATCGAAGGCGGCGCGTCGGCGGCGGCATCGCCGCAGCGCCTTGCCGCCGAGCCGCCGGCCGGGGCCGGACAGCCGGCTGCCGCGGCGGAACCCGCAACGCCGCAGGACGAAATGGCGCGCGCGCTCGAGCGTGCGCTGGTGCGAGAGGGCGGGTTGTTGCTGCCGGCCTCGGCGGCCGAGGTCGAGCCGCGCTGGAGCTACCTGCATCGTTCGCAGTCGGGGCTTGAGCTGTTGCAGGTCGGTGGCCAGCCGCAGCTTGCGCAGGTGGACAGGCGCGCGGATGTGCAGCAGCTGGCCGTCGGACTTCGTCTCGGCCTGCCTGCGCAGATGCAGCTGGACTTGCTGCTGCCCTATGCGAGCGTGCGCGAGC
>JACCDG010851360.1_pt1 | contig 10427 bp, 9 predicted proteins | sample 7442471 | NCBI WGS metagenome assembly JACCDG01 (sample SAMN15323444, study PRJNA562643) | freshwater metagenome | isolation source: river surface water | place: USA:Blue River Watershed | collected 2017-08-17 | reverse complement strand
TAGCATAGTGCCCCAGCCTCTCCGCTATCTCGGGATAGATAGCCTTCTACGCTGGCGTCGGTGAGCTGCGCTACCATGCTTCTCAAGATGGTGAGATGTGGTGCATCTTCGGTGGACCGTGACAGCACCGGTAACTTCGAGCTGTGAAAACACAGGTGACTCTGCTAAGAGAGTCACAACTGTGCCGAGGCGTGTGTATACGTAGGGCACGTTCAATAGGCAGAGGCAACCAAGAGGGTAGAACAATGGGTGGTATCTCACGACGACGATTTCTGCACATGTCCGCTATGAGTGGTGGCGCGCTGCTCTTGGGAGATCTTGGCCGCCTCCTCGATGTGCCGTTTGTACGATCAAACGCCTTGGCGGCAGAGCCGATCAAAATCGGTATTTTGGACCCGTTATCGAGCCCCTATAAGACGTCTTCCATTCACGACGTGCATGGGGCGAACGTCGCGGTAGATCTTTTCAACAAACGCGGCGGGGTATTGGGGCGACCGGTAACGATTCTGGAGGCGGACGATGCCTCCAACCCTGATGCCGCGTTCAAAGCGGCGACGAAATTCGTGCAGGACGATCGTGTCGATGTCTTGATGGGGACCTTCAACGCTGAGTGTGCGCTCGTGGTTTCAGAGTTCGCGAAGAAGGAAAACAAACTGTTCATGGTCACGGGGGCACACTTGCCTGAATTGACCGGGGCCGCGTGTAATTCCCATACCTTCGTCTTCATGCCCAATGCCTCCATGCTGGCGCAGGCCGTTGTGCCGCAGTTAGTGAAAGCCTACGGCACTCGATGGTACATGATCACGACCAGCTCTTTGGACGGAAAAGCGATGGCTCAGGCGATGGCGTCGACAGGTCTCACTCATGGGGTGGAATTTGTGGGCGAAACCTTGCTGCCGTTCGGTTCGACGGATTTTACGTCGGCACTCACAGCGGCGAGGGACAAACGTCCGACGCTAGTGCTGCTGAATCTCTATGGATGGGATCTGGTCCACGCGCTCAAAGCCTATACCAAGTTGGAGTTAGCTAAGGACAAAATCGGTGTCGGAGGGATGATCGCCGGCGAGCAGATTGGTCGCCCGCTTGGGTATGCAAACAACGCCGGTATCTGGGGGCTTATCTGGGACCCCAAAGTGAATACGGATGGATCCAGACGATTTATCCAGGGTGTCGTGGAGAAATACAGTCATACTCCGACATCGCGCTGCTACCTTGGATACGCTGCCATGACGCAGGTCCTGGAGGCGATCCAACGAGCCGGCACCACTGAGGCGTCTGCGCTTATCAAGGCATTGGAAGGATATGAGTTTGATGGTCTGAAAGAGGGGCGATCGTATTTCCGGGCCTCGGACCACCAGCATGTGCAGGATGTCTTGGTCGGAGAGGCGTACGGAAAGGAGCTGGGGTTGGGGCACTACAAGATTCTGGCCACGGTTGCCGGTGACTCCGTGGCCACCGTCCAATCGGGTGTCTGTCAGTTGTAAGCGCGAGCCGCGCGAGTCGGTCTAGTACGAAGGAGCCAGTGCGGCCAGGCGGTCCCGGTCGTGAGTTGGTTTCTCAGGCACTGACGCCACAGTCGGCCCCTGCACAATGAGCAATTCGAGGCGGCGGTTTTTCTGGCGGCCCTGTTCGGTTGTGTTGGATGCGATGGGCCTGGAGTCGGCCAAACCGACCGCTTTGGTTCGTTCCGGAGGCATCCCTCCGGTCACCAATGCCCGGCGAGCATTTTCAGCTCGAGCTGACGACAGCGCCTTATTATCTGAAAACGTTTTCTGAAGCGCTTTGCTGAGCGCTTGATTATCGGTGTGGCCTGCCACCTGTACGAACTTGTCTGAAAGCGGGCCCAGCACAGTGCCGATGCGTTTGAGCATGGTCATGCCTTCAGGGGTGAGGGCGGCCTCCCCCGATGCAAACAACCAATTGCTGGATAGCGCGATTGTGAGGCGGCTCCCATCCTGTTTTACCGTGACAGCCTTCTGCCCGTTATCGCTTGGGAGAACCTTGAGAATCTCCTCCTTCATGGCCGCAAAACTGGCTTCACGCGCCGTAGCCTGCGAAGGACTCGTCGGTGAGGGGCCTCCAGCACGGCCGGCGTCCTTTGTGACAGATGCGGTATTTTTGTTGGCAGTCGATCCCGTCTCTCGTGGAGCCGCAGTTGCCTGGGCGCCCTTCTGACGCGGCGAAAGGTCCCGGGTCTTTTCGTTCAGCCGTTGTTCAAGCGCGGCGATGCGATGCCGGGCCTGGTAGATTTCAGCAATCATCGCATTGTATTGAGGGACCAACTTATCCCGCTCCATGAGGCGAGAGCGAACCGTCTCAAACGCTTGGTCCCGATCTCTGAGCTGCTGATCGAGTGCACTGATGCGAGCCTTTAAGGAATCAATTGTTGCCGTGGCCGTCTGTAATTGGGCGGCGAGGCTATCCCGTTCGGCATTTTCAGACTTGACGGTGCGAAGATCGTGATCCTGTCGAGCCACCTGGGCTTCTAGATCCGTGATTCGGCGTCGGGCGACATCGAGATCGGCAAGGGCGGTCGAGCGGCTTTGAAGAGCCGCCAGATCTTTCTCCCGTGTTGCGAGTTGTTGTTCTAAGGTTCCAATGCGCTGACGGGCTTGGAGTAATTCGTTGTTAGCTAAGGTTAACTGGCTGACGATTTTGTCGCGTTCAGGTGTGAGTCGGCGCAGCTCGGCCAATTCCGCATCTTTTGCGCCGAGCAACTGGTCATACGATGCCGCAGCGGGCTGGTTCTGGCGATCCCCCAATTTACTTTCCAGATCCCGGATACGATCATGGAATTCGCCGAGAGTCGTCAGGAGCTGCTCTCGCTCCTGTTGAAGCGCCAGGAGTTTTGCATCCCCTGCCGGTGCCGGGGGCGCGACAGGCTGTGTTCGAGGAACAGTTTCACAGGCTGGAGCAAGGGCAACGAGAACCATGAGCGCCCACACAGCTCGTCTCATACGATCTCTCCCGGGTCATCGGAATCCAGTGGAGTCATGTGGAGGGGGCGATAGTCGTCACAGGAACATTCAGATGGGCACAAGCCCAAATGACGGAGGCTGATCTGGTTGAGGTTGATCAGCCGGTGTGCGCACTGCGTGCCTGACGAATCGGGTGACAACCATGCACGCCCCAAGAACACGCCAGGTACTCTAGCGTGTTCTTGGGATGGACGCAAGGCGTGCACCGTGTCACTGGCGAGAACTACTGGCCGACTACAATTTCGACGCGTCGATTTTTCTGCCGCCCCTCAGCGGTGGCATTGCTGGCGATGGGCCGGCTGTCGGCGTGCCCTTTGGCGTCGATCTTGTCAGGGGCCATGCCCCCGTCCGTCAGCGCCTGGCGTGCGCTCTCGGCTCGCGCCTGGGAGAGCTCGGCGTTGGTCGGGAATCGCTTGGCCAATCGTCCCTTGATCGGCACGTTGTCCGTGTGGCCTGCCACATGGATCGAGCGATCCGGATAGTTTTTGAGCACGCTGCCGATACGATTCAACACATCCGCGCCACCGGGTTTCAGGGTGGCTTCTCCGGAATCGAAGAGCAGGGTCGTGGCTAATCCGAGGGTGAGCTGATCCCCCAATTGTTTCATCGTCACGTTGCCCTTGGAGACTTCTGCCTGGAGGAGTTTGGATAAATCGTTCTTCGCTTCGGCGAGACTGGTCTTTTGTTGGTCGAGCGCCCCGCGCAGGCCGGCCATCTCGTGGTCTCTGCGCGCGATTTCGCTTTCGAGGTCAGAGACTCGCTGCTTGGAGGCGGCAAGATCGGCTACGAGCCTATCGCGGTCACCGGCCGCACCCTTCAGGGTGCCTAGTTCTTGATCCTTCCCATTGAGTTGGCGCTCCAGGTCGGCGATGTGCTGTTTTGATTGTGCCAGCTCGGACGAAAGCCGATCGCGATCCCCGGCATTGCTTTTCAATCCGGCGAGCTCCTGGTCCTTCGTGGCGAGTAACGCGTGCAGTGCGGCCAACTCGCCAGCCAGCCGGTCCTTGTCCCCGGCGCCCTGCCTTAACGATGCCAGTTCCTGATCCTTAGATGACAACTGCCGGTCGGCATCGGACAATTGGCTTGCCAAGCGGTCTTTGTCCCCGGCGGCGTTCCGGAGGCCGGCCAGCTCTCGGTCACGCTGGTTGAGTTGGTTCTCCAGTTCAGCGATTCGCGCCTTGGACCGATCCAAGTCGGCGGCACTCGATGAACGCAGGCGCCCCAACTCGCCTTCGAGGTCAGCCTTCTGGCGTTCCAGTTCGGTGATCCGGAGATCACGCGGATCCGGCTTGGGCGGGATGGGCCTGGCGACGGCCTTCATTTCGTTCAGCGATCGGCTCGCTGAGTCATTGGGGGCCGGTGCGGATGTGCAGGCGGCGAGCATCACCGCGCCTAGTATTGCGGGAACTACGCAAACGTGTTTCATGCAATCCTCCTTACAAAACAGTCAGACATGCAGGGCATATTCGAGCAGCACGGGCGAACGGCCCATGGTTAGTGACGCTGATTCTTGAGGAGATCACGGATCTCGGTTAACAAGACTTCTTCCTTCGGAGGCGCGGGCGGGGGGCCGGGAGGCGTGGTCTTCTTAAAACGATTCATTTGTTTGATGACCAAAAAGATCACAAACGCCAGAATCGTAAAATCAAGCAGCGTCTGCAGGAAGACGCCATAGTTAATCGTGGCGGCACCGGCGGCTTTGGCCGCCGCGAGGGATTTGCCTTTGGCCTCTTCACTCAAGGGAATAAAGAGACTGGAGAAGTCCATGTGTCCCATGAGGAGACCGATGGGCGGCATGAGAATATCGCTGACCACGGAGGAGACGATTTTCCCGAATGCCCCTCCGATGATGACCCCCACGGCCATGTCGAGCACGTTCCCCTTGACGGCAAATTCCTTAAATTCACTCATCATGCCCATTGTGCACCCTCCTTGTGTGAGCCGAATCAATCCCGAAACCGTCTTGGAGCCTATTGTTTTCGACTCGTGTCGAAGCTGTATCCCAGCGTGATCAGGTAGAGGTTATCGGTATCTGACACACCAGGCGGCGGATTCTTGTTGTACCGCATGGTCCATTGGAATCCGCTGACCAGTCCGCCCCACACTTTGAATCGCAATCCGGTATCAGCCGTGAGGTACAGATCTTTCGAATTGGCCAGCGATTGGAAGCCTTCCTGGAAATGGTACAGGCTGACCTGATCGCCGCCCCACAGCGGCCAATTCCATTTGACGGCCCATCGACCACGGGTGCTCGACTTGTCGTTGGCCAGCTTGAAATCTTCATTGAAGTAGGCGGCGCCGGCTTCTGCCCAGAGCGTCATGTCTTTGAAGAGCCCGGTCAGATCGCCGCGGTCGAGGAATTGATACCCCGGGCCGGTTGCGAGCGCCGTACGTAGCTTCAGGTCCTGAAAGGTGTCCTGCTCGAAGTAGGCCGACGCGAACCAATACAACCGCTTCGTCAGAAAGAAGTCAAGCTTGATGGTGCCGCGACTGTTTCGCACGATGAGGTTCTTGGCGTTATCGCCATAGATGTACCGGCCTAGGATGGTCAGGCGCAGTGACTCACTGCGGGCGGACATTTCGCCGAGCAGGCTGCCGTTTCGCAGATGGCTATTGCCGGTGGTTTGCGAGAATCCTGCTTGGAGCGCACCGGTGTAAATCACGGCCGGCTGGTTCATGCCTACGACAGCATCAAGAGGGATGGTCATCGGAGTGCTCATCGGCGCGGCTTGCAAGGTGAGCGTGCCCGGTTCACTGGGGTGTGCCGTGCCGACAACCGTGGTGCCCTCTTTGAGGGTGAAGGGAATGGGACGATTCACGACGAGCTTCGCCACGTTCGGCCACATGACTTTGACGATGTCGTCGCCGGCGGTCGGACCGAAACCGGTCTTAATGTGCAACTCGTCGGCGATCATGCCGAGCACATGTCCGTAAATGACGGTGCCGTCCTTCAGAGTCACCGAGTCCAGTGTCGGCGCTGCGGGGGTGGCCTCGACCGGAGCGGGCCCTTCGGCCCTCACGCCGGGAGCCATGAGCGCTACCGCGAGCAGCGCGAACAAGAAACATTTAAAGCGTCGCATCATTCCATCCTCCTGGGGCTTGCGAATAGCAACGAGGTGCTGGTTGCCTGATGAGTGAAACAGATGTGCGTTGTATAATTGATTCTGCGTAGGAGATCAACATGTCTCACGCCGGCGCGGCCCCATCCAGCTGGCAAGGTACGCGCATGGCCGGGGCCGGCCGCTCGCACCGCAGACATCCCGCGGTGCATTCGGTCTATGGCCAGGATGCACGTTCATGCGAGCAAAATGTTGAGGCCCCGTGGCGGAAAAAATTGTCCGGGTAAAGGTTCGCTGAACGGCACACCTCCTCTGTGTCACGATGACACGCCGCCGGGTGGTGGCAGGTTTGAGGCGTTCGCCCGCACCTGTCATGCGCCTCGCCGGGGCGTGCGATGACGGCAGTCTTATTTGATGCTCGTCAGCCTGCGCGAAGTTTTCGGGCTCTGAGCCGCTCGCTTGGTAGCCGGTGCGCATTCTGCTGACGGAACAGAAAGCAGGCCTTCCAGCAAAGCCAAGCGAAGTAATTGCGCGGCGTTGGTGGCCCGGAACTTTCTCAGCAAGTTGGCACGATGCGATTCCACGGTTTTCTGCGCAATCTGCAGTCGGGCCGCAATTTCCTGACTCGTCAATCCTGCCCAGATGTAATTCAGTATTTCTTGCTCACGCGGTGTCGGTTGATCCGACCGGGTGCTTGAAAACGGAATGATTTTATCCATCGCTGATCCTGGTGCTCCTTTTTAAAAAGTCCTGCCCCTGCGATCCCGCGGGATTGCACGCAGTGGTTTGTCCGGTGCCTTCTACAAGCTCCGTGCCTGTGATGGCCGAAGGTGTGTCATGATGAGCCAGTACGCTCAGTCAGCGTGTCGGCTGTCGACGAGGGTGGGATCGTGGCGACAGGATGAGACACCTCACCGCGTCTTTCATTGTCTCGCGGGAGACGGTGTTAGACAGATGGGTGGAAGGACGTACTGACGAGGCGTCTAGCTGGACGGGAGATCGAGTTCAGTCAATCGGCGGTAGAAGGTGGCGCGACTCATGCCGAGGAGACGTGCGGCTTTTGTCCGGTTCCCCCGGGCCTGTCCGAGGGCGGAGACGAATCGACTTCGTTCGTCAGTCGGGACGGGTTCAGGCGCAAGCGCTGTCGGCTCCAATCGAAGCTCCGGCGGAAGATCCGCCGCTTCGAGCGTGTCTCCTTTGCAGTGAATCATCGCGCATTCGATCGTGCTCTTGAGTTCCCGCACATTGCCGGGCCAGTGGTAGTCCATCAGGGCCGCCATGGCTGAGGGGCTTGCTCGATGAATAATTTTTCCCATACTGGCCCGCCCTTCGGCGAGGAAGGAGGTGACCAGCAGCGGAATATCCTCTTTGCGCTCCTTCAGCGGAGGAAGATGAAGGCGAGCGACCCGAATACGGTACAGGAGATCGGCGCGAAAGGTTCCCTTGGCCACGTCCTGACTCAGATTGTGGTGCGTCGCCGTCAAGACGCGCACGTTAATTTTTCTCGGCTTGGTCTCCCCGAGTCGGGTCACTTCCTTTTCCTGCAGCACGCGAAGCAAATTGGTCTGGACCGTGTGGGGAATGTCACCGATTTCATCCAAAAACAGCACTCCACCCTGTGCGGCTTCGAAGAGGCCCTGCTGGTCGTCGATCGCCCCGGTAAAGGCCCCTTTTTTGTGGCCGAAGAGTTGGCTGCCGAGCAGCGAATCCGTAAGGCCTGCGCAGTTGGCCGCAATAAAGGGGCCTGAGCGTCGGGCGCTGGCCTGGTGTAAAGCGCGGGCCACCAGTTCTTTTCCCGTGCCGGTTTCACCTTCAATCAGGACCGTCGAATCCACGCGGGCCAGGTCTTGGATCTGTTCATAGATCTGGGTCATGCCGCGACTTTTCCCGATTAAATCGTGATAGTGCGCTTTCAGTTCCAGCAGACGACGAAGGTGATACACGTCCGTCATGTCGTGAAGAAAGACAATCTTACTCCGCCTGTCTCGCGGGTCATCGTGCAGCGCGAGTTCGAGCCAGAGGCGCCTTCCCGCCGGTGTATCGATGTGGCAGCGGACGCGTTCACGTTGCGCGGTCGGTTGCTCAAGGAGCGTTTGCACCGTCTGCCGATCGGCTTTCGTGAGCGGGAGCACGCGGTCCCACGGCAGAGCAGGGTTGGCGAGAGGTGAGGGCAATTCCAGAAGACTGGTCGCGGACGCACTCACAAATCGCACCAGCCCTTCCTGATCGATCAGCAGCGTCGCGAGCCCCAGCTCCTGCAGAATGGCTGCCACATCGTCTCGCGACCGTTCCATGTCCACCAGCTGCGTGGTCAGATCCTGCCGTGTGCGTTGGTGTCCGCGCTCCTGCTCATGTTGTTGGAGCGCCTGGTCCCGCGCTCGCTGGAGGACGGAGGCGTGTTGATCATAGGTCGCGGTACTGTGCTGTATGACCAGGAGACGGCTGGTCCCTTCGCGCAGGGCCAACGCTTCGAAGTGCCAGGGGATTTCGAAGGTGGTTTGGTCAGTCCAGAATCCGGAGCGGCCGATGGGCGCGTCGTGGGTCTGCCACACCTCTGCCGCGTCGGCCAGAAAATTGTGCAGCACCGGTGTGCGAGCGTCGACGGAGAGTTGCTGGCTGGCTTCAGCCTCCGGATAGAGACGGAACAGCCACGGTGACGGGTGGCCGAGGATGCGAAATTGCGTGCCGGCAATATGCTCCAGGACGACGAAGTGAAAGCGTTGCAACAACAGGGCGCACAGGGAGTCCGGCGCGCGGGGCGACGTGTCAGAGCCCATGGGTGTTCCCGGCGGTGGGTGAGGACGGCGATGGCGCCAGCATTGCCCGGGCGAGGGTGAGGAATGCCTCTTCCACGCCTTGCCCGGTTTTGGCGCTGCTCATGAGTAATGACCACCCGCGCTCCGCCAACTGCGCGAGGTCTCGATCAGTAATATCCCACGCTGCACGCTGATCATGCTTATTGATGAGGACGACGAACGGCACCGGACCCAGTGTGTCGGTTGCACGTTCCTGCATGTGGAGCGCGAGGTCCAGCGTCGCGCGTCGCATTCCGTCAAGCACCAGAAGATACCCCGAGGATCCTCGCAGATAGGACGTACGGAGCTTTTGGAACTCATCCTCTCCGTAAAGATCCCATAGGACCAGGGTGAGGGGTGTCTCGTCTACCGTCATCGATTTTTTATCGACCGTAACGCCGATGGTCGTTTGGTACTGTTCGGAAAAACAGCTGCTGACGAAACGCCGGACTAAACTGGTTTTTCCCACGGCAAACGCGCCCAGCATGCAGATCTTTTTCTCAATCATGGTGGGAGCGCTCACGGCACCGGCTGAATCGTGACGTCCAGTGATACACGTCGATGCTGCGGATGGGCCATTGCCTGGGTCGGGCGCTGCACGTCAGTCTCCGGGGTCATGCCCCTGGTGTGAAACGTGAGCGCGTGAAAGGCTGTGGGATGAATGGCGTCGAAGACCGCGCGGGCGCGACTCTCGCTGAGGCGGCGGTTCTGGTGTGGTCCTCCGACGACGTCGGTTTGGCCCAGGATGGTGACCGTCACGGCGGCACCGGCCAGGTGGGCCAGGTCATCCAATTGCCGAAGCATGTCAGCGACGCGCCGGACTTGCTGAAGTTGTTCCGGAAAAGTCAGGTGACTGCTTCCCTGCTCAAAGAGGATCGAGGCTGCGGTTAACTGAAGACGCAGCACTTCAAGAGACTGCCGGACCAGTTGCCGATCGTCATACCCACCGAGGCCCGGTAACGCGCGAGCCAATGTTCGGCTTTGTCTGATCCACTCCGTCGAGGCAGTCCCGGCGGCTGTCAGGCGGCTTCCTTCCAGGGAGAACTGAACGGTCTGCGGGGGGGAGAGGACGAAACCCGCGCGTTTCACAAGAAAGGTCGGGTCGAGCGCATAGTACGGTTGCCATTTCGAATCCACTCGACTGGTGTCGATGCCGCTGTCCTGCAAGAGGATCGCCGGGTCAACGGCCAGGGGGTCGCGAAGGCCGGTGAGCCGATAGCGGCCGCCTTCCGACTCAGAGTTGGTCACGACAAGCCCGGGCTCCGTTGCCAGCTGGGAGAGGTAGGTCTGCCAGCGTTGGCGCTCCTGGTAGGCTGATAGGCCCCACCACGCCGTGATCAGGATGGCGGCTACCACCAGCACCCACGTCATCGGGGCGACCCCGCGCCGCCGTGATTCGAACTGCGCGCGCAAACACTCTTCCAGGAGGGGTGTGACAGTGGCGAAGGTGGCGGCATCTCCGGTAAATCGCGCCAAGGCCTCCGACCGTTCGGCGTGAATACGGTCGAGCGTATCTTGAAGATGCAGGCGCAGGCTTTCCGGCGGGGTGCCGCGAATGACAGCGGCGAGAATGGCAGCCGGTCCCTGTTCGATCC
>JACCDG011234179.1_pt1 | contig 10433 bp, 9 predicted proteins | sample 7442471 | NCBI WGS metagenome assembly JACCDG01 (sample SAMN15323444, study PRJNA562643) | freshwater metagenome | isolation source: river surface water | place: USA:Blue River Watershed | collected 2017-08-17 | reverse complement strand
TGTCGTTGTAGCCCTTGATATTGAGACCACACTCGAAACCTTCGCGCACTTCCTTGACGTCGTCCTTGAAGCGCTTGAGGCCTTCCAACTCGCCGGTGTAGATGACGACGTTTTCACGCAGCAAACGCAGACGTGCAGAGCGACGGACCACACCGTTGGTGACCATACAACCCGCGATCGTACCGATCTTGGAGGCGATGAACACTTGGCGGATCTCGGCAGAGCCGATGACTTCTTCGCGTTGCTCTGGCGCCAACATGCCACCCATCGCTGCCTTCACATCATCGACGGCGTCGTAAATGATGTTGTAGTAGCGCAGGTCGACACCGTTGTGGTCAGCCAGCTTGCGAGCACCAGCGTCAGCACGGGTGTTGAAGCCAATGATGACGGCCTTCGAAGCGATGGCCAAGTTGACGTCCGATTCGCTGATGCCACCGACCGCAGCGTGAACGATCTGGACCTTGACTTCGGCTGTCGACAGCTTGAGCAAGGATGCAGCCAAGGCTTCTTGCGAACCTTGCACGTCGGCCTTGATGATCAGAGCCAGCGTCTGCACATCGCCTTGACCCATGTTCTCGAACATGTTTTCCAGCTTGGCGGCTTGTTGCTTGGCCAACTTCACATCACGGTACTTACCTTGACGGAAGGTCGCGATTTCACGGGCACGGCGTTCGTCGCCCAGCACCATAAACTCGTCACCAGCAGATGGCACCTCGGTCAGACCTTGGATTTCAACTGGGATCGATGGGCCAGCTTCTGTAGCAGGCTTGCCGTTTTCGTCCAACATGGCACGAACGCGACCGTAGGACGCACCGGCCAGAACCACGTCACCGCGCTTGAGGGTACCGGACTGAACCAGCACCGTCGCGACAGGACCGCGGCCCTTGTCCAACTTGGCTTCAATGACCAAGCCCTTGGCTTGCGACACTTGAGGTGCAGTCAATTCCAGCACTTCAGCTTGCAGCAGGACTTGTTCCAGCAAGTCGTCAATGCCTTGACCGGTCTTGGCCGACACAGGCACGAATGGAGAGTCACCACCGTAGGCTTCTGGCACCACTTGTTCGGCAACCAGTTCTTGCGTCACGCGGTCGGTGTTGGCGCCTTGTTTGTCGATCTTGTTGATCGCCACAACGATGGGCACACCAGCAGCCTTGGCGTGGTGAATCGCTTCCTTGGTTTGAGGCATCACACCGTCGTCGGCGGCCACAACCAGAATCACGATGTCGGTTGCCTTGGCACCGCGAGCACGCATGGCCGTAAAGGCTTCGTGACCTGGGGTGTCCAGGAAGGTGATCATGCCGCGAGGCGTATCCACGTGGTACGCACCGATGTGCTGCGTGATGCCGCCGGCTTCGCCTGCTGCAACACGGCTGGTACGGATGTAGTCCAGCAAAGAGGTCTTACCGTGGTCAACGTGACCCATCACAGTCACCACTGGCGCACGAGGCAAGGCCTCAGCGGCTTGATCGGCGTGTTCCTCCTCCAGGAACGCATCCGGATCATCCAACTTGGCAGCCAGAGCTTTGTGGCCCATTTCCTCGACCACGATCATGGCCGTTTCTTGGTCCAGTTGCTGGTTGATGGTGACCATCTGGCCCAGCTTCATCATTTGCTTGATGACTTCTGAAGCCTTCACGGACATCTTGTGAGCCAGATCGGCCACAGAGATGGTCTCGGGGATGTGCACCTCGATGATTTGCGGCTCGCTAGGCGCCACAAAATTCGATTGGCTGTCGCCACGATCACCACCACGACGGCCACCACGGCCACCAGGCGCCTTCCAACCGTTGCGGCCGGCATTGGCATTGCCGCCATCGCGGCCCTTGCCTGCTGGCGCGCCGCGCTTCTTGCTGTCGTCTGCCCAGCTGGAGGACAGCTTTTCAGACTTGACGGACTTCTTGTCACCAGGCTTGCCGGCACCGGCATTGGCGCCAGCAGCAGGCGCTGCAGCACCAGGGGCACCCTTGGGCTTGTGAATCGTGCCCTTGATGCCTTCCTTGTTGGCGGCTTCGGCGGGCTTGGGTTCTTCAGGCTTCTTGGCTGTCAGCACCTTCTTCGGTGCATTCATCATGGCGCGAATGGCCGCAGCTTCAGCTTCGGCAGCCTTACGACGGTTAGCCAGATCAGCCAAGCGTTGCTTTTCTTCTGCTTCGCGGTCGGTTGCCTTGACAACGCGAACGGCCGTCTTGGGCGCTTCAACTGGAACTGGAGCAGCTTCTGGAGCGGCAGGCGCCACAGGAGCGGGTGCTTCAACAGCAGCAGGCTCAGGCGTGACTTCCGCAGCGGCGGCTTTCTTCGCACTGCTGGCCTTGGACGAGCGTTGCGCAGCAGCGGTCAGCGCGGCAGCTTCAGCACGGCCGGCTTCTTGAGCAGCGGCACGACGGGCTGCAGCAGCCTCACGTTCAGCTTGCTCTTGTTCGGCAGTTTTCGCATCAGCGGCAACGGCAACGGCAGCAGCCTTGGACGATTTGCTGGAGGACGAAGCTTGTGCTTCAGCCAATTCGCGAGCAGCACGTTCAGCGGCCTCAGCGGCACGGCGTTCGGCTTCTTCACGCGCAATGCGCTCTTGCTCTTCGCGTTGACGACGCTGTTCCGCCAAAGCCTCTTCCTGCACACGCAGGGCTTCGGCTTGGGCGTTCATTTCTTCTTCACGACGCTTGAGTTCGGCTTCTTCTTGAGCAGCTTGTGCAGCATCATCGACACCGGATTCATCACGCTTGACGAAGGTACGCTTCTTCTTGACTTCGACTTGAATCGTGCGTGCTTTGCCAGAGGCATCGGCCTGCTTGATTTCGGTGGTCGACTTGCGGGTCAGCGTGATCTTCTTGCGGTCGCCGCCGGTAGAACCGTGGGCGTGACGGAGATGGTCAAGCAGACGTTCCTTGTCGGCTTCCGTGAGCGCATCTTCAGACGATGCCTTGGGCACGCCTGCCGAATGCAGCTGTTCCAGCAGTGTCGCAGCCGGGCGATTGAGCTCCGCGGCGAGTTGTGCGACGGTGGTCACGGCCATTGTGTAATCCTTGCGATGAGCTTTTGCTATTAAAGAGAAGAGGTCGAGTAGCGTTCTGAATCAGGTCAGTTGGCAAACCAGTGTTCACGTGCCTTCAAGATCAAGGCGCGGGCCTGTTCGTCAGACAGATCGGTGATCTCGGTGAGCTCGTCCACAGCCAGATCGGCCAGGTCATCACGGGTGTGAATACCTGCTTCAGCCAGCTTGGAGATCAGCTCAGGGGTCAAGCCTTCCAGCCCCTTGAGATTTTCCGACAAAGTCTCGACTTCTTCTTCCTTGGCGATTTCCATGGTCAGCAAAGCATCTTTAGCGCGGGTACGCAGCTCATTGACCGTGTCTTCGTCAAACGATTCGATCTCCAGCATTTCGTTCAGCGGCACGTAGGCCACTTCTTCCAGGCTGGTGAAACCTTCAGCGATCAGGATGTCGGCAACTTCCTCGTCCACGTCCAGCTTGTCCACGAACAGCTTACGGACGGAGTCGGATTCGACAGCCTGTTTTTGGGCCGATTCAGCGGCCGTCATGATGTTGATGCGCCAGCCAGTGAGCTCGGACGCCAGACGCACGTTCTGACCGCCACGACCGATGGCGATGGCCAGGTTTTCTTCGTCAACGACCACATCCATGGCGTGTTGTTCTTCGTCCACAAAAATGGACTGAACGTTGGCAGGAGCCAAAGCACCGATCACGAATTGAGCGGGATCTTCAGACCACAACACGATGTCAACACGTTCGCCGGCCAGTTCATTGGTAACGGCGGTCACGCGAGAACCACGGACACCTACGCAGGTGCCGATGGGGTCCACACGCTTGTCGTGCGACAACACGGCGATCTTGGCCCGAGAGCCTGCATCACGTGCGCAGCTCTTGATGTCCAACAGACCTTGCTCGATTTCTGGCACTTCCTGGCGGAACAACTCGATCATGAAGTCAGGCGCGCTGCGCGACAGCATGATTTGAGGACCACGGGCCAAGCTGTCCACGCCTAGCATGTAAGCACGGACGCGGTCGCCAGAGCGCAGGTTTTCCTTGGGGATCATTTCGGTGCGCTTGAGGCGACCTTCAACCCGACCGGATTCGACAATGATGTCGCCCTTGTCCAGACGCTTGACTGTACCGACGAAGATCTTTTCGCCACGCGACAGGAAGTCGTTGAGCAATTGCTCACGTTCGGCGTCACGGATCTTTTGCAGGATGACTTGCTTGGCAGCTTGCGCGCCAATGCGGCCAATTGGCACCGACTCGATGGACTCTTCGATGTAGTCGTCGACTTCGATGTCAGCGATTTGTTCTTGAGCTTCAAACAGCAGGATTTCAGCGTCAGGCAGTTGCAGACCGGCCTCGTTGGGCACAACGTGCCAACGACGGAAGGTTTCATAGATACCGCTTTCGCGGTCGATGGCGACACGGATGTCGACTTCGCCAGAATACAGCTTCTTGGTTGCGGAAGCCAGAGCCGACTCAACAGCACCAAACACGACGTCGCGTTCCACGCTCTTTTCGCGAGAAATGGCATCGACCAACATCAACAATTCACGGTTCATTTTTTCTGACCTCCGAGTTCTTGCGCCTCATCCACGGTGACTCCACCGGTAGTCGGGGTTGCCTCCCGACCGCCTCGCCCTTTGAAACTCACCAGAGGCACCAAACGGGCCTCGCGAATTTCATCGAGCGTGAAACCCAATGCTTGCTCCACATCTTCCAAGCCTGCAGCTTTCTTGGCTGCGGCCTTCTTCAATGCAGTCTTTGAAGGGGGCTTGTTAGCCACCTTGCTGTTTGTCTTTTCTTCTTCAGGCGCCAGGACCAACTGCCAACCAGCAGGTTGGTCTTCCTGCTCAGCGGGAACCGCCTCCAGGACGCCTCTGTACTTTTTTCGCCCTTGGAAAGGGACTTTGAGGGAAATCTCAATCTGCTCACCCTGGAAACGCTCGAAATGAGCCTGGGTCCTTAGAGGGCGATCCAAGCCTGGCGAGGAAACCTCAAGCCGGCTGTAATCACAGTTGACCACTTCAAGGGCGTACTGCAACTGCCGAGTGACTTTTTCGCAGTCGTCCACCGTGACACAGTCACCGGGCAAATCGTATGCCTGCTCAGGCAAACGGTCGATGTACACGCGCAACAAGCCGTGCGAACTGCGTTCGCAGTCCACGAGTTCATAACCCAAACCGGTTACGGTGTTTTCAACAACGTTAAGCCAAGTCATCCAATAAAAATACTCAAGCAAAAAAAATGGGCAGGAAAATCCGCCCATTCGTGTCTGACACGAGACGTGCCACCCTTCCATCCAGCCATGCGAAGCATTTGCCAGACGGGGCAGCCAATCCTGCATTTTAGCCCCAGGAATAGGTCAGGATCAAGGCAATCCCCTCAATTTCTCTGAAAACACGCAGCCGCATGCCAAAATCGGGGCCTGATTTAGCTCATTCACTGGAGACCTCATGGGATTTCTCGCCGGCAAACGTCTGCTGATTACAGGCCTGCTGTCCAACCGTTCCATCGCCTACGGCATTGCCAAGGCGTGCAAGCGCGAGGGTGCCGAATTGGCATTCAGCTATGTTGGCGAGCGCTTCAAGGATCGCATCACCGAATTCGCCAAAGAATTTGAGTCGGATCTGATTTTTGACTGCGATGTCAGCAGCGACGAACAAATCGACGCGATGTTTGCCGAATTGGCCAAGACCTGGCCCAAGATTGACGGCTTTGTGCATTCGATCGGTTTTGCGCCCCGCGAAGCGATTGCTGGCGACTTCCTGGAAGGCCTGTCTCGCGAGAGCTTCCGCATTGCGCATGACATTTCGGCTTACAGCTTCCCAGCGATGGCCAAAGCCGCATTGCCTTACTTGAACGACAAAGCGGCTTTGCTGACCCTGTCGTACCTCGGCTCAGAGCGCATCGTGCCGGCTTACAACACCATGGGCCTGGCCAAGGCATCCCTGGAAGCCAGCGTTCGCTACACAGCAGCCAGCCTGGGTCCCAAGGGCATCCGCGTCAACGGCATCTCCGCGGGCCCGATCAAAACTTTGGCTGCCGCCGGCATCAAAGGCTTCAGCAAGATTTTGGATGTGGTGGAGCAAAACGCTCCGTTGCGTCGCAACGTCACCATTGAAGACGTGGGCAACGTGGCCGCTTTCATGCTGTCGGACCTGGCATCCGGCGTGACTGCCGAGATCACCTACGTCGACGGCGGCTTCAGCCAAGTGATGGGCGGATTGAGCGAGGCCATCTAAGCCCCGCTCGCTGCAACTTCAGCTCAAGCCTGGAGTTGCAACTCACCGCCCAGCGCATCAATCAGGTCTGGAATGAGCTTGCTCATTTCGGCCGTCGCAATGGCGGCGTCTGCATCAAAGGCTTCGTCCTTACCAGGCTTGTGACCTTCGAAAACGACATCTAGGAAGGCCAACTTCTTGATCTGCATCGACTCGGTCAGCATGAAGGACACACGCCCTTCCCATGTCATCGCCAACCGGGTCGGCATCTTGCCGCTGACGATGTGCGCCTTGACTTCGTCGGTGTCCAGCAGGTGGCGCGCGTAACGCACCACTGACTTCATCTCATCCATGGACTTGAGCTCACACTCACGGTCGATGGTGAAATATGCTGGGGGCTCACCACTGGCCAGCCACTCCTTCATGGCCACGGCGGCAGACTCTTTGGACTGCAACAGCGTCACCGCAAAGCCATCCAAGACCTTGACCAGCGTCGTGATGACGTCCTCAGCCCGAGATGAACTGGACGTATCGAGCATCAGCATGTGACGCGTTGGATCAATCCACACGTTGATCGACGACTGCTTGGTGAATGCCATCGGGAGCAGCTCCAACTCAGCCTGCTCTTTGAGCTCTTTGGTCTGCTTTTTACCGGGCTTGCGGCCGGTGTTGTCTTCGACCTGTTTAGCCAGCTCTTCGGTGCGCTTTTTGACCACTGCACCGGGCAACACACGCTGCTCGACCTGCAGTTTGAGCAAGTACTGACCACCAATGGACTCAACCAAGGGGGCGTGCTTGATGCCACGAGGCTCAACCCAGCCGCTTGATTGTTTTTGCGTGGCGCCACAGGGCACGAATCGCATCTTTTGCAGACTCGACTCGATCACAGAGATGGAGGCCTGCCATTCAGGGCCAATCCGGTAGACCGTCAAATTCTTAAACACTGCTGTCCTTATCCAACCTGACACGGCGACGCCGAATCAAAGAGCGTGCGAGTGTAGTCCCGGTTTTTACCGAACCCACCCGACACGCCACTAGCGCAAATACTGATGTGCGATCAAAGTGCCGCCCCCATCAAATCCAAGGGGCTGCGCACGCCTCCGCCACCGATCTTGAGTACATGGGTGTAAATCATGGTCGTGCTGACGTCTGCATGCCCCAGCAGATCCTGAACAGTCCGAATGTCGTAACCGCTTTGCAGCAGATGTGTCGCAAAGCTGTGGCGCAAGGTGTGGGGCGTTGCCTGCTTGGCGATGCCCGCCTTGCCCAAGGCCTGTTTGAAGTGCCTCTGAAACATTTGGTCCTGCAAGTGATGGCGCCGCTCTTTGTCTGCACGTGGGTCGACACTTAACACCGCTTGAGGAAACACCCAAAACCATTGCCAACTCAGGCCCGCGTTGGGATTTTTGCGCGCGAGCGCGTCCGGCATCCAGACAGGCCCGACGCCAGACTGCCGATCGGCATCCCAGACTTGGTGAACTTGTTGCAAGTGAAGCCGCAAAGGCTGAACAAGCGCATCGGGCAACATCAGGGCGCGGTCTTTGGCGCCCTTGCCTTCTCGAACGACCAAAGTCCTGTGACCGAAATCGATGTCTTTGACACGCAGGCGCAAAGCTTCGGTGATGCGCATGCCGGTGCCATACAACACTTTGGCGATCAACAACTGCACGCCCGACAGTTGCGCAAATACTTGCTGCACTTCTTGCTGCGTCAAGACAACTGGCAAGCGCCGATCGGCTTTGGGACGCACGATCTCTGTCATCCAGGGAAGCTCTTGCCCCAGAACATGACGATAGAGAAACATCAGCGCTGACAGCGCTTGCTTGTGGGTGGCAATCGCAACCTGGCGGTCTGCAGCCAGATGGGTCATGAACTGTGTGACCTCTGGCGCGCCCATGTCACGCGGGTGACGCTTGCCATTGAAAACAATGAAGTTTTTGACCCAATAGATGTATTGCTCTTCAGTGCGAAGACTGTAGTGGCGAGCGCGAAGCGCACGACGAAGCTCGTCGAGCAGCTTGGGGGGTTGCGAAGCGGTGGTCATGCTGTTTGGCAAAGTGCCTGAAACTGTATATCCATAAGGGGTATCCAGTTAGCTCCACAAAAGCAAAAACACTGGATGCATAACCAGTACTCTACACCTTGTCTGGCGGCTTGGGGGAAGCCTTGGTGATGTCGCTGTAGGTGTAAGGGCTGGTTTGCATGGCCTGCTGAAGCAAGCGATAGAACAGCAAGCCGCGAGAGCTCGAAGTTCGCCGGTTGAAGCGGAAGACGAACTCGTTGAGGTAGGCGTCCAGATGCGCTGGCTGAACTGCGCCGTGATGGGTTCCCAGAACCCACCTCTGAACCAAGGCTGCCACCCGGTGAACGCCAGCCATTGCGACATGGGCTGGCTGCTCAGCCCCTAGCATCACAGTGCGTTGGTGGTCGTAGCCCAGGTCTTTGAGCGAGCGGTATGCGGCGGACCCATCGGTGCGCAAGGCGCATCCGGGCTCGACGCTGTTCTGAACGAAGGGCACAACGCTGCTTGCCGAGTCATCCAGGATGCGTTGCAGGCGGATGCGACCGAAGCCTTTGGGTTCGATCACCTCCACGGCAATGGCGACCAAGACCTTGTCGGTATTGCTCTTTCGCTTCTTCGTTGAAGTTGGCGCCTGGCGATCCGTGATGGCCAGATAGGTCTCATCAATCTCCACCAAACCCTTGAGCCGTTCACGTCCAGGCCTGACCATCGCCTGACGAAAACGATGCAGCATGGCCCAGGCCGTCTGGTAACTGCCCAGACCCAGAACTCTTTGCAAACCCAGCGCATTGACGCCTTGCTTCTGGTTCGTCACGTACCACGCCCCGGCCAGCCACACCCGCAGCGGCGTACGCGTCTTCTCGAAGATCGTGCCGGCTGTGACCGTGCTCTGGTGAGAGCAACTTCGGCACATCAGCCGCGAACGGCTGGATCGGTAAGGCTCATCGGTAACGCCGCAATTCGGGCACACGAACTCGGTAGGCCAACGCAGCCGCTCCAAGTAAGCCAAACAGGCCTCTTCGGAGCTGAACCAGTCGAGGAAGTCGTTCCAATTGCGCGGGTAGTCTTTACCTGCCTCTAGGGTTGCGATATGCTGGACATCCATCCAGTACTCCGGGGTTGCTGGAGCTAACAGGATACCCCTTATATCCATACAGCACATAGACACCATCCCCCAAACGGTGGAGGCTTCCCACACTTGGCAAGCAGGCTAAGATGACCAATCTCAAAAGGCGTCAGTGAATTGGCCGTTCAAGAATTAGTTGATTCCTACACAATTAGGCTTTTCAGTAGTGATACCGAAGTTGCGCCAACAACATTGAATCACCATCCACCTTGTAGACCATTCGATGTTCATCCGTAATGCGCCGGGACCAATAACCCGCAAGCGCATGTTTTAGCGGCTCAGGTTTGCCAATACCCGTGAATGGTTCTCGCTGGGTTTCCTTGATGAGCTTGTTGATACGCTCAACCATTCGCTTGTCTTGTTGCTGCCAGTACAGGTAGTCTTCCCACGCGGCATCGGAGAAGATCAGCTTCATTCACTCAGCTTTCGTTCCGTGCCCGTGCCTGCATTCAATTGCTCGATAGCCGACATCAACCGTTTCGCGTTGCTTGGACTTCGCAGCAAATATGCTGTCTCCTCCAGCGCAGTGAAGTCTTCTAGCGAAAGCATCACCACTGACTGTTGGCCATTTCGCGTAATGATCAATGGCTCGTGGTCATTACAAACACGTTCCATCGTGGTCGCCAGATTTGCTCTGGCTGCAGTGTAGGAAATAGCATCCATGAGCAGCTCCAAACATGTACGTTTTATTGTACAACCCCGTTGTATTCTTGTCCAGCCAGCCCTGTACGAACGCATTTGTGCTCAAATTTGCAGCACAACAAAAATCAGCCAATTTTAGGGAGTTAGGGATCATGCCGTCGTCGCAGAAATTTCGATCGTTCGGCTCGCAAGCCAACATCCATGCGGCTTCCAGGAATGAAGGCTCATTCGAGTTAGGCATCATGCTCATGATCCCTAATCACCGACTTGCCATCAACTTGATCCCTACATAACAGTTAGGCTTTTTGGAGCCACACGGAAACACAATGCCCGCCCATAGGGCGCACGCCATTGCTCTGGAATTGGTAACACCATCACCGAACTAGTGAACCAGGCGCTTGCTCTCCGCTCAATCTCACTGTCTGT
>JACCDG010866167.1_pt1 | contig 10434 bp, 9 predicted proteins | sample 7442471 | NCBI WGS metagenome assembly JACCDG01 (sample SAMN15323444, study PRJNA562643) | freshwater metagenome | isolation source: river surface water | place: USA:Blue River Watershed | collected 2017-08-17 | reverse complement strand
CCCCTAAAATTCCGATTCCAATGAGCTGAATTCCCCCTAAAAACAGGATTGAAATATGCATGGATGTCCACCCTTTTTCGGTGTAACCAAAGAACTTTTGATATAGGCTGTAAATAATGAGAATGAATGCGAGAAAACTCACGGCGAATCCTGATACTGTGGCTACTTTTAGGGGCCATGTGCTGAAAGAACTAATTCCATCGAGGGCAAAACGCATCATTTTTCGGTAGGTGAATTTTGTTTCCCCCGACATACGTTCTTGTCGGTCGTATTCAAGATACGTTTGATTGAATCCAATCCAAGCGATTTGTCCTCTAATGTACTTTTGCTGCTCGGGCATTTGCACCAAAATATCTCTAATTTTACGATGGATGATTCTGAAGTCGCCAGTATCTACGGGGATTTCGATGTTGGTGATTTTGGCTAGAATTCTATAGAAAGCCTTAGCGGTGAGTTTTTTCATGAAGTTTTCGCCATCGCGTTTTCTTCGTTTGGCATACACTACTTCAAACCCTTCGTTGGCTTTTTGATACAGTTCCGGAATGAACTCTGGGGGGTCTTGTCCGTCGCCGTCCATGATGACTAAATATTCGCCTCGTGCGTATTCTATTCCTGCTGAAATAGCCAGTTGATGTCCAAAATTCCTTGAGAAATCTATGTAGTGAACTTCGGGAAATTGTTGTGCCAATTGAATGACAAGTGGTAGGGTGTTGTCTTTGGATCCATCATTGATGAAGATGATTTCGTGGTGTAAATTCAGAGGATTCACAGAGTTTTGAATTCTTTGAAAAAGAGCCCCAATATTATCTTGTTCATTAAACAAGGGCACAATAACCGACAATTGCATGGGTTTAGACGACACACAACAAAGGTATTTAATTTTGGAATAAGTAACTTTGCACAATGAAAACTATCGTTCGCAATACTTGGGTAGCAGTTTTGTTCTTGGGGATGTCTTTATTCATTAGTTCCTGTCAAAACACTTCTTCAGATAACGAGGTGATTACCAAAGAGAGCTTTATGAATACCATTTCTGAGGAAAAACTCACTATGGTAGACTTTTATACAACTTGGTGTGGACCATGTAAAATGATGGATCCTTTCGTTAAGGAAATCAAGTCAGAGAATTCTGACGTTGTTAATGTTCTTCAGGTGGATGCTGAGGCGCAATTTGACATTGCGAACCAATACGATATTCAGGGCTATCCAACAGTAATCTTCTTCAAGAACGGCCAATTGGTTCACCGTGCAATGGGGGCTATGCCTAAGGAGGAGTTGTTACGATTGGTAAATCAATTTAAGTAGGTCGATGGTCCTTAGTCTGTAGGCGGTAGTTGGTGGTCGTTGGTCAGAGTATAGAGGTTAGGGGCTAGCACCCGTTACCTGAGACCCGGCACCCGGCACCCGGTACTAGAATGAATTTGTTATTAAGTTTTGGATAATTATTGCAAGTGGTAGGGATCTACCGATAAAAGATATATAAATTTGGTATTATGAGTTTTTTTCCATCAGATTGGGATGACGAGCTAGACGAAGACATGGGAGGTTTTCAGGGGGACTTGGATGTTTTAGCCAAGGACTTTGAAAGTCAGTCAAGAGAATCATTTACTGCTCGAGAGTTGATGGAGTTATTCCGTTATTACAGCAGTCAAATGCCTGAACAGTTAAATGCTTTTCATTCTGAGAAATATGCAAAAATGGTTATTGAATTGGGGATACAGACGTTTCCTTATATTTCCATTTTTACTTTGCATATGGTAGAGTGGTTGATGAGTGAGGGTAAATATAGAAAGGCTCATAAGTATTTGGAGCAAGCAACTGCTTACACTCCTTTTGAGCCTACTTTATTGATGATGAAAGCAGTATTGCACGGTCATGAAGGGGCAAGGAAATTAGCATTCGATGCTATGAAATCTGCGTTGGAAGTAATTGGTGACGATGAAGGTCCTTTGGAAGATTTCTTAGACATGGTTTTGCATTATGAGCAGTATGATTTGGCCGAGCCTATTGCCATGAAAGCGTTGGAGACTCAAGCCGAAATTATACCTATTTTCGAAAGGCATATCAATAAGACGGAAGATACGAATATTGTAATGTTGTTGATTCCGGTGATTGAAGCACAGATAGATAAAGAACCTTATTTAGCAGAAGCTTGGCAAGTATTGGGTGAGGCTTATTCTATTATGGAAGATCATGAAAAAGCTTTAAATGCCTTTGATTATGCGGTTACCATCAATGAAAAGTATATTGAAGCCTGGTTGGGATGGATTGAAGCGGCTTATGAGTTGGAGTATTATCCGAAAGTAGTTGCGCGTTATGAAGAGTTACTGAATGAATTTCCCCCGAAAATATTAGAATCAGTTAGGGGTTTGTATGCTTGGAGTTTATACGAAGTGGGCAGATTAGCGGAGTGTAGAGAGATGTATAAAAAGATCTTAACCATTGATTCCAATGACTCGGAAAGTTGGTACAGTTTAGGGCTAACTTATCATCAGGAAGGCAAATACGGAACGGCTATCGGATATTTAGAGAAAGCAAGGCAATTAGATGCCACTCAGTCAGATTACGGAATTGTTTTGGCAAGTGCATATTTTGGAAATCATCAAACTGAGAAATGGCAAGCTTTATATGAGGAGTTGACAGAGAATTTCCCTTTTGAACCTGAGCTTTGGTTAGATTATGGCCTAGCGCTGCACGAAACTGGTGAAATGGATAAGGCGTTAGATGTTACGGAGACTGGATTAGAGAACAACCCACATAGTGTTCCTCTTTTATATCGATTGGCTGCATTATGCTATCTCAATGGAAATCATGATCTGGGTCTGTTGGTGTTGGAAAAAGCATTGGAATTTGATTCTACAGAGTACCCAACAATGTTTAACTTTGCGCCAGAGTTAAAGGCATCAACTAAAATTATGGCTTTGATAGCCAAGTTTTCTAAATGATGCTCCATTTTCTATTCTATGAATAACGATTTATTTCAACTTAAAAACCTGCCCGAAAGAACAATTAAGCCCCGTAACGATGGTTTTACTATGGTTATGGATAAGGGATTGTCAATTCGTGAGACTGAAGATTTTTTATCTTCAAGCTCTTCTCTTGTTGATATTGTCAAATTGGGGTTCGGTACAGGCTTGTTTACTCAAGGTCTTCTAGATAAAATTAGAATTTATCAAAGCGCGGGAATTCCTGTATATTTTGGCGGTACTCTTTTTGAGGCTTATTTGGTTAGAAATCAGTTAGATGATTATCATAGACTTTTAGAAAAGACCAAAATTGCTCATGTAGAAATTAGTGATGGTTCATTGGAAATCAACCACGACGAAAAGTGTGAGATTATTTCAACATTTGCCAAGAATTACACTGTCTTGAGTGAGGTAGGTTCAAAAGATGCCGAGAAAATTATACCTCCTTATGAGTGGATTGAGCAAATGGAAACGGAGTTAGAAGCTGGTGCTTGGAAAGTGATAGGTGAAGCAAGGGAATCGGGTACAGTAGGTATTTTTAGAAATTCTGGAGAAGTAAGAAGTGGTTTGGTTGCAGAGATTATTCGAAAGATTCCTTTGGATAAAGTAATTTGGGAAGCACCTCAAAAGGCCCAACAGGTTTGGTTTATTCAACTTTACGGAACCAATGTTAATTTGGGAAATATTGCGCCTAATGAATTGATTCCCTTGGAAACATTGAGAGCAGGTTTAAGAGGAGATAGTTTTCACTTCTTTCTTTAATAGTCAATCAGTTAACTTTTCTTGGCAAAGTTCCCAAAGTACGCCCCCAGTTGATTTTGGGTGTAAAAATGCTATGCGCTTATTGTCAGCGCCATCTTTAGGCTGTTGATGAATGAGTTCTACGTTTTGCGATTTTCTTTCAGATAGCTCATTTTCAATATTTTCTGACTCAAAGGCAAGGTGATGAAGTCCTTCACCACGTTTCTCAATGAATTTGGCAATAGGACTGTCTTGGTTGGTGGCCGCAAGTAGTTCGAATTTAATGTCCCCCAAAAGGAAAAAAGAAGTCATCACTCCCTCAGAAGATACTTCTTCTCGTTTATAGGGTTCGATGCCAAGTAGTTTGGTAAAAAGCGCTTCGGAAGCTTCTAGGTTTTTCACGGCAATACCAATATGTTCAAGTTTTTTGGGCATAATTCTACGAAAATGTGAATTTGTCTTACAAAATAAGCGAAAAGGTATGTGATTGTAGGCAGAGATGATTAATTTTGTTGTTTAGAAATCGTCTAAATAATAAAACGATTCGAGCTACCAATTGTTAATTATATAAACTAGTAAAATATGAGACTTCCAATATATTTAGATAACAACGCCACAACACAGGTTGATCCTAGGGTGTTTGAAACCATGACTCCTTACTTTTTGGAGAACTTTGGTAACGCAGCAAGTAAGAGCCATGCTTTTGGTTGGGCAGCAGAAGAAGCTGTAGATTATGCTCGTGAGCAAGTTGCAAAGATTATTGGTGCGAATTCTAAAGAAATCATTTTCACTAGTGGTGCCACTGAAAGCAATAACTTGGCTATTAAAGGTGTTTTTGAAATGTATGCTGCAAAAGGCAATCACATTATCACCGTGATCACTGAACACAAGGCGGTTTTAGACACGTGTAAGCATCTTGAAAAGTTGGGTGCCGAGATTACCTATTTGCCAGTTGCTGAGAATGGGTTAATTGATATGGCTCAATTGGAACAAGCCATTCGTCCAACTACCATTTTGGTAAGTGTGATGTACGGAAACAACGAATTGGGCGTTTTGCAACCGGTTCGTGAGATAGGGGCTTTGTGCAAAAAGCACGGTGTGTTATTTCATACAGATGCTACTCAAGCGGTTGGAAAAATTCCAGTAGATGTTATTGCCGATAATATTGATTTGTTGAGTTTTACTGCTCATAAAATGTACGGTCCTAAGGGAATTGGAGCGCTTTATGTTAGACGTAAAAATCCAAGAGTTAAAGTGACTGCTCAAATGGATGGCGGTGGACACGAGCGTGGAATGAGAAGCGGAACTTTGAACGTTCCTGGTATCATTGGTTTCGGTAAAGCGTGTGAAATTGCCATTCAAGAAATGGAATCGGAAGCGGTCCGTTTGAGTGCTATGCGAGATAGATTGGAAGCTGCCTTATTGCAGTTGGAAGAATCTTATGTCAATGGAAGTCGTGAACATCGTTTGCCACACACCACCAATATTTCGTTTAAATATGTAGAAGGAGAGGGTTTGATGATGGGTATAAAAGATATTGCTTGTTCTTCAGGATCTGCTTGTACTTCTGCTTCACTTGAACCAAGTTATGTATTGAAAAGCCTAGGTTTAGATGATGAATTGGCACACTCCAGCATCAGATTTGGTCTAGGTAGGTTCACTAAAGATGAGGAAATTGATTTTGCCATTGACTTGGTAACCAAAGCGGTCAACAAGTTGAGAGACATGAGTCCGTTATGGGAAATGCACAAGGAAGGCATTGATTTGAAGTCAATTGAGTGGTCTGAACATTAATCTTGTAATTTAGAAAGATTTTAAATAACTTTGAAATATAAAACCCAAAAATTATGGCATATTCTGAAAAAGTAATTGATCACTACACCAATCCTAGAAACATTGGAACGTTAGACAAAGCAAGTGACACTGTTGGAACGGGTTTAGTTGGAGCACCTGAATGCGGAGACGTGATGCGTTTGCAAATTCAAGTGAACGAAGAAACCGGTGTAATTGAAGATGCAAAGTTTAAAACATTTGGTTGTGGGTCTGCCATTGCAAGTTCCTCATTGGCCACTGAATGGATTAAAGGTAAAACGGTTGACGAAGCTTTAAGCATTGATAATATGGACATCGTAGAGGAATTAGCATTGCCACCAGTGAAAATTCACTGTTCTGTGCTTGCTGAAGATGCAATACGCGCCGCGATCAATGATTATCGTCAGAAAAGAGGTTTGGAACCTTTGGTTTCTGATAAAGTACATCATTAATATTTTAAAATATGATTACCGATACCTCCGCCGTTACCATTACTGAAAAAGCACGAATGAAAGTAGATTCGTTGATGCGGGAAGCTGGAATTTCTGCACCAGATTATTTTTTAAGAGTGGGTGTTAAAGGTGGAGGTTGTTCAGGATTGTCTTATGAGCTTGATTTTGATAATGAGAGCAAGCCAGGAGACATGGAATTCGGAGATGATCAATTAAAGATTGTTTGCGACATGAAAAGTTTTCTGTACTTATGCGGCACAGAACTTGATTTTTCAGATGGATTGAACGGCAAAGGATTCAATTTCATCAATCCCAATGCCGCACGCAGTTGCGGTTGCGGCGAAAGTTTTGCTGTTTAGTACCGGGTACCGGGTACCTGGTACCGGGTAGTTGGTAGAGGGTAGAGGGTAGAGGGTAGAGGGGAGGGAGACTCTAGGTGCTAGTTTCTTGCAACTAATCTCTTGCTCTATCTTGCTACTAGGCACTAGACTTCAGACTAAAGACAAAGTACCATAGACCATGTACTAGATGACCACATTCACTATCCGGTTTTTAACCACAATCACCTTTTTAGGTGCCTTCCCTTCTGTCCACTTCAGCACAATTTCGTTTATTAGAACCGCGGCTTCAATGTCTTTGATATCGGCATTGGTAGGAAACTCAATTTGCGTGCGTGTTTTACCGTTGATGCTTATTGGATAAAGAAAAGTATTTTCAATCAGCAATTCTGAGTTAAACTTAGGCCATTGTTGAATATGTATGCTATTTGCGTTTCCTAATTGCGACCAAAGCTCTTCAGAAATATGTGGGGCAAATGGTGCTAGTAATATTAATAATGGCTCTAAAACCGATTGTTTTCTGCATTTTAGGGCAGTTAATTCATTCACACAGACCATAAAAGCAGATATAGATGTGTTGAAGCTCATTGATTCGATGTCTTCAGTTACTTTTTTAATGGTCTTATGTAGAATTTTCAACTCATCTGAGTTGGCGGTTTCTTGATTTACGGCCCATTGGTCTGATTCATAGAACAGTCTCCAGAATTTACCTAGGAATCTAGAAACACCTTCAATTCCATGAGTATTCCAGGGTTTTGAATCTTGAAGTGGCCCCAAAAACATTTCATACATCCTGAGAGTATCTGCACCGTATTCTTGGCAAACATCATCGGGGTTAACGACGTTACCCCAACGTTTACTCATTTTTTGTCCGTCTTCGCCCATGATCATTCCTTGATTCACCAGGCGTTTGAAAGGTTCATCCCAAGATAAATATCCCAAGTCAAACAAAAATTTCGTCCAAAAGCGGCTGTAAAGGAGGTGACCAGTTGCGTGTTCTGAGCCTCCAACATAAAGGTCAACCGCTTGCCAATAATCAAGAGCTTCTTTCGAAGCAAATGCTTCTGTGTTTTGGGGATCTGTATATCGTAAAAAGTACCATGAGCTGCCGGCCCAACCAGGCATGGTATCGGTTTCTCTTTGGCCAATTGGGCTATTCACCCAATCTTGTACTGCAGCCAGAGGGCTTTCGCCTGTACCTGTGGGTTTGTAGCTATCAACTGCGGGTAATTCAACGGGTAAATCATTGACCAATTGAGGGATACCATTATTGTAAACGATGGGAAAGGGTTCGCCCCAATAACGTTGTCTTCCAAAACCGGCTTCACGCAGTTTGTAATTGATTTTTTTCTCGCCAATTCCTAATTCTACCACTTTGTTTATGGCGGCTCTGATGGCATCTTTTACAGATAATCCGTTGAGGAAATCGCTATTAAAAAGAATTCCATCTTTTGCGCTAAACGCCTCACTCAAAGGGAGTTCTAGTTCTTCGTTTGCAGGTTTGACAACGGCAATTACATCTAAATTAAATGCTTGAGCAAATTCAAAGTCACGTTCATCGTGTGCAGGAACAGCCATGATAGCCCCTGTACCGTAACCGGCCAGAACATAATCGCTAACCCAAATAGGAATTTCTTTGTTATTGAAGGGATTGACAGCCATAGCACCCGTAAAAACACCGGTCTTTTGGGTATCAGCCATGCGTTCTATTTCAGATCTATTTTTGGCTTTTTCTGCGTAGTTTGATACTTGTTCCCACTGATTGGAACTGCAAATTTCTTGTAAATACTCGGTTTCTGGAGCCAATACCATGTAAGTAGCACCGAAAAGTGTATCGGGTCGAGTAGTAAAAATTCTAATTGTGTGACTCGATCCTGAAACTTTGAAATCAATTTCGGCACCTTCGCTTCTTCCAATCCAATTTTTCTGTATCTCTTTAATAGAATCACTCCATTCAACGTTTTGAAGTCCTTCCAAAAGTCTATCTGCGTAGGCAGTAATTCGGAGGCTCCATTGTTTCATTTTCTTTCGAATTACAGGATAGCCACCTCTTTCGCTGACCCCATTGACTACTTCTTCGTTTGCAAGAACGGTACCCATTTCTGCGCACCAGTTCACAGTAGTTTCATCAATGAATGCTAAACGATAATCGTTGAGTATATTTTCTTTTTGTTGGACATTGAATTGGTTCCACTCATGAGCGGAGAATTGAATTTTACAGCTGTGATGAGCATTCAAATTGGATGACCCGAATTTATCGAAATGCTGTATAAGTAAATCAATGGATACTGCTTTTTGTATTGATTTGTCGTACCAATGTGTAAAAAATTGACTGAAAATCCATTGTGTCCACTTGTAATAATCGGCATCGCAGGTTTTCACTTGCCTGTCCCAATCAAAGCAAAAGCCCATTTTGTCTAATTGTTCTCTGAAGCGTTTTACATTGGCTTCGGTGGTAACTGCTGGGTGCTGTCCGGTTTGGATAGCATATTGTTCAGCGGGGAGACCAAATGCATCGTAACCCATTGGGTGTAATACATTAAACCCATTCAATCGTTTGTATCGAGCTACGATATCAGAAGCTATATAACCCAGTGGATGTCCAACGTGAAGGCCAGCTCCTGACGGATAAGGAAACATATCAAGAGCATAAAATTTGGGTTTATTGGGTTGAATATCTACTTTGTAAAGTTGATTTTGGTTCCAAATAGTTTGCCATTTGGATTCTATTTCGCGGAAAGCGTAGGCACTATTGCTTGACATTTTGCTAAATTGAACGGCAAAAATACGAAGGATAGTTCTTTTTACCGACCTTTGCAGGTTCATGGCGGAAAGTAATTTCATTGACTACGTGAAAATCTGTTGCCGAAGCGGCAAAGGCGGTGCGGGCAGCAGGCACTATCACCGCAGCAAAATGAATCCGCGAGGAGGTCCAGATGGAGGCGATGGTGGCAAAGGCGGAGACATTATTTTGTTGGGTAATTCACAATTGTGGACGTTGCTCCACTTAAAATATCGTAAACATGTAATGGCCGAAGACGGAATTCCTGGGGGTGAAAATCACAGTTCAGGGCGTTTTGGCGAGAGCATTGTATTGGAAGTTCCACTTGGAACGGTAGCGAGAGATGCTGAAACAGGCGAAATTATGTTCGAAATCACGGAAGAGGGTGAACGTAAAGTATTGGTTCCTGGGGGTCGTGGAGGATTGGGGAATGCCCATTTTAAAACACCTACCAATCAATCTCCTCAGTACGCGCAGCCTGGTGAACCTGGTATTGAGCAATGGATTATTCTTGAATTGAAGGTCTTAGCTGATGTAGGTTTGGTTGGATTTCCAAATGCAGGTAAAAGTACTTTACTCAGTGTTTTGTCAGCAGCAAAACCTGAAATTGCCGATTATCCCTTCACCACTTTGGTTCCAAACTTGGGGGTGGTTCAATACCGCGATTACCGAAGTTTTGTAATGGCAGATATTCCTGGTATCATTGAGGGTGCTCACGAAGGAAAAGGCCTCGGTCATCGTTTTTTAAAGCACATTGAACGAAATGCTCTATTGCTTTTATTGATACCTTCTGACAGTAAAAATCATTTGGCAGAATACAAAACCTTGATCAATGAATTGGAAGCATTCAGCAGTGAGCTTATTTTTAAAGATAAGATTGTTGCTATCAGTAAATCTGAAATGCTTGACAACGAGTTAAAAGAAGAAATTCGCCGCGAAATGGTAGGGATAGATTTGTTATTCATCAGCTCTGTTGCTCAACAAGGTCTTATTGAGTTGAAAGACGAAATCTGGAAACGATTGAATTGATTAGAGGTAGTTGGTAGTGGGTAGCGGGTACCAGGTACCAGGTACCAGGTACCGGGTAGTGGGTATCGGGTAGCGGGTAGCGGGTAGCGGGTATCGGGCCGAGAACCGCTAACCACGAACTACGGACTACAGACTACGGACTACAGACTACGGACTACGGACTATGGACTACAGACTACAGACTACAGACTACGGACTACAGACTACGGACTACGGACTATGGACTATGGACTATGGACCGCGGACTGTAGACCACCGACTTTGATTTCATCTAAATTCCTTATTTTTGTTGGATATTGATTTATGAGAAGGTT
>JACCDG010823506.1_pt1 | contig 10436 bp, 6 predicted proteins | sample 7442471 | NCBI WGS metagenome assembly JACCDG01 (sample SAMN15323444, study PRJNA562643) | freshwater metagenome | isolation source: river surface water | place: USA:Blue River Watershed | collected 2017-08-17 | reverse complement strand
CGTTTGCATTAATATAATGGTCCAATTCCGTTTCACTACATTGCACCATAACATTAATAGCAACGGCATTTACCACTGTAAATATTTTATTTGGATTGGACCAAATAAAATATAACATTGGTATAACCTTTCGTGCTGAAATTTGATATGATGGGCTTCATCTATAAGTATATCGGCACAAATTGATTTCAACAGTCTGCACGAAGTGGCATTGTTCTGTGCCGCGTAAAAAAGCTGGGCGGCACTTTCCACAATAATTACCGTTAAGGTCCATAACTCCATACTGGTATTAAAGTACCTGACCTTCCTGAACAGGCTGTCGCCCCAATCGCTTTTCAGGCCTTGTTCACCCAGTAGCCCAATATAGCGACCGAGGTTGGCGCCATGCTTTTGTTCTTCCTGAATGAACAATTGTACAGCTTCCGGATACAGCGGATCGTTTATACGTGCGGCGTATTTTCGTGCAGCCGCCATCAGATGCCGGCCATCACTGGTTTCGCCAAGTTGCCAGGCTTTTAAGGAGTAGAGTATTTGTGTTTTTTCTTCCGGTTTTATTTCAGGGGTCATTTTCCAGTCGATACGCTGGTGACTGAGGTTAAAACGGAAGTGGTTTTTCCAGAACAGGGAAGAATGTATCATCTTGTTTTTTCTGCATAACGTATTCTGTATACAGGTAGTATGGAATAACTGTATTTTTAACATTTGTTAACAGAAATCCTGCATGGCACTGATCCGGAAAAATAATTCACTGGCGGAATCGGACGAATGGCATACGCTACGCCAATTATGGGAACGGACACGGGAACAGGTAAAGGGAAAAAGCGGCCAGAAACCGGACGACCTGCAATGGGAAAAAGAAATAAGGGCGCTGTATGAACTGGGTATTGGCATGGAAGAAACCCTGCGTTTTCTTTACCATAGTCTGCCTGCTGAAGAAGACTTTTTACAGTGGCTGCAAAACAGGCAACAGGAAAGAAAACCCATCACCGCTCAGGAGCATGTGCTTAGTGCCGGGGATTTAGCTTTTTGGGAAGAGCAAGGGTACCTGGTATTGAAAAATGCGGTTTCGGCAGCACAACACGAAGCCGTGCGCACAGCTATCTGGAATTTTCTCGACGCTTCGGCAGACGATCCGGCATCCTGGTACAGGGCGCATCCGGCCAATAACGGACTCATGCTGCTGTTTACCGATCACCCGGCCTTACAGGCTGTACGCGAATCGGGACGTATCCGAAAGGCTTATGAACAATTGTATAAAACCAATGCTATTTATCCCACCATAGATAAAGTCAGCTTTAATCCACCCGAAACAGAACAGTTCCGCTTTAAGGGAAGTCCGCTGCATTGGGATGTAAGTCTGGTACAACCCATTCCTTATCGTTTGCAGGGATTGTTGTACCTGAATGATGTAAACCCGTCCGACGGTGCTTTTCATTGCGTACCCGGTTTCCATAAAAACATAGGCTCCTGGTTGAAAAGCCTGCCTGCCGGTGTAAACCCACGCGAACAGGCCCTTAAAGAATTAAACCCCATAGCTGTGCCCGGCCGTGCCGGCGATTTCATTATCTGGCACCAGGCCCTTCCGCACTGCGCCACTGCCAATAGGGGGAAAACACCCCGGCTGGTACAATACCTGACGTATTTGCCGCTGGAGCAAGAGGGTGGGGAAACCAGGGAGTGGATATAAGCACTTATTGACCGAACCCCGCCACTTAATAGAAAAATACCACCGGATAAAAAACTGCAAGAAAGATCCGTCTGCTCCTGATATAGATTTGAATAATTAAACAGAAGACAAAAGAGCGGATTTCTGGTGGGGATTTTAAAAATTATACCAATGTTTATTTTATTTGGTCCAATCCAAATAAAATATTTACAGTGGTAAATGTCGTTGCTATTAATGTTATGGTGCAATGTAGTGAAACGGAATTGGATCATTATATTAATGCAAACGGTATTACTTTTTCCTTTCACCTGATTTTTGACAAATTAAAAATGTATACAAAGAAGTTTTTCTCCCGGAGAATTGTAACCCCTTGAAATAGAATAGAAAATATTTTCAACATCAAACAAATACTTTAAACGGAAAGACGAAAATTAAAAATCTGTCGATTAAAATTACAAATAGTGACATAGAACGGCATTATTCTGTGGCTTCAATAAAACTTAACAATAAATTGACAGTTTAGGCGTTTCCATTTTACAGAAAATCCGTAGCATTGTGCCCGTTTTTGTCGCTAAAAGATGAGAAAACGGTATTGCAGTATATCCTTGTTACCAAACCGTGTTATATAATAATAAAGAACATCACATGATTATGAATAAAATTAAATGGCTGAGTTCAGGAATGTTCCTTCTTCCGCTGGTAGTTCAATTCCGGCTTTCGGCCCAGAATTTTAATTACAGCTTTTCCTCCTCTACTGGTACGTACCAGGAAATAAGCGGCGCGGAACTGGCCGCTGGTGAACAGGTTCTGGCCTTTACCAAAAAAGCAGCTATCGGGTTTCCTTTTACTTACCTCGGGCAGCGCTTTGACTCTCTTATTGTTTCTTCCAACGGCTATATTGCCTTCGACGATAATTTCAACTATGGTTTTGCTTACCTCGGCAATCCCCTGCAAAACAGTCAGGACACCCTGGCCGCCAATGCCTCTGCAGCTATCAGTTATGAACTGACCGGAACCACTAACAACCGGATATTAAAACTGCAGTTTAAAAACTGTTCTTTTCTCAGCTCTTCTATACCTGGAGTAATCAACTTTCAGGTATGGCTATATGAGCAGGGGAACAGGATAGAACTCCGGACAGGCAGTACCAATTATCCGTACGACTTATACACCTCTGTAAAACCGGTCATCGGGCTGATTAACATGAATTACGACGGAAGCGGTACGCTGGGCTATTTATTATATGGTTCGGGCAATACGCCACAGGCCAAATTAGTAAGCAGCACTAACGCTATTGACAACACCGATAATCTGGCGGCTTCCGGCCGGGTATATACTTTTAATGCTCAATAATATTGTTATGATGAGAAAATTAAAAACAACATCACTGCTGTTAATGGCTCTGAACTTTTACAGCAGCTTTGCTGTAAACAAATATTGGTACACTTCTGTGGCTGGTAACTGGAACGATGCTAGCAAATGGTCTACCAGCAGTACTAGCTTTGTGTCTACTACGGCACCAACAAGCTCCGATGTAGCCTTTTTCCCGGGTGGGGTAGCAGGAAATGCGGCTTGTAGTATTACTGCAGCAGTATCTGTTGCGGGAATCAATATTAGTGGTTACACGGGTACAATCACACAAGGAGCCTTCAATGTCACTATTGGAGCTTCCGGTTACACCCAGACTAGTGGTATCTTTACCGGTAATGCTACCTCGCCGTATACTATGACAGTGAACGGAACTTATAGTCAGAGCGGTGGTACCTGCAGTTCGGCTTATTCGTCAACTTTCAGTGGATCTTATACCCTTAGCGGCGGTACTTTTAATGCAAGGACTACAACTAATTTTTCCGGAGCCTATACACTTAGCGGAACAGGGATTTTTAATGCGAGTACCGGCACTATAAACTTTACCTCTAATAACCTGATTCAAAAAACCGGTGGCACTTTTAACAACGGCAGCGGAACAGTGAACATTAGGGGGAATCGTACCTTAGACCTTAACGGAATAACCTTTAACATTCTGCAGTTTAACCCCGACGATATCACCAGTTGTACCATACTCCTGAATAGTGATTTTAATGTCAGCACTTCCATTAACTATTTTAATGGTGGTGGCTCCTTTCCGGTAATTCTTAATGGAATAGGAAAAACTATTCATAATTATGGACACCTTACCATTTCCAACACAGTGGGCGGCGGCGGTGGATCGGCCACTATAAAAATGGAGACGGGAACCGGTGGTGTTACTCCCGGGATCATAACGGGTAGTGGTGTGGCCAATACCGGCTCTATATGTAATTTAACAGTAAGCAAAAGTGTTACGCTGTCTGGAATGATTACAATAGCCGGAGATGTTACGTTTTTAACCGGTGCGGCTTTAACCGTAAGCGGTTCCACATTAGTCATGGAACCTAAACTGGGAGGCGCCACCTCATCGCTGTTTTTAAACAGCGCTCCTTCCGGAACCAACTTCCCCTCCTTTAATAACTTGAAATTAAGCAATGTCCCTGCCACCGCTTATACCTACAACATTACAGGATCTTCCTCTTCTGATATGCTGAACGTGATGGGTACACTGGAACTGGCCGGCAACGGGGCCATCAATATCGGCTCGGGCACCATTAATGCCAAAACCAATATCATCAACTCTGCTAATAACTCCACTTCGGGTGGCGGTGCCGGCACCATCATTGCCAACAACATTAGTACCTACAGCATTACCGGTCATGCAACAGCCGGAACCGGCCCGCTCTGCCATTTAAAAATTAACCGGCCCTCTTTAAGTACAGCCTTAACCATCAATAACTCTATTACGGTTAACGGCGATTTGACCTTTATGGCTGGCAGTACAGCCAATGCCATCAACACCGGTACGGGCTCCGGCACTATCTACTGCAAGGGCAATGTGTATATCGATGCAGCTTCCAACCTCGATGGAGGAACAGCAACACTGGTATTGAACGGTACCGGCGCCCAAACCATCAATGGCAATGCCACCTTGGCCGGGAAATTACCTAACCTGACTATAGCCAAAACTACTGGCAATCTTACTTTTACCAATAACATACAGGTAAAAGGCAATTACACTTTTCAGTCTTTAACCGGCGGAACTTTCACTACTACCGGGTCTACGCTGAACATGTATGCTAATGGCGCAGCAGGTTACAACCTGAATACCGGAGGCGCTGCTTATCCGCTGAACAACCTGAGCATTAATAATACAACTATCGGCATAGGTGCCGTTAATCTGGCTTCGGCATTAACCCTGAATGGTAATCTTACGGTGAATACCAATGGTACTTTAGCCACTACAAGCAATACTACCAGTGTAAGCGGCAATATCACCATTAATACGGGCGGAATTCTTTCGGCTACTACCGGAATTATAAACGCTTCAGGCAATTGGACGGATAATGGAACGTTTAATGCCGGTACCGGTACCGTTCAATTCCAGGGAGCTGTTAATCCCCAATTGCTAGTAAAATCTGCAGGAAATGAGGCATTCTATAACTTGAAAATAAATAAGTCTGCGACCACCGGAAGAGTCGATTTTTCTTGCCCGGTTCAAATCTTATCCTCCGGAACGCTTACATTCACTAAGGGCATACTCAAGAGTACGAATACTTCGGTATTGGTATTTATGGCAGGTTCGTTGCACACCGGGGCTTCCGATAATAGTTTTGCAGATGCCGCAATCGAAAAAATTGGCAATACTGCGTTTACCTTTCCGCTGGGAAGCACGAATACTGCCGTAAGCGCAAAACCCTACCACCCCTTAACCATTACGGCTCCTGCCGCAGCCAGCGATGATTTTATTGCGCAGTATTTCCCTGCTAATCAAACCCAGGGCAATGGGGTAGCCGAGAGCGTAGAAAACCTGAGTACCTGCGAATACTGGACATTGAAACGCGCTGTAGGAACGGCTAATGTGCTGGCCGGTTTGGGATGGAACACCACTACCTGTACCAATGTTTATCCCTACTCCGGCGAACTGTTGGTGGCCTATAAGAATAGCTCCGTTACTAATTGGGAATCCTTGGGCGGAGCCAATTCCGCTATTGTGGGCGGAACGGTGAACACAGTACAGTCTACTGCTGCTGTGCCTTTTGTTTCTGCTACAGAACTTACGTACCTGACCCTGGCCAAACAGTATGGTAATTGCGGAGTGCTGCGTAAAAAATTGGATGGCGGGTATTTTATGAGCAGCAATAAAGTACTGCGCTTTAAGTACGACGAGGAATATACCGATACCGATGCCCTGCTGAATTTCAGGGTATTGGATAAAACCAATCAGGTGGTGTTCAGTCAGAGCAATTTGCCTGCCGGACAAGCCTCCACATTGGCTCCGGCTTATTATGCCGACAACCGTTATTCGCTCAATTTTAATAATATGACACCACTGGTGAGTATGGTAAGCGGCGATATGTATATACTGGAAGTAACCAACGAAAAGAACGAGAAACTGTACCTGCGCTTTAAATTTAATTAAGAAAATGGGAAGAATAACGATAATTATTGCTGTTGTGGCTTTGGGTTTAGGTATTAGTGTCTGGATATACGTATTGCAGCACAAACCCAAAACCGCCTACGTGCAATTAGGAAAGCTGTACGAAAACTTTAATATGAAAAAGGAACTGGAAAAGAAATACGAGAAAATCAGCATGTCACGAAAAAACATACTCGACAGCCTCGAAATTAATCTGCGCAGCTTATCCGGTCAGATAGAATTACTGAAAGAGAACGACCCCGCACGCAAAAGCAAAATACAGGACTTTGAATTGCTGCGCCAGGATTACCTGATGAAGAAAAAAAACTTCTCGGAAGATACCGAACGCACCTCGCAGCAGTACGACGAGGAAATATGGAAGCAGCTGAACCAGTACGTAAACGATTACGGTAAGGAGAATGAATACACTTACATATACGGCGCGCAGGGCAATGGCTCACTGATGTATGGTTCGGAAAAGGAAGACATAACCGGGCAGGTAAATGAGTATGTGAACCATAAATACAAGGGCATAAAATGATGTTCATGCGTAAAAATAAAGCACTGCTTATTGGCTCGGCTTTGTGTGTGGCCTTGGGCTCCTGGCTGCTGCTGAATTCCTTTAAGAAGGCCAGCCTTAGTCCGGTAGAATTCAGGAGCTGGGTAAAGGATGCAGATAACGGACTGTGGGTAAGTAAAACGATTGACAATTATAAATTGTCCTTGTTGTATAAACCGGTGGAGTATATGGTTATCAACGAAAACAAAAACGAACAACTGACCGCCGCACTGATGGAAAAGGGTATAAAGGAATACGGCAATATGCAATATTATACCCTGCGCATAGAAAGCCAGGAAGGCGGGGAGCTGCTGAAAGTAGGAATAACAGACGAGAGTCAGTATGCGCAGCGCCTTGAATATTTTATGAGCGCCATGCAGGACGATATTAGTTTGGCAGACGGAGCGGACACCTTAGCCTGTATATTGTATCATTTTGAACGCGATTACGGTATGAGTCCGCATGCACAGTTTGTACTGGGCTTTGAAGGCACTACAAAAAAAAGACAGGAACAGAACAAGGATAAAGAATTGATAGTTAACGACAGAATATTAGGACTGGGTGCTGTGCACCTGCTTATACAAGGAAAGAACATTGATAAAATACCGGCGATAAAATTGTAAACCTATGAGCAAGACAAAACAAAAAATTTACAGGTATCTGGCTTTTTTTATGACTCTGAACATACTGGCCGAAGTCGTATCGCCCACGGTGGCTCTGGCCCTTACCGGTGGCCCCAGCCAGCCCGAGGTAGAAAGCTTTGAGCCTGTAGGCACCAGCGAAATGGTGGATCTCTTCAGTGGAGACTTCAATTACAACATTCCCCTGCTTACCGTGCCCGGACCTAATGGTGGTTACCCCATTAACCTGGCATACCATGCCGGTATTGGCATGGAACAGGAAGCCAGTTGGGTGGGCTTAGGCTGGAACATTAACCCCGGGGTCATTAACCGCCAGATGCGGGGTTTACCGGATGATTTTAAAGGAGAAACAGTACGCAAGGAAATAAACCATAAACCAAACTGGACGTTCGGGTTGGGAATGGAAGTAATTAGTTCAGCAACCTCAATTTTGTCTAAAAAGGAGTGGTTCGGATTAGATCTTAAAATTAACTCCAAATATGGTTATGAACTGTTTTACAATAACTATAAAGGTTTAGGGGCAAATTTCAGTTATACAAGAACTCCTCAGGTAGCAGGTATGGCTTACAAATTAAAGCCCCGAATGATTGCAGGCCTGTCCTTAAAATTAGGAACCCAATCAGGGATTGACCTTCAGGGATCTATTTCATTGTATAAACAAATGGGGGATAAGTTGGCGCATTTTGATGCCGGTATTGGTTACAACAGTAGAAATAGCATTTACGACATGACAGTTGGCGGTGGCTGGATGAATACACCTTCCCACACAAGAATCTCAAGAATAGGAGATCGCCTGCTTTCTTCGCAATCTCGATCTGTAGGAACAAGTAGTTTTGACAGGGCATTTCCGGCTGGCCTTTCTTTTTGTGGCTCTTCTTATACCCCTTCATCCTCAGTCTCTTTATATGGAGTATCTGCAAACTTAAAGATAAAATGCGGTCAATCCTCGGTATTTGGTGCTCTAAAAGGGAGGAATATTTTTGGTTACTACTCCAGGCAATGGATAGCAAATACGGTTGTCAATCAGCCCGCATACGGGTATAATTATCTTGAAAACACAATAGCAGGGAATGGACTAATGGATTTTAACAGGGGGAAAGAATACCCCGTAACGAAAAAAGCGCCAGCCTTACCATCTCCTACAGCAACGTACGATGTATATACAATTAGCGGTCAGGGAACCGGTGGTTTTTTTCGTCCATTCCGTTCTGATATTGGTATATACAGCCAGCCTTCTGTTGATGGTACTTCCGGAGGTGTTGATGTTGGACTTGAGCTGGGATTTGGAAATGCCCCACACATTGGAGGTTATGGCGGATATACACTATCTTCCATGCATTCCGGAAACTGGACAAATTACAATGATGCTATTGCCGGAAATTATGGTTTTTCCGGAAATAGCACACCCACAGACTTAAACGAACCTTTTTATTATAAAATTGCCGGAGAACAAACAACAGATATAAGTTATCTGAATGAAATGGAAAGGTACGGTGGTTTAGGTGACCCTGTTAAATTGCGTTTAAGCATGCAATACGCCGGGCTTTCCTTTAAACCCAAAGTACATAACCAAACCTCCAAGGGTACTACTGCTCTGGGTAACAATACGCGCAGCCACCGGGAAAAACGGATGCAAAGTGTAGAGTACAAAACCTTTACTCAGATAAAGGATAATGAAAAGTATAACAACAGATCAAAAAATATATGGTCTGGTGCGCCCAATACCTGGACAGAAAACAGCAGCAATTATACTGCTTATGATTTTACTTACGATGATAACGCAAATAACATTTATCCCAGGTCATCTCAAACGGCCACTATGTCGGTAGTAAACCCTGATGGTAATCGCTACGAATACGGATTACCCGCTTATAACACCAAACATAAGGATGTGGTATTTACCTGCGATAACGCAGTGGGGACTTCGGGTTACCTGACAAAGAAAACAGTGGGTTATGGATCGGAAGGGCAAAATGCTAATGCAAATCACGAGGGAGCCGATAATTTTTTCAATTCCACCACTCTTCCCCAATACGCTCATGCTTACCTGCTCACCGCTATTTATTCGCCCGACTATGTTGACCTTACCGGCGACGGCCCCTCTAAAGATGATTTAGGATATTATGTCAAATTCAATTACATTGATAATGGTATACAAAAATGGCGTACCCCCTATATGGATGCCAATCTCGATAAGGGAGGCTACTCCAATAATATCGACGATAAAGCTTATTATTCTTATGGAGAAAAGAAAGTATATTATGTTCATTCGGTAGAAACCAAAACCCATGTAGCCCTCTTTCAGCTCTCCGACCGCAGCGATGCTTTTGGCGCTACCGATGAACACCAGCAGAGTACGGCCTTTGATCCGGCCAGCAGTTTAACTGCGATTACCAAAGCAAAAAAACTAGACAAGATTATTCTCTACAGTAAACTGGATCTGGCTAACCCTATCAAAACAGTGAATTTTGCCTACGATTATTCGCTTTGTCCGGGAGCACCTAATAACAATCAATCTACAGTGGCCACTATTTATGGTGTAAACACGGGGGCCACGTCTAATCCTAAAAAACCGGTAAACGGAAAACTCACCCTGAAAAAAGTTTGGTTCGAATACCTCGGCAATAACAAAGGCCGCCTCAGCCCCTATGTGTTTGATTACAATGAAACCAAATACCTGTTGAGTGGATCGAATGGCGGAGTAACTTCAACTCAGGTTGAAAATCCTTCTTACAATCTCTCGCAAATGGACAGGTGGGGTTATTACAAGGAAGACCATTTGCTGTTGGGAACAACTAATTCCAGCAACGAAGACGACCCCTATGTAAAACAAAACGATAAAGCTACCCAGGACAGGTACATGAGTGTGTGGAATCTCAAAAAAATCACCCTCCCTTCCGGAGGCGACATCAACATCAGTTATGAAGCCGACGATTACGCCTATGTGCAGGACAGGCCGGCCATGCAAATGTTTAAAATTGTGGGTACAAACTGGAATGGCTCCTCATTCAGTAATGATATCAGTGGCACTAATTATAGGATTTACTTTGAACTCGATAAAGACAAGAATGGTGTTCCTAT
>JACCDG010767551.1_pt1 | contig 10438 bp, 12 predicted proteins | sample 7442471 | NCBI WGS metagenome assembly JACCDG01 (sample SAMN15323444, study PRJNA562643) | freshwater metagenome | isolation source: river surface water | place: USA:Blue River Watershed | collected 2017-08-17 | reverse complement strand
GGGAGGCCATGGATATCCATGTTTGCTACCTGTCAGAACAACACCGTCACGACGACGATGACCTGAGTCAGCTACTCAACGAAATGCGCCACGGCGAAGTTAGCCAAGATTCTATGGAAAAGCTTTTGGCTCGTAAAAACGTAAGCTTAAAAACAAAGATAATACCTACCAAACTTTTTACGCATAACACAGACGTTGATGCCATAAATCAGGCACAGTTAGAACAGTTGCCCGGCGAACAGCATGAGTTTGTCATGACCCATAAGGGCGATAGAGCGGTCGCCAAGGCTCTAATGACCAGTTGTCTTTCGCCAGAAAAGTTACAGCTCAAGAAAGATGCTGTAGTTATGTTCGTTCAAAATAACTATGCAAAAGGCTATGTAAACGGCACGCTGGGTGTTGTTAGGGACTTCGACGCCGATGGCATGCCCGTAATCGTTACGCTTGATGGCAAAAAGATCGTGGCTACCATGGGCAGCTGGAGAGTGGAAGAAGGCGAAGATGTGGTAGCGGAGATCAACCAGCTACCGCTTCGACTGGCGTGGGCTATTACCGTACACAAGAGTCAGGGCATGACGCTTGATGCAGCTCAGATTGATCTCAGTAAGTCTTTTGTCCCTGGCATGGGCTATGTCGCACTGTCTCGGGTAAGAAGTCTGGATACTCTTATGCTTGTTGGAATAAATAATCAAGCCTTACAAGTCGACCCCCGTGTAATCGAGTTAAACATCAAGCTCGTCAAAGATTCTGATCGGCACCAACGAATGATCCAGGCGTTTGCTGAGGATGATCTTAAAGATAGACACGAGCTATTTCTAAAAGAGCTGACCTTCGAAGGAACTTTGTTTAGTTAGTCGTTCGTGCTTTAGTCAGGATTTTATTCATTGCAGCGTGTGCTTTCAGTCCATGCTCAGCAATTGATTTTTGATAGAAGTCAAACAGAACTTGTGCGTCATCCAATGCTCTGTGGCGGCTCGAAACGGTAAACCCATGGGCTGCGATGAGGGTATCAAGATTATGGCGTCTTTGAGCAGGATATAGGGACCGGGATAAACGCACTGTACATAGCCTGTCCATATTAAACGGTCGCTGTATGTTGCGGTACTCCATCTTTATAAAGTTGTAGTCAAAAGCGACGTTGTGTGCAATAAATATTGCTCCATCAAGAAGTCCGTGGAGTTCATCAACAACCTCAGAGAATGTGGGAGCGCCAACGATCATCTCGTTTGATATGCCCGTCAAACCGGTAATGAAAGTGGGTACTGATTCCTGTGGGTCAATGAGTCGATTCATGGTGGCAACTACATGTCCATTTTCGACTCTGAGAGCACCTATTTCTAGGACCCTAGAATTGAGGTGGCTTCCTCCGGTTGTTTCGATATCAAGAAAAACGAGTGGTCGATGCTGCATCTATACATTGTATCGCAGTCGGCAACTACTGCGTGATATACTGATTAAGAATACAAACTAGTCACTAGTGGAGGGAAAACACTAATGGATCCATTAACAAACGACCAAACTAACGTACCTGTAACTGCAGAGCCAATCACTCCAGATCCAATTGCATTACCACAAGATCCAACCGCACCAGTTGACCCAGCACTGGCGCCAATTGCTGATCCAGTAACCCCTGCAGAACCAGTAGACCTACCGACTCCAGGCGGTACAATTAGCCCCGATGGCAGCGTAGCGCCAATTGATCTTTCTTCGCCTGAACTCGAGTCAGTATTGCCAGCACCAGATGCATCAGCTCCTGTAGACGTTCCTTCTGTGGATCTTAGCGGTGTGTCAAATCCTGTTGAAGATTCTGTAGCACCTGCCGTAGACGATACCAATCCAATTGCTGCCAGTGGCGCAGACCAAAACCCGCCGCAGCTCGGTTCTTTCTAGATGGATGTCGGTCGCATTAGCGGTCGCTTGATCCATGACAAGCATGGGAGGCTCTGTATATTCCAAAAGCCAAACCCACCCCTCATTTCATGGATTATATTCACTTTGGTTTCTAAGATATCGAATGGTCAATTTTCTAAGGTTTTTGAAGTTATTGCTTTTGGTAGTTTGTTCACTTGGGCGTGGCTAGAACTGTTCCAGGGAAGCTGCTATCTTAGACGGCTGTTTGGGCTGGTAGTTTTGGTATTTATAATACGTAACCGTATATGAGAAAGAAAATTATGCTCGCTTTAGCCATTTTTGCAGGGATCGTAATCTTAGTTGAAGCAGTTGCACTATTAATTCTATACCGCAATGTAGCTCGCTATCATGCTTACTGGCCGGTACGGGCACAGCAAGCTGGCGAGCTGACCTATGTTGCTCTTGGTGATAGTGCCGCACAGGGACTTGGCGCCAGCAACCCAGAGAATGGTTATGTTGGACTGATTGCAAAAAAATACGCCGAATCTACTGGTAAATCTGTTCGCGTTGTAAATGTTAGTCGCTCAGGAGCAAAAATTAATGATGTATTACGTACGCAATTGAGTGCAATCAAAGATATAAAACCCGATCTTGTGACCATCGAGATTGGTGCTAACGATATAGCAACATTTACTGACAAAACATTCAGGGAAGAGTTCACTACCTTAGTGGGCAAGCTTCCTAAGAACACTTACGTTGCAAATATGCCGTACTTTGGAAGCCGACCATCTAGACGTCCAAAAGCCTACGAGGCCACTAAGATCATTAATAGTATCGTGCCGACAAGACCGGATCTACAGTTGGTTGATCTTCAGACAATAACCAAGGAGCGGGATAACATTCTCGGATATGCTGCTGACTACTTCCATCCGAATAACCGCTCGTACAAAAACTGGGCCGAAGCATTCTGGAATGAGATTAGTAAGGATCAATAAGGGAATTTGCAATGGCTAACTATAGAGGGCATATAGTCGGTGGTCTCCTAGCAAATACGGCATACTTACTTGCCCTGCAATCGGCGCCAGGCAACATACTAGCAAAAACAAACGGTATCCTCAGCGATTGGCAATTCCTCATAGGTCTATTCGTTATAGCGGTGCTCTTTGCCCTTTGGCCAGATGTAGATACTAACAGTAAGGGGCAAGATATTTTCTTTGCCATGTCCTTTATTGCTGACGTACTTTTAATTGCCAATGGGCGATTAGAAGCAGCGGCCTATTTAGGACTCTTAGGCATGACTCCTATCCTTGGTAAGCATCGTGGCTGGACGCACAGTAAGCTGTCTATGCTCCTTGTTCCTTTACCCATCATCCTTGTCCCTTACATCAATAAGTCGTCAATTCTAACGACTGCCATGATCGTTTATGGAGCTGCAGTGGCTGGTTACTTTAGCCATTTGCTATTCGATGGACTAATTTTTAAGCACTTTAGGGTAAAAGGAAATCGCTACAGCGATTAAACTACTTTTCGAGTTTGTGGATTTGATCGTGATTAAGCCCAAAGTAATGAGCTACTTCGTGCCAAACTGTTTTGTTAACCTGAGCCACGAGCGACTCATGATCAACACTACTCATCTCAATGGGCAGCTTAAAGATAGTTATCTTGTCGGGCAGAACTAAGTTATAACCCGAACCACGTTTAGTTAGGGGCACGCCTTCGTATAGCCCAAATAGCGATTGATCGCAGCGTAACTTGAGCTTATGCCTCTGTTCATCAGAGGGCTTATCTTCTACTACAAAAACTACATTCTTAATATGTTGATAATACTTGTCGGGTATATTATCCATCGCATTTGCGACTATTTTCTCAAAATCATCTTGTGTAGTTTCAATCATCAACGCATTATAGCAACTCAAACCAGCCTTACACTCTTTTTGTAATATTGCTTACGGTAAATCTTCAGGAACAAGGCCTACTATGAAGATACCAACTAAACAAAGGAGCAAAAATAATGGCACGAAAACATATTCACATACCATCGGGCGGTAGAATTGATACTTCATACCTCGAAAGCATTTATGAGGATTTTGCGAGTAGTATCAAGGTTGTCCGCTTCCGACTTCAGGATTAGCTCTTCTCGTGGCGACTTACTGTCCATAGTAATGTTGAGATAAGCAAGAATATAGCTGCATAAAAGCCAACTTCACCATAAAGTTCTAGCTTATATCCTTCGTTGAAATTCAAAACAAAATAAGCTATTGCCGTAGTTACATAGGCTGCCACCGAAAGCGCAGCGGTTGCGAGAACAGCGCTTCTACGTGCCAATAATGCTGCGGTTACAATAGGGATCACATACAAAATTACCGCTCTGCTAGCCATTCCGCGTTGTGTGTATATAGAGAATGAAGCGTACGCGACATCAGAAATAACTAATGTAGCAACAAGCTTCTTAAGCGTAGTAAGTTGTCCCGAACGATTGCGGCTAATATACCAAACGATTGTTATTGCCACTGCTTGTGCGGCCAAGGCGATCCATCGCCTTAGCACCACCTCGGGTGGTATTAATTTACCGGTGTCATATAGCACCAGCTGAGCTGCCATAATTGCCGCTAGAAAATAGTGGATGGTGGTGGCTTTTCTGAGGCCAGAACGTAAATGAGCGATATTTTGTATTTTTGACATCTCCAAGTATTCAAGCATAAGCCTAATCATAGTGTCAATTCGCTTTGAAACTGCTCTAATCTAAATTAACTCTAAAATTATTGATCGATAGTTGTCGGGACTATATTTTGTATATAGATCAAATAACAGAGGTAATCATGAGCAAGAAACCAATAATTTGGAGTGTTCTATTTGTGCTGGTAACGGCATTATGCATTAACACTAAAGTCTTTGCAGCTGATACCGGTGGCTATCCTTGGGCAGATGCAACTCTTATTAATCAAAAAACGTACGACTGGGGATTTGTAAGATGTCGGCCGGAAATGAAAGTTGCAGATCTATGTGGCAAGGGACACACCGTTTTCAGGGGAGGCATACGATATTATCTTAGTGACCCCTGGCATTACGATGTGCGCAACTGTACATCCTATGCCGCTTGGCGAGTAAAAATCGATCTTGGGATAGATATACCACGATGGGGCAATGCTACAAATTGGGATAATGCTGCTGCAAGATTAGGGTACTTGGTTAATCAAACGCCTGGAATAGGCAGTATCGCTGTGTGGGAGGGGAAGCTCGGACATGTTGCGTTTGTTACTGCTATTAACAATGACGGCTCGGTTAATGTTGATCAGTACAATAAACGCGGTACAGGGCAATTTAGTTCCCAAACAAATGTCAGGGCAGATAAGTATATTCATGTTGCTGACAAACAACCAGTACCGGCCCCTGAAGTTGTAGTTCAGACTCAACCGGCGGTAACGCCAGCGGCTCCTGTAGAACCTCAGCCGCCAGTATATAAGGAGTTGCAAACACTTGATGCCCTTGCAGAACAATCTGCTTCACTCCAAAAAACTGAAGGCATATATTATGACGTAATTCCAAGCACGGACCATCAGCGTGCAAATGTATATGCTGTGCAATATATGGCGACCCATAGCAACATGGTCGAAGTTAGTCGTTCTAATTCACTGGATCAGAATACTTCCTGGGAGAAGCCGTGGGTCAGCTCACTTAACGCGGTTAAGGACGATACTATGCGCTTTAGCTTTGCAGACTACAACCAAGATTCATATACCGATCTTTATGTTATACAAACCGACGGTTCTGCCAAAAGCCAGATCAAAGTCATGAGTGGACAGGATGGCTTCAAGGATCAGATTGCTAGCTGGACAATACCTGGTAAATCAAGCGAACCTGCTGCCGAAGTCCAATACACTGTATCTGATTATGATGGAAATGGGAGCGTTGACCTGTATGTGATGACCAGGCGTTCGACACATACAGAAGTCACGGTTCTTAGTGGTTCTGATGGATTCGCCGGGGTATTATCCAAAGGGAAACAGGAAACTCCATTGGTGGCAGTTGGTGCGGCCTTTGTGGCTGACTATGATCGTGATGGGCGTGCAGAGCTCTTTACCGTGTCACGTAGCGAACAACAACAGTTAATAGACATTATGACGTTAAAGCCAGGAGATGACGGGGCGTTGGTGCCGAACTGGAGCATCGCTACTCAATTATAAATTTTTGCAAGACACGACGCACACGGTTATTGCCGGTGATTATGTTTGCGTCGTTCCAGTACCATGTATTGTCACTTCGGAGTACAAAAGTGCCAGCTCCGCCTCCTTGAGTGATAAGTCCTAGGATAGCAATAATGGCTAGAATCGTCTTTACTGATTGCCATTTTCCAAGTGCAACGGCAAATCCCGAAGCCACAACGGCGTAAACAATAGGCAATATGGGTATCAGATACCGGCCTTGAATACCAAACGGATAGCCAAGATGCCGTAGGTCGGAATAGTTTTGCAGAAGTAATGTGCTGCAATACAACAGCGTGATTATAATCAACGAGTCAAAACGGTATTTCTTGCGTATTCTTTGCTGAAATATTATATACAGTACAGTACCAGCCAAGAATACGACAACAGATGCTTTGCGCGGGTTGCTATAAGCCCAGCCAAGTGCATATCCGCTTTGCTCACCGTTAAGTACGTAGAATAATTGATAGGTTGTAACGCTTAACCATGAGTGAATAGCAAAACGCTTGAAGCTAGTATCTCTTGGTTTTAATGTTCCGTTTAGTTTCGACCGCCTCGTCTGGTAGTTTCGGCGCCATGGGCCGTTAGCGAAGCACTGCTCGATTGTTAATACTTGGTCGCATTCAGGAGCGGGAGTCTTGTAGCGAACCAGATTGACTGCGTACCTCTCAAGACATAAGCCAAATAGTAGTACGAACGCAATACATAAAACTATACGAAGTCGTTTAGGTATTGATGTAAATGAGCTACGTATTTCTTGCCACCTACTATCAATGGTATTCTTCTTGCCCTTGAAAATTGCAACTAACAGCACTAATCCGATACCCAGAAGTATTGGCAGAAAAGCATATTTAATAAGTGCCCCTGCCATGGCTACTATCGCCAGAAGCATCAGATTCTTGGCTTCAAGATTTTTAGGTAGTGAGGCAAGTATTCTTTGCATTAGTAAAAGAGCTAGGCCAAAGACAACGATGAGTAGGTTGTCATAGTTAATTTGTGCTGCAAGCAAGGATACTAATGGCGTGGCTGCAAACATTGCCAGCACTACATTACTGAGCGCTTTAGAGCATCCAGCCGATCGCAAGACCTTACGGAAAACATAGATTCCAGTCATGAACAAACCAATGCTAATAAAACGCAGAATGGTAATTTGCAGTCTGGGGTCATCGGTCAGAAGTTCTATGACTCGCATAGGTAAAGACATAATGTAGTGATACAGATACGAAGGATCTCTGGATAGCGCTCCATATGGCGACGGACCCGATGGGTCACCACTCCAAAATGGATGTATCCGATTGGTGTATATCTTTATAACTTCAAGATGGTATCTTTCGTCATACGCCATCGGGTATAGCCCCGAAATTGCAATCCAGCCAGATTGTATAAAGAACCAAAGTAAAGTTAGGTAAAAAAATACATTTGAACTGATAAATCGGAAGATCTTGGATATAATTTTATGCATTACGGTAATGAAAGTATAACAGTGTAGAATGTTGGTATGCTACACAAAATGTTAGCCACCTTTAAGCGATTACGTAAAGTGGCTGCGTACACTATTATCTTGCTGACATTACTGGTCTTTTGGCAATTTATCCGCAGCAATCCAAAAGTCATAGACCAGTTAAGGGCCACCAGCCTACTTACTATAATTGTTGTCATCCTGCTGTATGGTGTCATGACGGGGCTTTTGGCTATTCTATATAAGGTAATGACAAGGATCTGCGGGGTTAATATCCCGGGGAAGGATAATCTCCTTCTGACTATGTACTCCAGCGTTGTTAACTTCTTTGGACCACTACAAAGTGGACCGGGGTTTAGGACCATATATCTCAAGAAAAAGTATGGCGTCAATATGGCTAAATACATAGGTGTTAGTTTGCTCTACTATGTCTTTTTTGGTGTTATGAGCGGTCTCTTCCTGCTTAGCGGACTATTTGGATATTGGATAATTGTAATATTGTTAGGCGGCGTGCTTATAGTTTACCTGGCCTTTCCTAAGATACTTGCAGTCTCATTTGTTAAACGTTATATACCTAATATATTGCCGTGGGGACAGCTGGCTGTTCTGGCCGCATTGAGCTTAGTACAAGTACTTCTGGTGGCAGTAATTTACTTTATAGAAATTCGTTCGATACAAGGAGGCGTTGGCTTCGGACAAGCTTTGGTCTACACGGGTGCTGCGAACTTTGCATTATTTGTGTCTCTGACTCCTGGTGCTTTAGGATTTAGGGAGTCGTTTCTATATCTATCTAGAGACTTGCACCGCATTGATCAAACCACTATTATCAGTGCCAATATCATAGATCGCGGAGTATATTTGGTCTTCCTTGGAATACTATTTGTAGCAATCTTAGCGTTCCACGGTCGTAATCGCTTTAAATCAGTTTCTAGCCTAGATGGTAGTAAGTAGCTTTTGCATCTCTTTTCGGAGGGCAATATTTGAAAACTCTCGTTGATATAACTTCAAACCTTCGTTAGCTATGACTTTAAGTTGCTTTGGATGTGCTTGGGCCCATTGTATTTTGTCGGCCAAAGCCTGCGCATCACCGAGCGGAACGGTTAAAGTGTTCTTCCTGTCTATAAATAACTGGCTTGATAAATTCTGGCCAACAAGCACTGGTGCACCACATGCCATAAACTGATATGTCTTGCCAGTAACAACTCGCTGAGCTTGCGGAGAATCACCAAATGGCCCACCAAGAGTGAGATCAGCGTTTACTGCTTCTACTGCTAGATCATTAAAAGGGACCCATTTTTTGTGTGTTATGCGCGCACCTTTTTGCATATATGTTTCAGCTAAAGTGGCTGCCTGTTCACCGCCTCCTACAAAAACAAAGTCAATACCACGATCCTTTAGCAGAAGGGCGGCTTGCATGGCAATTTCTAAGCCATGAAGCGGCAACATTGAGCCATAGTAAAACACGGTGAATTGTTTTGATTTCTTTATACTCTTTATATCCGTATTAAATACTCTTTCATCAGTACCTACAGGAAGCGCCTTGAACTTGTCTTCCGGTAGTCCTAGCAACTCTGCACTATATGATGCATGAGCTTGAGTGTCGGCAATCACGAGGCTACAGCGACGGATTAACAGACGATAAAATCCATGTAGCAGATTCTGTGGGATAAACTTTGCCCATGCTTCACGACGATCTTCACGCAACCACTCCAATGGATTTACCAGTTCGTCGTATATTAATGTCCTAGGCCAGGTCAGGAATGCAGCAAACGGTAGTATTTCGTATCCGCGAAATGTTACAAGATACGTGTCCGGTCGCTGAGCTATTCTAATCCAGATGATTTTAGCAATAACCTCTGGATAGCGAAGCACGCCCTTATGTTTGTTTTTGCAGATTACTAGATCGATATCTTCTTGGGCATCAAGAATTCTACGCAGGACAGTGGCTCGCACATAGTCAGGGTCTTTGTAGCAAGTGACTATGGCAAGCTTCATAGGTTGGGTATCTAGTTTCTTCCGACTAGGTACAGAATGATCGAAAGAAGTGCAGCTGCTTGTCCGATGATCCAGAAGCGCATAGTAACCTTTGTCTCTGGCCAGCCGATGGCTTCGAAGTGGTGGTGTATTGGCGAAGACAAGAATACCTTCTTCCCATTCCTTAGCTTACGAGAAGTCCGGTTGATAATTACTGAACCAGCTTCAGCAACAAATACAATTCCAAGGATCGGGAGCAAATAGATGGTGTTGGTCAACATGGCAACAATTCCTAAGGCGGTACCAAGAGAGAACGATCCGACATCACCCATAAAGAACCTCGCTGGGAAGATATTGAACCAGGTGTAGCTCAGTAGAGCGCCAACCGTCGTAAAGCAGAAGGCGGCTAGTGCGTAGTTGCCTTCCAGGCTAGCTATTAAGGCATAAGCAGCAAAGGCAGAGATTAGAAGTCCGCCGGACAGTCCATCTAGACCATCACTGATGTTAACCGCGTTTCCTGTCGAAACTACTACCAACCAGAAAATTGGAATAATTAGAATGCCTACATTAACGTCATGAACCACAGGCAGATAAATACTCGTTACTCCCAGCTTGGAATAGAGCCACCAGCCGCCGATGACTGCAACAAGGCTATAAAGTAGTAATTTAACTTTAGCCTTCATCCCGGCGATCCCTTTACCTCCGCTGCGAAGGCCAATAATATCGTCCACAAGTCCAATAGCTCCTGCACCTAGCATTCCAGCTAGCGGCAGCCAAGTTTCGCTGCGCTCAAGGTTAAATGCAACGGTTACTATTGCTATTGTGGCTACAAATATCATTCCAGCCATGTTTGGGACGTTACGACGATGTTTTGCGGCATGAAGTTTTTTATAGACTGGTGCTGCAATGCCGCCCATTGCTTCGCTACGCTGTTTTTTCCACCACTGATACT
>JACCDG010254653.1_pt1 | contig 10438 bp, 11 predicted proteins | sample 7442471 | NCBI WGS metagenome assembly JACCDG01 (sample SAMN15323444, study PRJNA562643) | freshwater metagenome | isolation source: river surface water | place: USA:Blue River Watershed | collected 2017-08-17 | reverse complement strand
GGTCCATATCTGGAAAGGCCTCTTCGTTGACGGCAGGATTTCGGCAGCGGCCAATGAGCAAAGAACGAAGCTCCGCAGGACGAGGCAAACGCCAACCATCCGCCTCTTCGTCCTGAGCCGCATTGAACTTGACCTGATCGACCAAGCCAATGCAGCCGACCTTTTCTTTCCACTTTTGGCCCACGCTGCAACGCTGCCAGGTCAGGCCTGTGACTTTGTCTTTCACGGTCGCGCCCGAGATGGTGAAACGCTCAGCAACTGGTGGCGCAGGCTTTTTCGGATTACAACCGGCTGCTGCATGCTGGCTGAACATTGCCAAGCAAGCTGCCAACACCATGGCCACACGCATCGAACGCCCCATTCGTATCCCCTCAAGCACTTATCGCGTCATTGTTTAGCCCCCTATATTGCACAGCAACAGGGGTGCTGGCAATCCGGAACGACCTGAGCCCCCTCACAAACAGGGGGGTAGCGCGAACAAGCGCAATCAAGCCAGCACCGTCGCAACCGTCATCAACACACCCAGCGCGCCCAGCAGGCCTAAAAACTCAGTCATTCGGTATACAGCCCTTGCCTGACGGCCCTGCACTTGACGACTACGCGCCTCCAGCAACAAGGTCCCACCTGCAAACATCAAAAAACACAATAAAGCGCCCACCGCACCCCAAACCATCCCAGCGGTAGCGGCCGCAACCACACTGACCGACAAGCCAAACCATGTCTGGCCTTTGAAAACCAATTGAAAGCGCGCCATCTCGTACTCCTAAACCGATTGCCCTTTGAATCAAATGTATGAATGGCGACAGATGGTCGTGCGTCCAGCTGTAACAGTCGCTGAGCCGTTTGCCTGAACACCAACGAATTCAAGCGGGAAAAAATCACGACCGAAACAACTCACTTACAAATTGATGGGCACCGAAAACGCTGCAATCAAGCTACAACCCCGATCAGAACTGAGGTTTTCGCGATTTTCTAGGTGCAAAACCGGTAGCAAGCGGCCAACAGCGCGGCACAATATCCAAGCCCGCAATGTTGCGGGTGCAACCAAGAGTTTCCTCAGATGAACAAAGGCGAACTGATTCAGCATCTGGCTACCCAGCACGAACTGTCAAAAGCAGAAGCTGGTCGCATCCTGGATACGCTTCTTGATGTCGTGGTCACGACGGTCAAGAAGGGTGGCGCGGTCACCCTGCCCGGCTTCGGCACTTTCAAGCAGCACGCTCGTGCCGCTCGTAACGGCGTGAACCCAAGCACTGGCGCCAAGATCAAAATTGCGGCAGCCAAACTGCCTAAATTCACTCCAGGCGCAACCTTCAAGGCTGCAGTTGACCCCAAGGCCGCAGCCAAAAAAGCTGCCGCCAAGGCTCCTGCAGCAGCCAAGAAGGCTCCAGCCAAGAAAGCTGCAAAAGCCAAGAAGTAATCTCACAGGTGCTCATCGCAGCACCCTGAGCTTGGCACGGGCCACCTTCTTTCGTTCGCGAGGAAGGTGGCCTGTTATCTTGTGGCCCATACAAAATCAAGGACTCTCTCGATGAACAAGTACATGATCAAAGCAGCCGTTGGCGCCACCATGGCGCTGCTGGCAGGCGCACACGCCCTCGCCTACGAACTCAACGCGCTTCAAGACCTAAGCCAAAGTGAGTTCCGACTCTTGGGCGAGGACGTATCGTCCACCCTGTCCTACAAGCCCATGATCCCTGCTGCTGATTTGGGCATCACCGGGTTTGACGTCGGCGTCAGCTTCGGGGGCACCAAAATTGCCAACCGCAATACCATGAAGGTCGCCGCAGACGGCGCTTCCGTGCCATCCGTTTTGCCCAGCGTCGCACTGCGTGTGCACAAAGGCCTGCCTTTCAACCTGAACGTCGGTGCCTCGTACACCAACGTGCCCGGCACGCCCCTTTCAGCGCTGGGTGGCGAGTTGCGTTGGGCCGTTTTGCCCGGTGGCGCATTGTTGCCTGCCGTCTCCGCACGCGTGTCAGCCGCATCGTCCACTGGTGTGGACCAACTGAAGATGAAAAGCACGGGCTTCGATGTCTCCGTCTCCAAAGGCTTCACGCTGTTGACCCCTTACTTGGGTATTGGCCGCGTCCAATCCAAGGTGTCTGCGCCCCAAACCAACTTGGCGACAGAAAAGATTGGGCAAACCAAGTACTTTGGTGGCGTGAATGCCAACCTGGGCTTGATGAATCTCGCCATCGAAGGCGACCGCACTGGCAAGGCCTCGACGTACAGCCTGAAACTGGGCGTACGCTTCTAAGCAGCCGCGAACGTAAAAAAGGCCCACTCACACTGAGTGGGCTTTTTTTTGCGCCCGATTGCTGCTCAGCCCCCCTCATTCAGGTTGTCCGTGCATAGTTCTCAGGTGCAACCCCAATGTAACGAGATGTACACTCATCTACGATTGGACCAAACAACACCAACGACGAGAAAGCAGTACACCGTGAAAACATTCAACTACCTTCATCTCAGCGGTTTAACTGCTGCGGGCCTGCTAGTTGCCTGTGCGGCCCAGCAGTGGTTGGGCGATCATCGCGGCTACACATCTGGTCAATCGGCCTTTCGCAGCTCCCCAGACACCATTCACGCGGCGCAAATCGAACACGAGGCGGCATCAGCCAAGCTGGCCATGATCCGTGAAGACCGCATCCGTGAATACAAACAACGCAATCAGTCCGTTCAGGACATGAAAAAGCGAGAGCAAGCTTGGGCAGCGTTCTATACAGTCCCAGAGGTTTGCCATAACCCGGCCACATCGGCCGTTTTCAATGCCTGTGCTGACGAGCACATTCGTGCCAAACGCGAGTTTGATCAGCAATATGCGCGGTCGGCCAACAACCTTGAGCCCTACCGCAGCACCGTCGCCAGCAACGAATGACTCGCTGCACCAGTCATGTTGAGCTTATACATTTCCCTGGGTTTGCTAACCGTCATTTGGGGTACAGCCAAACTGCTTAGCTCGCGGCAGCAGCAAGCCAAAAAGCGCGCCTACCAGCAGTTTTTGCAAGAAGACCGCATGACATCCACCTTGGAATATGCGCGTGATGTCACCCGCCAACGGCAAGACACCCGTATCTGGCGCTGACTCCTCACAAAACTGTGTCGAATTTCACGAAGAATCACCCTCAAGTTCTCTGAAGCCCTGCCGATAAAACTAAGGCATGACTTCAGAATGTTTTTCAGCCTCCCTCGGGAGGCTGTTTTCTTTTTGAGGTGCGACAACTGTTTGTAGAGACGATTTGCGCGAGTATTGAGCGCACAAAGCAAAACAGGCGCCATAGGCGCCTGTTTCGATATTCGGTGGGGTGGCTGATGGGACTCGAACCCACGACAACCAGAATCACAATCTGGGACTCTACCAACTGAGCTACAGCCACCACCGGAAAGACATAGAGTATAGCTTATTTTTTCAAGGCTGTCACGGCATCCGTCACTTTTTTGCCTTCATTCAAATACTGAACTTTGTATTCCCGCTGCAACGCACGGTAATAGGCATCGGCCTCTGCACGGCCCCAGATAGGACCAAACTGCGCCTCCGTTTCACGCAGCTCGGCTGGCGCCAAGTTAGGTGGCAACACCTTGCTCACCTTCACAATGGCGCTGCCCTCTGCACCCATGTCAACCACCGTCCAGGCTGGCAATGAATCGGCCGGCAAACGCAAGGCCGCTTCCAGAATCGGCATCGGCTGGGCGTACATGTTGCGGCGAGACATTTGAACCGTCGGCAACATCGTGGCCTTGTCAGGAGACGCTTTCCACAAAGCCAACTTTTGCTCTGCATCCTTTCGGGCCAGCTTCACAGACTCAAGGGCAACCCAACGGTCACGCAACTTGTCTTGAACGGCATTCAATGGCTGCTTGGCTGCGGGCGAGTATTTGACAATGCGAGCAGAAACCAATTTGTTGGTGCCCACTTCAATGGCTTCGGTATTACGCGCCTTTGAGCGGTTGGTCGCATCAAACAATGCATCCAGCAAACGCTGATTGGACAACACGCCCTGGTCTTTGCCTTCAGCCTGGTGCAGCACATCAACAGCGGTTTGCAAAGGCAGCTTCAGCTCGTCTGCAACAGGCTTGAGGCTGTCCGCCACTTCATAGACCTTGTTGGTAAATTGCTCGGCTGCTTCGGCATATTGACGCAGGGCAGCTTGCTTGCGCGCATCATCTTCAATCTGGGCACGCACTTCCTCGAAGGCTTGTGGCTTACCACCACGCACAGCGGTCAAACGGATGATGTGAAAACCATAATCGCTTTCAACCACGCTGCTGATCTGACCTGGCTGCAATGCAAACACAGCTGCATCAAACGCCTTGGTCATGGCGCCCTTGCCAAAGAAGTCCAGATCGCCACCATTGGCAGCAGAGCCCGGATCGTCTGAGTTCTTCTTGGCCAATTCCGCGAAAGCGGATGGGTTCTTTTGAACTTGGGCCAACAGCTGCTCAGCCTTGGCACGTGCTGCCTTTTTCTCGTCGGCAGAAGCACTTTGCTCCGCTTTGATCAGGATGTGGCTGGCACGGCGCTCTTCAGGCTGTGTGTAGCGTGTGATGTTTTCTTTGTAAGACGCGCGCAGATCATCTTCTGAAATGCTGGCGCGTTGCTTGAGTGTGTCCAAATCCAGCACCACGTACTGAACATCGGCCTTTTCAGGCACCATCAGCCAAGACTCGTTGGCGGGGTCTTTGTAGAAAGCCTGCAGCTGCTCGGCACTTGGATTGAGTTGCCCAGCGTACTGCTTGGCATCAAAACGCTGCCACTGCACATCGCGCACCTGGAACAAGGCATTCACGGCTTGCTGACTGGCCACAGTCGAGGTCTGGCCTGAGCCTGAAACGGCGGCCAGAACCTGGCCAACGGTCAGCTCTTGACGCAGCAACGCTTCAAACTGGGCGGGCGACATACCGCGCGCTTGCAGAACTTGCTTGTTCAAAGAACCATCTGCATTGCGCAACGATTCGAATTGGGGATCGGTTGCCAAAATGCGCTGCATCCGAGCCATCGTTGGCGTCAAGCGCTGATCTTTGGCCGCGGCATTGAGCACGTACTCGCGCACCAACTGGTCCAAGGACTGCTTTTTGATCTCTGGCTTGTCAAACTCACGCGCGTCCGTCTCAGGACGTTGAGCACGCACACGCTCGGCCATTTGACGATGGGCTTGATCCCATTCCGCCTGCGTGATCTTGGTGCCGGCCAACTTGACGACGACACCTTCGTCGCTTCCATATTTGGATGCGCTGTCCACGCCGAACATGACGAACGACGGCAGGATCAACAAGACCAACACAAACTGCAGGATACGGGTGTGCTTGCGAACGAAATCAAACATGACTGAGGCCGAGGAAGGTGTGCCTGAACAGAAATATCCAGGCTTTAGATGACACAAAGGCGAACCTGGGTTCGCCTTAGGTCGCTATCGGGATGGTGGGTGCTGAGGGGCTCGAACCCCCGACCTACGCCTTGTAAGGGCGCCGCTCTACCAACTGAGCTAAGCACCCGACAGCTTGGAAATCGAATTTTAGTTCACTGCGTCCTTCAGGGCTTTGCCCGGACGGAACTTTGGCACCTTGGCCTTTTTGATTTTGATCGCAGCACCGGTACGTGGGTTGCGGCCTGTTCTGGCTGCACGTGTCGTCACCGCGAAAGTCCCGAATCCTACCAGCGAAACGGCCTCGCCTTTCTTGAGCGTGGTAGATACGCCACCAATTAGCGCATCCAATGCACGTCCGGCGGCTGCTTTGGAAATGTCAGCTTGCTCGGCAATGTGATCGATCAACTCGGACTTGTTCACAGAAATCCCCTCTTGTGGCGGTCTAGAACGGGCACGTTTCAGCCAGAACTGGGGCACTGAATCATCAAGGGGCAGCGCCACAGAAAAAAATGATTTTATGCCTAAAAACCGCAGGGCAGACAGGACTTCGGGGCCGGAGATATGCCCTTGACAGAGTCGTTTCGAAGCCCGCTGCGCTTAACGCGACTTGGCACGAATATCTGGCAAGGACTTTTTGAGATAGTAGGCCATGGACCAGATGGTCAGGCAGCAGGCGATATAGATCAACCACGTGCCGATGAGTCGGCTGTGGACGCCAGCAACCAGTTCTGCATCCAACAGCAAAAACACAATCGCCGCCATTTGGGATGCCGTTTTGAGTTTCCCCAGCATGTGCACAGCCACGCTTTTGGAGGCGCCAATCTGAGCCATCCATTCGCGCAAGGCCGAGATGGCAATTTCTCTGCCGATGATGATCAGCGCAACCAAGGCATTGACGCGATCGAGCTGCAACAAGATGAGCAGAGATGCGCAGACCAGAAACTTGTCTGCGACGGGGTCCAAAAAGGCACCAAAGGCTGATGTCTGGTTCAGGCGACGAGCCAACCAGCCGTCCAGCCAGTCGGTCAAAGCCACCACCACAAACAACACACTGGCTGTCAGATTCAACTCAGCCTGAGGCCAAGGCAAATAAAACACACCGACGATCAGCGGAATCGCAACGATCCGCGCCCATGTAAACAGGGTTGGCAAATTCAAAAACATGAGGCCATTGTGCCCGTAAAGCCCGACTCAGCGCTGATCCAATGTCATGGGTTTGAACTTGCGTTGTTCATTGAACAAGAATGTTTCGTTGAACTTCCACGGTTTAGGCAGTTTAGAGACGTCACCAAACGGTGCAGCACGACGGATGGCCTGCTTGGCCAACTCCACGGTATCCAGCGCCTGACTGGGCTTGCGCATCACATCGATGTTGCGAATGCTTCCATCGGCATTGAGCTCGACACTCAATACCGGGATGGCCAAAAGCATGTCTGGCGGTTTGCCGGTGTAAGTCTGATCCGGATTGGCCGCCACGATCCGGCGAGCAGCTTGCAGGCGGGCCTCGTTCCATGAACGCGGCGTAGCAGGAGCGCCCAACTTGGCAGCAGGCGCAGCAGCTGAAGGGGCCCCTCCTGTGCCCGACGAGGTCGATTTGCTGCCCCCCGCACCCGCACCGCCTGACTGCGACGAATTGACGGCACCAGATGATCCCGTCGACGGGCCATCCGATTTGGATGCGCAGCCCACCAACGCACAAACCGCCACAGCGGCCACCCATTTGAAATCAACGTAAGGCACGGTAAATTTCCTCCGCCAGGTCTTTTGAGATGCCATCCACCGTGGCCAGTTCATCCACTGTGGCAGCCGCAACGCCCCGAACACCGCCGAACCGTTGCAGCAATTTTGCACGCCGTTTGGGCCCCACACCAGGAATGTCCTCCAGACGACTGCCGCCTGTGCGCACGCTGGCACGCTTGGCGCGCATACCCGTGATGGCAAATCGGTGGGCCTCATCCCGAATCTGGGCCACCAGCATCAAGGCAGCCGAGCTGGGCGCCAACTGCAATTTGGGGCGCCCGTCGACAAACACCAACTCTTCCAAGCCCACTTTGCGGCCCTCGCCTTTTTCAACGCCCACGATGATGGACAAGGGCACGCCCAGGGACTGAAAGACGTCACGCGCCATGGACACCTGCCCTTTGCCACCATCAATCAGCACCAGGTCAGGCAATTGAGCGGGCTTGGCGCCGCCATAACGGCGCTCCAGGGCCTGCTTCATGGCGGCATAGTCATCACCAGGGGTGATGTCCGTGATGTTGTATCGACGGTATTGCGAGGACTGCATGCGGTGCTGTTCGTACACCACGCACGATGCCTGCGTGGCCTCACCCGCCGTGTGGCTGATGTCAAAACACTCGATGCGCAATTGCGCCAAAGGATCGGTGGGCGCTGTTGGTTTGGCAGCGGGCTTGGCCCCCTCAGGCTGTGGCGCCCCCTCCAGATCCGCCGCTGCCACGCCAGCGCCTCGAGCATCCAAGTCAATGTCAAGGCCCAAGGCGTCGACCAGTGCGCGCGTACGGGCTTGCTGAGATCCTTCTTCGCTCAGCAGTCGGGCCAAGGACAACTGCGCGCCCTTGATGGCCATGTCCAGCCAGACTCGCCGCTGCTCTCTGGGCTGGTGCAAAACTGCGACTCGGTGGCCGCACTGCTCCCACCGTGCTTCCATCAAAGCAGGGTCGACAGGTTGGCTCAAGATCAACAAGGACGGCACGCTGTTGCCAATGTAGTGCTGCGCGATGAAGGCCTCCAGCACCCCTACCTCAGTCTGGTTTGCAAGGGCTTCAGCCGTCATCGCTTCCGAGGCAACACCGTCTTCATCGGGCGCCACAAAGTGGTCTTGCACATGCACCGGGAAGTGGGCCCGATCACCCAGGTGTCGCCCGCCACGCACCATGGCCAAGTTGACGCACGCCCGCCCGCCCTGCACTTCCACCGCCAGAATGTCGACATCCTTGTCGCCCACGCTCTCCACCGCTTGTTGATGCAACACAGCTGACAAGGCACTGATCTGGTTGCGCACTTCGGCGGCTTTTTCGTATTCCATCCGCTCGGCAAACGCCATCATCCGGTCTTGCAGATTGGCAATCACGGCCTCTGGCTCACCCAGCAAAAAGCGCTCGGCCTGGTTGACACTGGCTGTGTACTCTTCGTGGTTGATGAAGCCGACGCAGGGGCCGCTGCATCGTTTGATTTGATACAGCAAACAGGGGCGCGTGCGATGGTTGTAGACCGCATCCTCACAGGTGCGCAGCAAGAACACCTTTTGCAACAGCTGAATGGTCTCCTTGACCGCCCACGCATTGGGGAATGGGCCGAAGTACCGGTGCTTGCGGTCGACTGCGCCACGGTAGTAAGCCATGCGCGGAAAGTCGTGCGAGACGATCTTCAAATAGGGATAACTTTTGTCGTCCCGAAACAGTATGTCGAACCGTGGGTTCAGCGTCTTGATCAGGTTGTTTTCAAGCAGCAGCGCTTCGGCTTCACTGCGAACCACGGTGGTTTCCATGCGCACGATGCGCGACACCATGTGGCCAATGCGGGTGCCACCATGGTTTTTATGGAAGTAGCTGGACACGCGACGCTTGAGGTCACGGGCTTTGCCCACGTAGAGCAAATCGTCCTGGGCATCGAAGTAGCGATACACACCAGGCAAGTTCGGCAAGGTGGCCACCTCGGCAACCAATCGGGCCCAGATGGTTTCGTGGGCCTCGCGCGGGGCCGGTTCAGCTTGCACGCCAGAATCAACAGAGTCGGTCATAAGCGCGATTGTGCCGATAATGGCCGCCATGCTGTGGGACATCTTCTGTCGCGTGATCGACAACTTTGGCGACATCGGTGTGTGCTGGCGCCTCAGCGCAGACCTGGCTGGGCGCGGGCATCAGGTCCGCTTGTGGATCGACGATGCCTCGTCACTGGCGTGGATGGCACCCGACACGGGCTCCGTGTCCGTCCGACCCTGGGCTGAAGCCGAGGTGTCGCCCCCCTGCCCTGGCGATGTGGTGGTCGAAGCTTTTGGCTGCAATCCACCGGCTGCATTTGTCACCCAGATGCAACGCGACACGCCACCGAAGTGGATCAATCTGGAATACCTGAGCGCAGAAGACTACGTGGAACGCAGCCACGGCTTGCAGTCCCCCGTTTGGTCTGGCCCCGGGGCTGGCCTGAAAAAGTGGTTCTTCTATCCTGGCTTCACAGCGCGCACGGGGGGCTTGCTGCGCGAGCCTGCCTTGCTGGCCCAACGCGATGCATTTTTGGCAGCACCCAACTCCCGCCACGATTGGCTGGCCAAACTGGGGGTGGCGCCTGCATTGGGGGGCGATGCCGCCTTGCAGCAACGCTACGTATCTGTGTTTTGCTATGCCAGTGCACCATTGCCCATGCTGCTGGATGCCCTGAGTGAGCAACTGAGCGCCCCCAGCACACTAACCGGCCTGACTTTGCTGTTGACGCCTGGGCATGCCAGTCGAATGGCCGAGCAATGGCAACAGCAAAACCCCGACAAACTGGCAAATTGCCAAAACCGTCTGGTTTTGCATGAGTTGCCACACCTGACCCAGGTCGAATTTGACCGCCTGCTTTGGGCCTGCGATGTGAACCTGGTGCGGGGTGAGGACTCTGCCGTGCGGGCCCTGTGGGCCGCCCGCCCCCATGTCTGGCAAATCTATGAGCAAGACGACGGCGTGCACGAAGACAAACTGCAAGCGTTCATGAACCGATGGATGGCAGGCTGGGACCCTGAACTCAGCCAATCTGTGCAACAAATCTGGCGCGCCTGGAACAATTTGCCCTTCGCCGCCAGCTCACCTGAGGCTCCAGAGCCCATGCAGGACTTGGCCAAGATGGCCTTATCCGCGCCTGCGTGGCAACGACAAGCCGCCCTGGCCAGCCAGAATTTGGCAAAACAAACAGATCTCAGCACCCAACTGCTCGAATTTGTCACCCATACGGGCTAAAATAGGCGGCTTTGCTCGCATTGCCCCGCCTTGGGCGCGCCTTGCCAGCACGAATCATTGACTCAAGATAATTCTGACCCTCTCGGGAATCAACCATGAAACTCGCACAAGAAATCC
>JACCDG010245767.1_pt1 | contig 10438 bp, 15 predicted proteins | sample 7442471 | NCBI WGS metagenome assembly JACCDG01 (sample SAMN15323444, study PRJNA562643) | freshwater metagenome | isolation source: river surface water | place: USA:Blue River Watershed | collected 2017-08-17 | reverse complement strand
TGGTAAATGGGGCGGATGGGATGAATGGTCTGAAATCTATGGGGAGAGTGAAGAAGTATGACAATTAAGGCATTAATTGAAGTGCTGGAGAAGATTCGTGCTGAGTATGGGGACGACATTCAAAGTGTTGTTTTTATTGATACAGACGATGCTTTTAACATCACCACTTGTACCGAAGTTGATGTAGTATTCACAAATATCGGTGAACGTAAAGTTGCTTTCTGTGGCTCTCTTGAAACCAGTTATCTTGAATCACTGGAAGAAGACGAATCCTGATATATTGTAGGGGAGATTTTCGAGTCTCCCCTTTCCTTTTATGATAGAGATGATATAATTACGCTATGGAAAACCTCAAGTGGATTCGAGCAATGTGTGACCGTTTGAGAGATGAACTTTCAAGCGAGTATGATGACGAAACAAAAGATTTAATTATTCGAGCATTTATGAATGGCTTGTTTCAGAATCCATCTATTGTTGAAGAATTAAAATCGAGCTCTTTAATTGAATCAAATTATTTCGAGGATGAGGCATAATGAAAGAATTAAAATTTACAATCACAGGTACTATCTTTGTTCCTGATAATGTAGAGTATGAATATAATTTCGAGGACCAAATTTATTCATTCTCTATTGGTGATAAAAAATTCGAGCTGATTGCAGGTTTAGAGGCAACAGATTCTAATGGCAATCAGTATGTCATTAAGGATGAAGATTTTAAATCTCATGACCTTGGATTTTTCGAGTATGAGGATGCCTACTTTGAAGATTGAAAAATTTCTTTATATGGCTGATGGATTCTATGTTTATAAAATGGAAGATGGATATGCAGTCAAAGACCAATTCGGATATACTTTAAAATCTGCCAAGACTGTTAAGACTTGTGACTCTTATGTCCAAAAACAATTAGAGACAAGACGTGCAGCAGAAAGATATGCAATTGAAAAGATTAATCAAGACCAGAAAAAAAATCGAGCCATTTAAAGTATATCAGTTAGAGGATTGCTTTTCTGCTGAATTAAATGATGTTGAAGTTTTTCGAACAAAACATCAACATCTTGCAACAAGCTATTGTGAAATAAAATTAGCAGAAAAAAGAAACCTAATCAACCAACAGAAAATCGAGCAAGTTAAAGAATTTCGAGCACAAGGTATAATTTAAATATGTTACCGTTACTATCATTATTTTTATTATCTTCCTTAGACCCAGTAAAAAACATCGTCTCTTTAAAAACATACATCTCAGAGAATGCAAAAGTTTACTGCCCTGTTTATTTTATATATCAGGACATAGATGACAAACTTACAGCTAAAGTAATTGAAAAAGATAGAGAGACTTTTCTTGCACACCTTAAGTCTCTTGGTGTAGAATGTAAAGAGATTGGCGGATATTACTTTTTCATTAGGAAATAATCCCTCAATCAGAAAGAAGCCAAATGACCAAAAAAGAAATAAAGATTCTGGATAAAGAGATTAATTATCTCTCCGGTTATGCAGACAGAATCAATTGCATCAGAATCGCTACAGGAATCAATACAGATTATTCATTCCTTAAAGAAGTAGAGACGATTGAATATCTTTACAAATCAATCCTCCAATATAGGAAAGAAGAAAAAAGCAATTACTTCCATACTGGTACTAGTGGATGGTTTATAGAATACTTCCGAGACAAGAAAAAGTACAAGAAGGGAGAAAAATTCAACATAAGAATCTACTTCTCCTTTGTATGGGGTGAATCGTTCGACTAATCACCAAAATATCCCAAAGAAAATTCTTTGGGATATTTTTTTAGTGTTTACTTTGTAAACACTTATTTAAAAAGAGAAAAATATTTAATTTGCAAGTTATCCCCAGAATGATATAATGACCGTATGGAAGCCAAATTCAAATACTATGTAACAGAGCGTCACGGATATGTACAAACAACCATCGCTCATCTTCGTAAATTAAAAATCAGTAAACTTATTAGCCCATATTCTCGTAGACTGGGCACTAAAGTATTTATTGAAGAAGATGGCGATTTGAGATTGTTCTGTAAACGCCTTGAACACAATGGTACTGAAGTTATCCTTGAGGAAGACTACTCTAAACCTCAACAATACTTCGATAATATGTTCAATCATAAAGACGATGAATGCCAGGATGAACAGTTTGATGCATTTAAATCAGATTGGTCTTTACGCTTTGAATGCATCTTCTCTAAAGCAGATAATATCAAACACGTAAGAGATGGCATATTTGAAACTAAAGATGGCAAACAAATCAAGATATATCCCACGGTGTATGTTGATGGTAAACCTCTCAAAGCAGACCAAGCAAAGAAACTTGGATTTGAACCTATATCAATCGTTACAGGAGACTTGGAGCAATATTATGACTGAAGCAGAACAAATTAAAAATTACATAGAAGAAAACTGTGAAGGTGCCATAACTTACGATGGTTGTGATTCTGCCCTTATCGGTATTGCTAAAATAATAAGAGAAGAACAATGGGTGGATGTTGCTATCTACTCTTATGAAAAATTAGTAGAACATTTCAAAGAAGAATTTCTCGCTGACACCCAAAATCCAATTACAGAAGATGAAGCAGAAACAGACGCAATGGAATGGGTGGACTATAACATTGCTGGTGGATATCTTGGAATCAGAACTCCTATGATTGTTGGCTCCTAATCTGTAGAAAAAATATATGGACATTTTCTTTCACGTATATTTAAAAACAGGATACTCTCGTATTCTTATTGACAAGTTTAAAAAGTTTAAATCTTCTGGGCTTTATGAAAAAACAAACAAGATTTATCTAACACTCTTTGGTGACATTGAAATTCATTCTGAATTTTTAAATGATTTCAAAGATATGTATCCAAAGATTGAATTTGGTGTTATTACAAATGCATCTTTCAATAACGAACCAGATACATTAAATCTTATGTTGAAAAAAGCAAATGAGTATGAGACAAATACTCCTATGCTTTATTTACATACTAAAGGTTTATCTCACACAAATCCAGATTTAAAAAAGAATGTAGAAGCTTGGGTTAGATATTTAGATTTATATGTTATCAATAAATGGGAAGAATGCGTAGACTCCCTTAAAGAGAATGATGCAGCTGGTGGATTTTATGTAGAAGATCCAAAACACTTCCAAGGTAATTTCTGGTGGGCAAACTCAGATTATCTAAAGAATCTTCCTAAGATTACAGCTGAAAACTATGCTGAACTTAACAGGGGAGAATTCTGGATTCTTTCACAAACAGATAAAGTATATCCATTATCAGGTGTTACCCCAGTAGATATGTATCAGAACTATTATTGCAAAGAAGAAGACTTTCCTAGTGGATGGTAATTTTAAATATAAGAACTTTCTTAAGCCGGGGATTTCCCCGGCTTTTAAAATTTGTCAAGTTTTTTTATTTTCTTGACAAAAATATATTTGTGTGGTAGTGCCTGGGTCAAAAATCTTTTTTAAAATAGTTGTGGCAGATGGTATATACAGATGGTAATATCAGATTGTAAATTTCAATTACACAAAGGAAGCCAATCGTTATGTCTGATACACCTAAGTCGTTTCTGGAACTGGATGACGCACCAGTCCAAGCACAACCAAACAAGAACGTCTTCACCAATGCCGGTGGATTCCAAGTCCGTGAAGGTGCTACCGCAAAGCAAGATGCCAATGGCAATTGGTTTAATGCTATCGGTCTTCAGTCTACCGCAACCCATCGTCATGTAGCAAAGCAATGGCAAGCACAATGCACCCCGCTTGCAGATTTCATCCAAACAGTTAAGGAACAGTCAACCCACAAAGTAGACGTTACGACAATGGAATCAGAAATCCGCTTACAGGATTCAAGCACACTTGCCAATGGTATGCCATTGACAGATTCTGGTTTGAATTCGTTGCGTATGTTCACTGACATTCCATCGTCTATGATATCGTTCCTCAAGGAACGTGGCTATGATGATGATATGGTCAAGTATGTTAATGACGAACTAGACCGAAGAGAGAGTGAATGGTTTGGCAAGGGTAAAGATGCCCGTGAATTCCGCTTGCGTGTTCGTCACGATGAGGAAGGCAACGATATTATCCGTGCTATCGTATCAGAGCGATACGGCGTGATTGATAATCACGAAGCAATGGACATCATTAAGGATGCTCTCCCATCCCTTGATGATGCTCTTGCATCTCATATCTTCAACGATGGGGATGATATCTTTGGTAACATCTTGCTACCAGACTATATGAAGAGCGAACCAGACTCTGATTATGGCGTAGGTATCGCCTTCAAGAATAGTGAGATTCGCAATTCAACATTCCGCATTTCACCATTCTTATTCAGGGCTATATGCCTTAACGGTATGATTTGGGGACGGCAGGATTCGTCCATCAAGATAAACCAAAAACACCTTGGCAACATCGACTTGGTTGACCTACGTTTGCAGGTTAAGAATGCCGTGCAGGTAGCATTGACACAAGGCAACGATATGTTAACCCTTATGGGTTATGCAAAGCAAGTCAAGGTCAATGACCCGCTTGCAACAATTGCTCTGCTTGCCCGTGACAATAAGATGACCATTGAACAGGGTAAACTCTGGCACAAGGGTTACTTGGATTCCTTGCACGAACGTCACGGTGATGTACACGACAAGTCCGCCTTTGGTATCATCAACGGTTTGACCCGTTCCGCACAGGCCTACAACGGTGCAACCCGTGAACAAATGGAAACAACGGCAAGCCTGATACTTGCACCTGCTATTGATTCCTCTTTGCAGGAAATCTCCAAGCGTTGGGGCTTAATTGGTGATAGAGCCAAGCAATTGGAACAAAAAACCATCAATCAGTACCAGTTTGTGGGCGTATAGCCCACAAACCTTCACTAAAGCACGTTATAAATGCACTAAATGCGCTTATAACGTGCTTATTTGTGTTAAAGTACAGCTAAAAAAAATATTTGCATACTTACTTTAGGTCTGGTAAAGACCAGACCTAAAAAAATTTGTCAAATTTTTTATTTTTAAAGTTGGTGTTGCAAGTAGTATACACAGATGGTAATATTCTGATGAGGAAACCTATTATGAAAATCGCAGAATCGTCCATCCAAGTCCAGTCTTCTGGCATTCAGTCGGAAGCGTTCTTCACCGTCAAGCAGTCCAACATCGGGCATATCTTTGGCATTCTCCGCAACCAATTGTATAGCAACAAGCCCCTTGCTATCATCCGTGAATACTGCACAAATGCATTCGATGCACACGTTGATGCTGGTATCTCACAGCGTCCAATTGAAGTATCATTTCCTACTCCATTTAAAAACTCATTGACCATCCGAGACTTTGGCAAGGGTTTATCAGAGACAGAGGTATACGAAATCTTTGTATCATACGGTGAATCTACAAAGCGTGGAACCAACGAGCAGGTAGGAATGCTTGGTCTGGGCAGTAAGAGTGCGTTTTGTTATGTAAATGATTTCACCATCACGTCATATCACAACGGCAAGAAATCTGTTTACCTTGCATACATCGACGAAACAAATATCGGTAAGATTTCAAAGATTGCAGAAGAGTCTACATCTGAGACAGGTCTTGCAATTGATATCGTAATCAAAACCATCGACCTGTCATCGTTCCGTCAAGTAGCAGGTACATTCCTAGCCGAATTTGACCCTAAGCCTATCGTTAAGAATGATGACCGTGTTGTGAATCAGTTGTACCAAGAGGTTCAGAAATCATACTTGGTAAAGACAGATGACTATGCAATTCAGACTTGGGGTTGGAATCTGGATTCAGTTGTCCGTATGGGTAATGTGAATTACTCTTTTCGCATTGACGATATGGGATTGACTGGCGAACAATCAACACAGGTTAGGTGCTTCCGAAATCTAAATGTTAAGCTCTATGCTCCTATCGGCAGTGTGGTTCCTTCTGCATCCCGTGAATCGCTTGAGATGAATGACAAAACCAAGTCTTACATCTTCAAATCCCTTGTTGATATCAGACGTAATGTTGAGATTGATACAAAAGCCAAATTTGCGGAATGCAAGTCGCTCTATCAATTTGGCATTCAGTATCACGCAACAAGCCAAATTCGTGATGTGTTTGATTTGGTGATACCTTACAAAACCAAAACATTCGCAAAGCACTACGAAGTTTATTATTCAAGGAAAGATTATCCTCTCATTAAGGAAGTGCTTGAGATAAGAAGAGATGCCCGAACATCGTTTGTCAATCAGGAACGTATTGTAATCAATGCAGACCAGACAATCTTTGTTTACACTGGCAATGTTCCGCAAAACACAATTCGTCAACGAATATTGAACAGTGGTGTAAGTTTGAAGAATGCTTACATTCTCAAGTTTGCTTGTGAAGCAGATGCCGAATCTGTGACCAAAGACCCAGAGTGGTTTGGTGCAAAATTCGTTGATATATCAACACTGCCATATGTCAAAGTCAAGGGGCAATCTGCTGGTTCGTTTGCTGTAAGTGAAGTTTACAGTTATGCATCAAACAGACGAACCTTGCGTGATACTTGGGTATCCAACAATATGTCCTTGCAAAATTCCGAGGGCATATATGTTGAAATCAAACGGTTCTTGCCCGTTTCAAAACATCCAAATGGCGATGAAATCAAAACGATGGAAAGTTTTGAGGAATTGCTTACAAACCTTTACAACCTTGAAATTAAGGTTCCAAACATCTACGGTGTTAAGTATTGTGACATTGATAAACTTGGCTCTGGCTGGGTTGAATTGACAGACTATGTTCAACAGGCACTCTACAATTTGTCTGACGAGCAAATCGAGAAATTCAACAAGTGCCGTATCAGTAGTCAACTTTCCGATGAGTGGCGTTATGCATTCTCAAGTGGGATGGTTACTTACGATAAAGACTTAACCCGCCTTAAGGAAATCATCGACCAATATTACACTGGTCACTCTTACATACAAAACAATGGAGTAAGAATTGGATACCTTACAAATCGAGGTTATGATGTTTATCTAGATACTTACAAAGAATGCGAGCAATTAGTGAGTAATACGCTGATTAAGTATCCAATATTGCGTAATTTGTTTGGATATGACAATAAATCCACCAGTCCATACGCAGAAAGCATCAATAAGTATTGGCAAAACGTCAATAACTACCTTAAGTCGCAAGATTATCTGCAAAGTGAGGGCTTATTGGACTGATAGGTTTCCTCAAAACAAACAGTCCGATAGGAAAAGGAGGCTTTCGAGCCTCCTTTTTTTTTTGAAAGAATTTCGAAGGGATGGTATTTACCATCCCTGAAAAAATATGTCAAATAAATATTTTTTTTGAGGATGAGGTAGTTATTTTTCGAGTTTGGCTTGCAGACCATTGTACTTATGGTAAACTGGTATATCGCTTCAGTTATAAAGGGAAAAAGAAACACTATGACCGTATCAGCCCGTATTGTAAATCCTGACCCACAATCAGGATACATCACTGTAGTATTGGATGGCAAGTCCTATTCAATCAATGCAGGTAGTGGTTTGTTCACTAAGGCTTTGGAAGCATACAAAGTCAATGACTGGGATACATTTATTGGATGCGTCAATCCAGAGGTTCGTCTCAAGTCGCTTTATGCCAAGTATGAGGGCATTGAGGTTAAGGATGGCAACCTCTACGTCTTTGGCGACCCTGTTCACTCTACCGTTGCAACCCGTGTTTTGTCCTTCCTTGAGGCTGGGCTTGACTGTGTTCACCTCTTCAAGTTTATCCTTAAGCTGAACCTCAATCCATCAAAACGTGCAGTTGATGAACTTTATACGTTCCTTGAGCATCGTGCATTGCCTATCACTGATAATGGCAACTTCCTTGCATACAAAGCGGTTCGGACAGACTACACCGACAAGCATACAGGCAAGTTCCTTAACACTGTCGATGCTGTTCTTGAGATGCCCCGCAATAAGGTCGATGACAACAAAGAGGTCGGATGTTCATATGGTTTCCACGCAGGAACCATTGAATATGCTAGGGATTTCTGGGGTGGCAATGGTCACATTATGCTGGTGGAAATCAACCCAGTAGATGTTGTATCCATTCCAACAGACTGCCAATTCCAGAAACTCCGCACCTGCAAGTACAAGGTTGTGGGCGAGTATGAGATTGACCTCACTGACCCATTGTATGCATCCCGCTACGAGACAGACCAAGATGATGAGGTCGATATCTGGGATGATGAGGATGAGTGTGATTGGTCTGAGTGCGGGAATTGCAACTGTGGTGATTGTGCCTGTTGCAGTGATTCCTGTGATTGTAATGATGAGGATGATGAAGAAGAACCAAAGACAGAGGTTCAACTGACTCTCAACCTTGACAACAAAATGCAGAGCGTTGATTGGACTAAGCAAACCGTCAACCTCATCAGATTGGTTGGGCATCTGTTCTCATCACGTAGACCTGCTCTGGCAATGTCCCTGAGACGTGAATACGATAACTATGATGAGCAGACCCGTGTTGCCTATGAGGTACTGTTGCATCATACAACCGAGAGTGATGCCAAAGCACTCTACAACGAACTGAACCCATAAAACCAGTTCTGTCAAGTGTATCCCCCAAAGAAATTTGGGGGATATTTTTTTGCCATTTTATTAGAGGAATGGTATTTACCATTCCTAAAAAAAACATATGAAAAATATTTTTAAACAGGATTTGAATGCCCAGAAAAAGAAAATCCATATAGAGGAAAAACTTATGCCATATGTTTATCAAGCTGGAGTATTTACTAGCATAGCAATTAATTTAGGATTAGCTGACAAACAATTTCAAGATGAATTGAGGTTTGTTGCTGGTACTGCTGCTTCATATACTAAAACAGCAAGAGATCTTATAGTAGACTCAATGGATTCAAGTAGTACAGATGCAAACACTGATGCAACTTTAGTTTTATCCCAGGCAGTAAGAAACACTGAAACTTCTCTTCCTGCTCAGTTAGATCCAGTTTATTCTGGGACTTTAGGGGCATTAAATTCATATTTTAATACTGTAGTATCTAGTACATTTAGAGACTATTTTAATTCTAAAACTACAGATAGAACAATAAACTTTGTTGCCACTACACCAACATCTACAGGTATTGGATTTTCAAGTTTTAGAGATATTTACAGAAGAACATATAATAGCGAGTTAATTTACAAACTGCACGAAAATAATACTGCTGGAACATTTTCAGGAACATCAGGAACATATGATAATGCTGGTGCTCTATTAGAAGTAAGAAAGTATGGTGCAGCAAATGATACAGGAACCATAAGTTTAAGTTGCGTTAGAGCAAGTGATGGTGGAAGTGATGCTATTGTTTTATCTTACACTGCAGGCATTCTTGTAACGTACACAAATGCCGCTAATCTTACAACTTTAGATAGAAGATATCTTTATGTGTCAGGTGTTGCAATAACTGGTATGTCTGGTAGTGGAGCAAGTTTTGAGGTATGGACTAGATAAAAATATTTTTAGTATATTTTGAAAGGGATGATATCTATCATCCCTTTATTTTTTAATCAAATTTTTTATTATCAAATAGCCTATTGCATACTATAGATATTGTGGTATCATATTCTTGTAACCCCCGGTGGTGGAATGGTAGACACGAAGGACTTAAAATCCTTTATCGCAAGATGTACGAGTTCGAGTCTCGTCTGGGGGATTTGGGTTGGTAGCTCAGTGGAAGAGCAGTGCCCTTTTAAGGCATTGGTCGTGGGTTCAAATCCCACTCAACCCATTTCACTTGGAACTTATACTTTCCGCCAAGTGAAACCAATCCCCTTCTATGGTCGGAGAAGGGGATTTCCTTTTGCATATTATATTTTATCTGATATAATACAGGTATGGAAAACACTATCACTCCCACATACAAAATATCCCTTACTTTTATGTGGCACTATGCAGATGGCTCAAAACGCAAGATTCAAAAGGGAGGATACTTTTCTGAATCTGGCACACAAGATGAGGTTGTCGAAAAGTTTGTTGACACTTTCATACACAATTACACTCTTGGTATTTGTAAAGCAGAAGATTTCGCAGTGCATCGTTTCGACCGTGTATTTACAATTGATGAATGGGTAGAGAAATATAAACCAATCAAAAATCATCTTGACGAAAACACCTCATTTGATGGTTGTGCTTTTGAAACATATGATGAGGAATTGGAATTTATTCAATCTCAAAATCCTTACAATATATGGACTCTGGTGAATGTTGGAGATGAATCATACGTTGTTCCCGGATTTAGATGGATTGACAGAGACCTTTATTTCATCACAGAAATACCTTTTACTGATGAAAACTTGCACGATGAGTATCTCGTGATATAATATGAACAACAGAATCCGCTCATAGTTCTGTTGTTCTAATCCCCCTTCTCCGCTCATAGGACGGGGGAATTTTTTTGTCATTTTATTTCAGGAATGGTAAATACCATTCCT
>JACCDG010320413.1_pt1 | contig 10439 bp, 22 predicted proteins | sample 7442471 | NCBI WGS metagenome assembly JACCDG01 (sample SAMN15323444, study PRJNA562643) | freshwater metagenome | isolation source: river surface water | place: USA:Blue River Watershed | collected 2017-08-17 | reverse complement strand
TAATAAGTGAATATTAATTGTTTTAGCCGTAAAACAGATGCTATTAAGTTTTATTCAGCCGCTTTGGCCGTATTATAGGATGGTGATGATGTATATTCCTGGGAATTGTGATATGAATCATATAGTTTTGGAATGTAATAATGAGCAAAAGTCATGGTAAAAACTGTAACTAATGCAACAATTATGAGACTATTGATAAAAGGAACATGAAATTCGTCATTTTTCATTTTTCGGCCCTAACTATAAAAAAGGTCAATATACCACATATTATGAATAGTGTTCCCAGCAAAGTCCAGACTATAAATTCATGGTCACTCACAAGGATACCCATAAGTTTGTTGCAGATAGGAAATAAATAGGCCATATATTATTAATCCGGAATAAAAAATACCCAGACCATAATGTTTCAATAATCCTAATTCGTTATCGGCCATAATATTTCATTGTCCTGTATAGGGCGTATATGGTTAGTATTAGTAGTAGGGATGATATCATTATGGAAGTGTTGGTGTCTTTTATTAATACTGGTACTATTGGTTTCCTAACAATACTTTGAGCCAATAGATTCATGATACTATTCTATTCATCCAGTTTAGTAATCTTGTTATAATTGTGGAATATCGGAATTCCTGATTATACATACTATGAACATTCTCTTTTACAATCGATGTTTTTTTCTTGACAACTTTTATCGGTTTTTTAGTCATAAAATTTCCCAAGTCCTGCTGACTGTTTCCATAATTTCCAAATCCGGAATATTAGGTGAAACAATTACTTTAATTCTCTTTGTGCGTTATTCAACCATTGAACATTTTCTGTCTTTAAAAAATTAATATATTTGTTAAATACACTTTCGCTAACTTCTCTATAAGACCACTCTGATTTACAAACCTTGTTAATGAACGAGTGTATCTTAGTATCATTGATGCTATTAGGATCATAAATAACTTTGGATGGATTAGTCTTAATATAAAAACTAAAAGAGAATTTTTCGCCGTTACTAAAATGTTTTGAAGGTTTGTTCTTTACGGCCTTTGCATAAGTCTTATCATTATCTTCTGATGATCTTGGATTATCATCTTCATCAAAAAAGGAGGCATTACTATTATTGGTAAATAGCTTGGTCTCAAATTTTTGCTGACTAGTATTAAATGCTGAAGTATCTACTTTCATAAAACCTCACTGACTGTATCCATATTATCCGAATCCACAAGATTAGGTGGGACTATAAGTGTCATATTATAGTAGATCAAATTGTGGTAACAGTCAATCAATACTATTTTTATATTCTAATTTTGGAATATGATGATCTCCACCGTCTGTTATCTTTCTGATATCTAATACTAATACGGACTCTGATAAATTGTCGTTATGTTTCAGATATTCTGTCACTATTTTTTGCACAATCCCACAAATATATTCACATTGAATTTCTTTATCTAATTTAATTGCTCTCATAATATCTCGCTGACTGTTCCCATTATTCCCGATCAAGCAGTTTTAGGTGATACAATTATTTTTCTTCTCTTAATAATTCTTCAGCTATAATTTTATATAGTATATCATTAGGATCATAAGATTCTTTAGGATAATGTTTCAACATGTATTCTTGTGCTTCTTGACTATAGTCCTGAGGAAAATAAAAAATTTTTTCTTCAGGTTTATAATTAGTTCCGGATAATGCTAGGACTATAAGTGTTGGATTAATAATGTTGACTATCATAAGTTGGCTGACTGTCTCCATAAAATCCGACCCGATAAGATAGGCTGAAACATTTCAACCTACCTTAACGGGATGATTAATTAAGCATCACACATTTGTTCTATATAAATATCTGTTAATAATCCTGGATCATGACGCATAATTTCTATCTCAAGATCATCATCAGACATGGTTTGTTTCTGTTGAAGCAAACAGTCTTTTAGTCTCTCTTTAGTTTCTAGAAAATGTAATCCTCCAACAATATCATCAACATATCTTTCGATTATAATATTACGATTATAATTATCTACTTTATACATAAATCACCTCATAGAAAAAATAAAATTAATTCTATGATTCCTTGATCCACCATCCCATTACGAACGGCTGACTCTGGCTCCATTAACAGTTATTATTATACTATAATGCATCTAACTGTCAATAGTAATTCTTAACTATCTTTTTAAATTATTTATCTAATCTCGCTGACTATATCCAATCAATCCAAATCCGTAGGATTAGGAGAGACTAAAAAGCAGGAAATGGGATTCGAACCCACGACAGCCAGATTGGAAATCTAGTACTCTACCAACTGAGTTATTCCTGCACATAAAAGACAAACCCCCGAATGTACTTGTTACTATTGAATAATAACATAGACATCGGGGGCTTGCTTTTACTTGGTTATATTAACTTCACTCACAACCGCAACTTACAGTTGTGGAGCGATTAACAAGACGACGCCTTAGTGGCTGATACTTTACAACTTCCTTTGTTGAACTTGATCCATAACCAGGAGCACAAGCATCAACAGGTGCTACTGTTTCACAGCAACAACTCTTTGGGGCAGCAACAACTGCTACCGCACGAACAGGAGCAAGAACAATGTTCTTACTAATAGTTACAACCTTACGCACTGGTTGAAGTGGAGCACGACAAACGCCACCAGCACAATCACCAGCGGTTGAAAGACTTGCAAAACCGAAAACGAGCATAAGTGCTAGAATAATATTCTTCATAAGAATCTCCTAAGTTAAAAAAATAAAAGTGTCAAATCCATTTGACAAAACGTATTGTTGCAGTATAGTAATCATATCGGCCAACATGTCAAGTTGATATCTTTAATAGTTCATAACAGCCAAGACGAATCCAACAGCAACACCAATAACAATAATAGTTACGAAAATAATAATACCCTCTTTCCTGGTTATAAGTGATCGACCGCCACCTCATTGTATACTATCGGCATCACGACGCAACCCCTTGATTCTTAAGGACTTGCGCCTAATCAAACAAAAGAAGATAAGAAAATTTTTTCTTGACTAATGGTAAAAAGTCTTTATCTGTTATGCAGACGGGGTGGTAATACTAGATAAGTATTTAATATACTTGGTCTGCTCTGATTGACTTTATTACTCTCTGTCCTAATATAGGTTATCTTCCTACTGACTATCGACACGACCGCCAATTCGTAGAATCAGACAGTACTAGATTTTTATAGGTTCTTTAAATCTAAATTCCATTTCTTTTTTGCAAATCTTTTCAAAGGATGAATAGCACGTTCACCAATATGACATGAATAAAATGGTTGAGTTTCATCAAGTGGATAAATTTTCACCAAACTACCATTACCATATTCAATCCGGAAACCTTTTTTCTCTAGCTCTTTTATAATCTGATTAATATTCTTCATGACTTTTTGCCCCCGTAATTATACAGAATAAATCCGGCCATAATATAAGAGATATAGAACAAAATCAATAATACACTTACTATCATAAGGACTCCTAATAGAACCCGGACTACCACAGACTATCCTATTTAGCAAGATATTCTTAGGAAATAAATAATCGGTATATATTATTCCACCAGTTTATTATCCTGCATCACACCTCCATTGTACCACACGTTACTACTTGACGCAAGTTATTGTGTTTCATAGAGTTACGAAAAGTCTGACCATTTACTATTTTCAGAATATTGGCTGACTACCAGCAACGCCAGCAAATCCGAAGGATTAGATGAGACAATAGAATCGGAATAAGATATATTGTAATAAGACTCACACTAAAAATATCAAATATCATTCTTATCCTAACTCCTTACAGGCACAGCACTTACATCCATTGTATCGTCATTCAGCCCCAGAGTCTATAGGTTGGTTGCCAGATACTTTCGCTAAGTCTAGTAGCCACAAGAGTTTGCGACAAAGTTTCGCGGCCCGGTTCGTCGTAAAGTCTTATGTGTCAACACTTTATGATGGCTGGCGAAAAGCCGCCGCAGGTTATTCCCTCGTTCCCTGCGACGGCTCTCGCCTACCCCACCACTAAGGTATTAGACGGCGTTGGCAAACTCCAACGCTTTATTCAGAGCCTTGATATTATCATTACCATTAGCACCAAACCAGAGCGAGTCGAGGCGATTATCCTCGGTGCGACCCTTGCTATAGTTGAGGTATTCATTGAAGCCGTTATAAGCAGCCCACCAAGTTCCACGAACATTCGTGGCAGATTGCTTTGGACCCTCAATACGGGCGAGAATATCGTCCATAATGTTTCGGGTACGAGTCTTGATATCAGCATCGACAGTACCTTCGATACCGATCATCGCCTTGACATAACGACGAACATCGTTCTGATTGAAGTCCTTGCTAGCAAGGAATCGGAACTGTTCCGCAGTAGCCTCAAACTGAGCATTGATATTGTCCATGATATCACGAACATTATCCAGATTCGTTTTACTAGAACGAGTGTGACGAATACGGATCAGTTTACTATCCGAATGGCCGTGAGCCATAGCCAGCGTGTTGACACAAACCACTCGAATGGGGGTATAGCCCACGCGAATAGCGGTCGTGCCATCATGGCTATTTGACAGCAGAATGAACTTGCAAACTTCGTCACCCTTGACGATTTCGCTATTATCGCGGTTCAGTTGGGCAAGAACCCAAACCTTCTGACCACTATGGAGCGAACCAGCAGTGTGCAGATTGCACTCGCCAGCGTCGAGGAATGGCTGGAACCAATCGAACGCATCGCGGTTTTGGAGTGGGGTATAACGCGGACCCACAACGCCAAGGATGCTACCGTCCGTCTTACGGTACGTCGCACGATGCGACACGGGAACACCGTCAACAGTCTGCAAATCCTTCAGACCAACTTCCCAATCCAGACCGGCACTGGTGATAGCATCTTCGATGCCGATATTTGCATCGACCTGATTACCAAGACCGTGCCAAGGGGTAGCACCAACAAACATCATATTTTCAACAACAGCAGGCATCGTAATCTCCTTTGTGGTAGGTTTCTAACTTTGATACGCTGATTCTACACTATGTATCGGCACTGTCAACCCCTAAACTTGTGAAAAAAAAGAATCGTCGCAAGTGCTTATGCGGCAACACTTTACGTCGAGCCGGGGCGTCCGCGTTTAACCTAAACTCTTGGAGGAGAAGGATTTAGGAAAGGAAATCCAAAATCACGCTCAAACATTTTGTTTGTTTCGCTATTGTATGCACACTCTTCTGGCAGATACATATACGCACCTACACATCGTGCTCGCGGATACTCATCCTTGATTACTCTAGAAATATGCTTTATCGTGGTTCCAGAGCACACAAGATCGTCAATAACCACATAACGCAAAGGAGAAGCCCCCTCAGTTCTAAACTCACTGTATCGTTTTTCATCTTTTCTCACAATGATGATATTCTTATTCAACAACTCTGCAATCTGGCCGACAACCATTAGGCCGCTTACACCACAGCAGGCAACGCTATCAAACTGATCTGATATCTTTCGCAGATCACAAATAGCCTTTATAATAATCTTATTACGAGTCTTATGATTCAATACATGACAAGTGTGGCTAGCACCCTGGATTACTCCATGCTCAGTCTTTCGTACATCTTCAATAGGAGTATTCATTACATTCATAAAAACGGATGGTACGATTCGAACGTACTAGAAGAGAGAAAGGATTATGTCCTTATAATAGATACTTGTCCCACCAAGTCGCATCCGTTAGGAGAGAGTTATTCGTCAACTAGTTCTTCGGTCAGGTTATGATAATCGTATTCCCAAGATGATCGAAGTTCTTCCAGTTCTTCTTGCTCATCTTCAAAGATCATATCGTCCTCATAAAGATCATCAATATTCTGGTAATCTAGATAATCACGATCATCATAGTATGGCATAGTCTCTTCTCCTTTGACTCTATTCTACACCAAACAATCAAACTTGTCAACCCCCAAGAACTCTTGATATTTCGTAATCTTCGGCCATGTTGATTTTTTGTTTTTGATTATTTTTAGATTTAGTTTTTCTTAAAGTTAAACAGTTTCCATTTTTATCTAATATAGTAGAATCTATTAAATAGACACTACTATCGGACAGATCATATACAGCAAAATAATCGAACATATCTTTGGTATATGAAAATCTGTAGTTGGGACCAGCTTTGACCATTTTACATATCAATGAGCCATTAACTGGGGTTATTGCTTTAACTTGTATTCTAATCAGTTTGCCTTGTTTTTCTCCAATAATATCTATTTTTGATATATCTCCTTCTTCCGTGAATACGGAGTATCCCAGTTTAGTTAGTTCTAAACCTACTGCAAACTGACCAACATTACCTTTTCTTTTACTGTGCATAATAGCCTCTAGAGTAAGGGATTAGTGATCCATTACTATTATACACCAATAAATGAGCCCCCTGGGATTCGAACCCAGAACCAATAGATTAAAAGTCTATTGCACTAACCGTTGTGCTAGAGGCCCAACTCACACATTTTACACTAAGTGTTATCGGCTGTCAAGACCTCATATCTGAAACTGAAAATCTCTTCGTATCCTGTCTTTTCCGTAAGGATACCGAAAGCATCGTTCAGATCAAAATCTTCGGGCAAATCAACTCTAAACTCAGCACCCAACTCCCGAACAGTATTAATGCCATTCTCCACACAATCAATCATCATGTTATAGAATCTAACAGTTTTCATCTTCTCTCCTTTTTACGCTGACTATCTTCCACAATCGCAAATCCGAAGGATTAGGTGAGCCACCGGGTGTTTTTGTTTGGGCAGAACACCGAAAACTGCTCAGAACGCCAGCCTCCGTTTTGGTATGATACCATAGTTATCGGCATCCGTCAATCCCTTTCTTGAATCTTTTCTAAGTCCTTATCCACAAACAGTTTATAACAAAATCGACCGCCAGCGTTTGACGTAAAGTCTTACCATATCAGGATTTAGTGGTGAGTGAGGGACTCGAACCCCCGAAGTTAAAAACACCTGATCTACAGTCAGGCCCAGTTGCCGCTTTGGTAACTCACCGCAAAGGCGGAGGGAATCGAACCCCCATCTACGGTTTTGGAGACCGTCGTTCTACCGTTGAACTACGCCAATAAGCGGAAGAAGTAGGATTCGAACCCACGGAGGCTTTTACGCCTCTTCTGATTAGTAATCAGATGCATTAGACCACTCTGCCATTCTTCCTTAACTGCCCCGGTAGGACTCGAACCTACAACCACTCCGTTAACAGCGGAACGCTCGACCATTGAGCTACAGGGCATCAAGTTCCGGGGCTAGGATTCGAACCCAGACAAAGAGAACCAAAATCTCTAGTGCTACCGTTACACTACCCCGGAATAAAGCCGACAACAGGACTTGAACCTGTAACCTACTGATTACAAATCAGTGGCTCTACCATTGAGCTATATCGGCAGTCATCCTATTATAGTCAATAGTCATAATCCTCGCAAGCCCTACGCTTTTGGGCGGAACGAGTACGCTGACGCTTGGGACGATTATCGAACACGGTATCCCGATGCTCCTGATGACCCTGACGCATCTCCCAAGGCATAACTTTCTTGATTTTAATAATGTTGTGGTTGCGTCGAGGACGCATATCGTCGTTGTTGTGGAGCGTAATCATGCCATTGTCCGTTTTCGTGTAAGTAAAAAACCTTGTCTAAGTTAGGATCGTAAGCCATTAAGCAATATTGTACCGGATATTTTATTGGAGTCAAGGGTTTTTTGACTTGAGGGATTTTTATATCTCCCTTTTGATAGTCTTTTACACCGTTGTATGCAAACCCCAATAGTGCTATCAGCACACCTATCCATTGTATCATAGTCGTTTCCCTTGTCAATACCCATTTCCGTTTCATAGAGTATTTATCGGCAAAACTGGCTCATGAACTTTAGAAAATCCTAAACCCATATGCTGCAACACTTTACGACAAATCTGGCCGGCCCGCCTCGATGCAAAGTCTTATGCACCAAGGACTTATGGCTAGTTAATCATCGCCCCTAGAAAGTTCCCAGCCCGCTCCCCTTACAATACTTTTAGTAGCGATTACATTAGTTTTCGGGTCTGCACTAACATAGTCTCGGTATCCTCGCTCATCAACATAAAAGTGCTCGTCGATAGTATCAAACTTATTTGTCAATAACAAACCACTGATAGCAGCCTCAAAAGCATTTTTCTTAGAAACAATAACTTCTAGTGTGCCGCTCTTTACATAATATTTTCCCATGTTCAACTCCCTAAAGAAATAACTACGGTATTATCGTACTTTCCAAAATCTAACTCAACACCAAAATCATTATCGTCAAGAATAGACTGTAGTGTTTCCTGGCTAATCAGAGTGTCAGTGTTAGTACCAAAACTAACATCACTATTACTAATAGCATCCATTACATTACTATAGTCTAACTGATTATAGCCGCAAACTTCTCTTAGGTCGAGATATGTCCAAGCATAACTTTTCATATTATCCTCAGTGTGATGGAAATAGTACGTTACCCAAACCCTTCACGCACAACTCGCATGATACACTACCTTTGGTCGGTGTGCAAGTAACAATACCACGACCACGACGGATTTCGGGACACGTTACAAACTTGGCTCCGTTCAACACTACCAGTTTCGGCAGAGTCTTACGCCACGCATCGGCCTTAGCCTTGCTACGCGGTCGCTTCGTCGCAATCTTTTCGTCGCTGTCGCACCACGCGAATAGTTTGAAACCTTGAGCCGCAGCCTCATTCATATCATTATCATCATGAACGCTGGCGTATACATTCATATACTTTTCCAGACTCACAAGCCTAGAATCGTAGATATGGGTATAGAACCACATATCGGGCAGAGTCTTACCCTCGGCAAGAATACTCTCACAGGCCCATGTTACATTAGCAAGATAGTCAATGTCAAGTTCGCCATTGAGAAACCAATCGCCACGCTCATGCCAACGAATAGACTTCTCACGACGGTCGGCGTCAAGAATCATGGAGCGAATACGATTCTTTTCTGTCACAAGATTCTGCATAGCAGCAGGACGAACACCGGGATAAATCTTCTCGCTATTTTCAGCGTAGCACCCGTTATCCAAATAGTCGCAATCGGGAGGACAGGTATCACCAACCGGACGCGAAACAACAACGCAACCCTTGCCCAACTTCTCGTTACCGTCTGCAACTTTCATGGTTTTCTCCCTTGTGTCTACCGATTCTATACTAGATTATCGGCACTGTCAAGAGGAAATCTTTAGAAAAATCTTTTTGATGCAAAGTCTTATACCACAAGAGTTTACGTCAAGCCCGGCCGCCCGCGTTTGACGCAAAGTCTTATCCAGTAAGGACTTAGCGAGAATGACGGGACTCGAACCCGCAACCTCTAGCGTGACAGGCTAGCGATCTAACCGATTGATCTACATTCCCAAATAGCCCCAAGAGGAATCGAACCTCTATTAGATGCTTAGAAGGCAACTGTTCTATCCATTGAACTATGGGGCCGTGTTTCTATTATAGCATACCCACTCAACGCCGCAAGCCCGCATGGCGTCCCATGCAGGCTATACGGTTTGATAGTTGGTTCGTATACTATCGGTAAGTTATATTCTATAGTAGCCGAACCTATTCCCGGAAGCCACTCCGGTTATCTAGTCTGGCTGGACCGCTACTATGTTGCACCCAAGGTCTGCAACGAACCTATTACGCGGGACGAATCCCGCCGCACTATGCCTAAAATCTCACCTATCTATCGGTGGGGCGTCAGCCCTTTATACTGGCATAGTCCAGTTTGTCAAGGTCAAGCCTCGACGGTTTCTGTCTCCTTCTTGGATTTCTTAGGCGGGTTGGCACTGTCACCAGCAGCCTCGGCAGTCACGCCAGTAACCCTGGCTCGCCACACCTTATAACCCTGCTCACTAAAAGCCTTGACTTCGCCAGCCTTGACCGACGCATGAACGTCGCCGGGAAGCGAATCAGCAAGGCACGAGCGAATGGACTCAGCAACACCGTCACGATCCAGTTCATCGGCAACAACATCAACATTGAAAGTAAACTTTTGCATAGCAATCATCTCCAAAAAAGTGTAATCGAACCAAGTAAAGTAATCATACCAAACCATCATCACTTGTCAAGGTCTGATCCGAACTTTTCTTGTTTCGTGATCGGTCAGAGTCTTGTCGTGTGATGCTATCAGTATACCATAGTTATCGGCAGTGTCAACCCCATGCCATGAATGTTTTTCTCGATTTTCTCTAAGTCGTTGCGTACCAAGAGTTTACGTCAAGCCGGGGCGGCCGTCCTCGCCGCAAAGTCTTATGCGGCAAGGATTTAGGCTCAGGAGAGAAAACCCTCACAACCCAAATCAACCAGATCACGCAGCAGATTCTCAGCCGCTTCCGGAGTTTTGAGTGTAATGCTATTCTTAGCACCAGACTCAGCAGG
>JACCDG010967781.1_pt1 | contig 10441 bp, 9 predicted proteins | sample 7442471 | NCBI WGS metagenome assembly JACCDG01 (sample SAMN15323444, study PRJNA562643) | freshwater metagenome | isolation source: river surface water | place: USA:Blue River Watershed | collected 2017-08-17 | reverse complement strand
GTCGCTAGTCGCTAGTCGCTAGTCGCTAGTCGCTAGTCGCTAGTCGCTAGTCGCTAGTCGCTAGTCGCTAGTCGCTAGTCGCTAGTAAATTTTTGAACACTCAATTTAGAATGAATTATTTATTATCTCTCTCTAAATTTGAAATAGTTTCGTTATACTGACGACTAGTGACTAGCGAAAGTGACTAACTAAAATACCTCCAATCCTCATTCCCCTTTACCTTCAACAAACACTGATAAATGAGTTCAATAACCGCCTCCATGTCGCTTTTGGCTATTGTTTCTACGGTTGTGTGCATGTATTTCAGGGGAAGTGAAATTAAGGCCGATGCGACACCTTCGGTGGCATAGGCAAATGAATCCGTATCAGTACCTGTAGAGCGCGAAACGGCTTGGCGTTGGAAGTTGATTTCTTTTTCTTTGGCAACATCGATGATGAAATCACGCACATTGTTTTGCACGGCAGGACCGTAGCAAATAACGGGGCCCTTTCCGCAAGACATATCACCTTGAGTCTTTTTGTTATACATCGGTGATTGGGTATCGTGTGTCACATCGGTGATAAATGCCAAATCAGGTTTCAAGCGACGAACGATCATCTCCGCCCCACGTAATCCAATTTCTTCTTGAACTGAATTGACGATGTATAACGTGAAGGGTAATTCAATCTTATTTTCTTTTAATTTACGGGCTACTTCCGCAATCATGTATCCTCCGATGCGATTGTCTAAGGCGCGGCCCACCAAATACTTGTTGTTCAATTCCGTCAATCCATCTTCAAAAGTTACCACAGTTCCTACGTGAATGCCCATTTCTTCCACCTCTTTTTTGTTGGCCGCACCACAGTCGATGAAAATATCATCAATGGAAGGTGCTTTATCCTTTGCTAGGTCACGAACGTGGATGGCAGGCCATCCAAATATACCTTTAACGATTTTTTCTTTCGTGTGAATATTTGCACGCATGGAAGGAGCGATTAAGGCATCTGAACCGCCGTTCCGACGAAGAAATAAGTAGCCATTGTCGTCAATGTAATTAACAAACCAGGAAATTTCATCTGCATGTGCCTCAATAACAACTTTGTATTTTTGGCCTGGGTTGATGACGCCCACAGCAGTACCATAGGTATCAATAATTTTTTCGTCGATGTATGGTTTTAAATAGTCCAACCAAATTTGTTGGCCAGAAGATTCAAAGCCCGTAGGGGATGCATTATTTAAATAACTATATAAGAATTCGTTAGCTTGTTTTGACATAATCGTTCGATTTTAATATACCTGCAAATTACAAAACTTTATAGAGGAATTTTAGAAAAAATCAATTCAAAATTGAAGGGATAATGATGAAATAAACGATTAAAATCGTATTTTTGGTAGATTATCATGGTGACATGTTTAAAAATAAATTTTGATGAAGAAAATTGCTGTATTTACCTCAGGTGGTGACGCTCCCGGAATGAATGCGTGTATTCGTGCGATTGTTCGTGGTGCGGCTTATCACGGTGTGGAAGTTTATGGAATTGTACGTGGATACAATGGAATGATTAAAGGAGATATTATTCCGCTTAACTCACAGTCGGTGAGTAACATCATTCAGCGCGGAGGTACTATTTTGAAATCTGCTCGTTCGAAAGAATTCATGACGACTGAAGGTCGCCAGAAAGCGTATGATAAACTAAAGGAGTTTGGCATTGAAGGCCTAGTAGCCATTGGTGGTAACGGTACGTTCACGGGTGCGGAGATTTTTTACAATGAATTTAAGATTCCTACAGTTGGGGCGCCTGGAACAATTGATAATGATTTATACGGGACCGACTATACCATTGGATATGATACGGCTGTGAATACCGCATTGGATGCGATCGATAAGATTCGTGATACGGCAGATTCACATGATCGCGTATTCTTTATTGAGGTAATGGGACGTGATTCAGGCTATATTGCCGTTCAATGCGGTATTGCTGGTGGTGCGGAAGCATTGATGATTCCGGAAAATTTGACACCTGTAGATGATATCGTAACGATCTTAAACAATGGATTTGAGAAACAAAAGTCATCGTCCATTGTCGTTGTTGCCGAAGGTGATGAAGAAGGGAATGCACAGATTGTCGCGAAGAAAATTCGTGAGAAGATGGGCAACAAGATTGATATACGTGTGACTACTTTGGGACACATTCAGCGTGGAGGTATTCCAACGGCCTATGATCGTATACTTGCTTCACGCTTAGGTTTAGGAGCGTTAGAAGGCTTATTGCGTGGAGAGAAAAATGTCATGGCAGGTGTGATTAATAATCAATTGGTTTATACTCCATTTCATGATACCATTACGAAAAAGAAGCCTGTATCTGAAGATTTAATTCGGATGGTTGAGATTTTGTCTACCTAGGCGTAGCCCATGAGTAGATAGATGAGATAACCACTCATTTCATGAATGAGAATAGCTAATTTATGGAGCTCTCTTTCCGAAGGAAATATATAATCAAGGACACCCAATGGGCTGTCCTTTTTTTTGTTATCCACGGCATAGGGAATGTAGGCTATTTTTTCATGGGCAAAACATGCCGCAGCGCGGCGCATGTGATAGGCCGATGTGATTAAAAGGATAGGGCTTTTGATATTTCGTGATGTTAAAATTTTCTTGGTATTCAGCGCATTTTCATGCGTGTTTTTAGCATGCGTTTCCACAATAATGCTGTCGGCCGGAATTCCTAAATCAACCAATAGTTGTTTGACGAGCATCGTTTCATTGGCTTGATCAATTTTCAATTTGCCTATCGAGGTGTTACCTCCTGTGATTAAGATTTGGTCAATCTTTCCAGACTTAAACAGTAAGGCAGCTTGTAGGCAACGGTCAGCACTTTCGGCTACATTAATTCGATTGGGGTCCTCCAGTTTGGAATGAATCATGCCGCCACCTAAGACGACAGCCACGGGATAATGCGCCTGAGGGGATAAGATTGTTTGAGGCGTCTCATAGGCTTTATATAGGCTATTGACAACAAATGAATTGCTGCCTATAAGTAAAATGAATAGGCCTACTAGACCGGCCAAGCGTTGCCAATTTCTTTTCTTGCTGAATATGGCGATTAGGCTGCAAGCAATTATCCAGCTAATTGGTAAAAGTATGAAATCAATAATTTTAGATAGCGTGAAAAACATTGTATTTTTGGCGAGATGAATTTAAAATTAGCCTAATTTTTATGAAAGTCCTCACGTATTTCTGTCTACTTTTTGGTACCTATTTTGCTTCATTTGCTCAACAAGGGAATGAAAACAAGGTTAAAACCGCTGTCATTCCAACGAATGAAGATTCCTCTAAGGGTTTCCTAATTAAAGGACGGATCAAAGGATTGACGAATACGGAAGTGTATTTAGCGCATTATTTTGGTTCTAACCAACAGGTTATTAAAGACACGGCACAAGTAGATTCTCAAGGTGGTTTTGTATTTAAAGGCTCGGATGAGTTAGATCAGGGGCTTTATTTGGTGTCCTTTTTAAAGAATAAATATTTTGATTTAGTTATCGGAAATGCCCATTTTTCGTTTGACACAGATACCTTAGATGTAGTTGGTTCGATGAAAATTCAAGAATCTCCTGAAAATCAAGCTTTTTATGACTTTCAAAAATTAATGAGTTCTACCTACCAGCAATTGCAAGGTAAAATGCCTGCTGAGCAAATTCGTGCTCAAATGAATAAAACGCAGCTTACATGGATTAATCAGAATCAAAAGTTATTTGTTTCAAAGCTAATCAAAGCGAGTTTAGAACCAGAAATACCAGCCTATACAAAGACACTCAAAAATTCAAAAGACAGTTCAGATTTTTATAAATACCAATTTACTTATTACAAGAAACATTACTTCGATAACTTGGACTTGAATGATGAGCGCTTCATTCGTACTCCATTTTTACAAAAGAAGATTGATAAGTATTTCGAAGATTTAGTGATGCAAGAGGCCGATTCGGTTTCCAAAGATGCGGATCATATTTTGGCCGGCATTAAGAATGAGGCGATGCGAAAATATGTGGTCTATAAGATTGCAAGTACCTATGAAAACCATAACGTCGTGGGAACGGATGGTGCTTTTGTGCACCTTGCTGAGAAGTATTACATCGGAGAGCCGCACTTGTGGGATACAACGACTGTTCGAAAGATGAAGGAGCGGATAAAAATCATTAAACCTTTGTTGATTGGGAAACGAATTCCCGATATGTTTTTGACAGATCCGAGTGGAAAATTATTGACACTCTCATCCGTACAAGCAAATTACACCATTGTGTTTATTTATGATCCTGAATGTAGCCATTGTAAAGAGGAAACGCCTAAATTGGTTAAAATGGGAGCATTTTTCAAAGCCAAGCAAGTGGAGGTTTTTGCTGCCTGTTTAGTGCGCGATAAAAAAGCATGGAAGGGATTTATTGAAAACTTTAAAATCCAACATTGGAAAAATGGGATTGATATCCATGTGAATGCGAAGACTGGTAAAGAGGAATATTATACGGATTTCTTAAATACCTACGATGCCTATGCAACTCCGGTGGTCTACATTCTAGATAAATCGAAAAAGATTATCGGTAAACGAATTCCCGTAGATAAGATTGAAGATTTTATCCGATTTTACGAGGGGAAGACGAAGATTTAGTCTTTTTACGCCATTTGCTGCCCGGTTTTTTGCCTTTAATTAAATAGCGCTTGTTACGAATCTTTCGTTTTACGCGGTATTTTTTCTTGTACTTTAATCGGGTCTTTTGATAGAATTTTTTACTGAATTTAGGGCTTGTTTCGAGCGCTAATTCGTGGTAGGGAATTAGCATTAATTCATTTTCAAAGCCGACTATTTTTATTTTGACTTTGGCTAAGCCCACTTTTCGAATATTTAATTTCTTAGCGGCCGCCTCGGTTAAATCAATGATTCGACCACGTTTATAGGGACCACGGTCATTGATTCGAACCACAATGCTATGTTTGTTATATAGATTGGTAACTTCAACGAGAGTATTAAACGGGTAAATCCGATGGGCTGCGGTAAATTCCGTCTTTCGAAGTATTTCTTGGTTAGCTGTTTGTTGATTGTAAAAGGATTTGGAATAAAATGATGCAATACCATAGCTTTCATCTCCCAATTCTTGGGCAATGACTTGAACGATGGTCAAGAAGCTCAGTAGGAGGGAATAAATGGTTTTCTTTTGCATATTCTACCCTCAAAGTTTAGTTATTATTGTGGGAATTAAAAATATTGTAAAAATAATGCAACGAAATGTTGATTTTTGGCTTTAAATTCAAGTGAATATATTTGAGTGAATAAGAAATAATAGTAGATTTACACATTGTCAAACCAAATTATTTTTAACAGTGGAAGAAAGAGATAGAGAAGAATTGTTTTCGAAACGAATCAGAGCGGGTAAAAGAACTTATTTTTTTGATGTAAAGTCGACACGTTCACAAGATTTTTACATAACGATTACTGAGAGTCGCCGTCATCAAAAAGAAGATGGGTTTGTCTATGAAAAGCATAAGATGTTCCTCTACAAAGAAGATTTTGATAAGTTTGTTGAGGGTTTAAATGAAGCCGTTAATCACGTGAAAACTGAATTAATGCCCGATGTAGATTTCGCACAATTCAACCGTGATGAAGATGAGTTTGGTGGTTCAGATTTAAAGTGGGAATAAGATAATTAATCTATTTTTTAAAAGCCTCTGCGAAATCGGAGGCTTTTTTCTTTTTTAGGCGTATTTTTGTGCCTTGTTTAAAATATTATATGGGATTAACTTGTGGAATTGTGGGCTTGCCCAATGTTGGCAAATCAACTTTATTTAGTGCGATATCATCAAACAAAGCCGAAGCGGCTAATTACCCTTTCTGTACAATCGAGCCTAACGTAGGGATTGTAACAGTTCCCGATGAGCGTTTAAATGTATTGGCGGAATTTGTGAAGCCGAATCGAATTTTACCTACCGTGATTGAATTTACGGATATTGCGGGTCTCGTAAAAGGTGCTTCGCAAGGGGCTGGCTTAGGTAATAAATTCTTAGCCAATATTCGTGAAGTAGATGCCATTATCCACGTTGTTCGTTGTTTTGATGATGAGAACATCATTCACGTAGAAGGACGTGTGAATCCTGTGAGCGATAAGGAAATTATTGATATGGAATTGCAATTGAAAGATTTGGAATCCATTGATAAGAAAATTCAAAAATTAGAACGTGCGGCAAAAGCAGGAGATGCAAAAGCGAAACAAGAATATGCAGCGCTTCAGCAATTTAAATCTACGTTGGAAGAAGGTAAATCAGCTCGGACAGTTGTCATGGAAGCGGATCTTCGCGAAGCGGCCATTGGTGATCTTTGTCTTTTGACCGATAAACCTGTCATCTATGTAGCCAATGTTGACGAAGCTTCTTTAACAGCAGGTGGTAATCCACTCGTAGATGCCTTACGTACGAATGTGGCTGCTGAAAATGCGGAAGTGATTGTGGTTTGTGCGGCATTGGAGGCACAAATCTCGGAGATTGAAGATATGGATGAGCGTCAAATGTTCCTCGAAGAATATGGTTTGACGGAATCGGGTCTAAGTAAGTTGATCCGTAACTCTTATGCTTTATTAAATCTGATCACCTATTTTACCGCGGGTGTGCAAGAGGTTCGTGCTTGGACAATTCAAAAAGGCTGGAAAGCACCTCAAGCCGCGGGTGTGATTCATACGGATTTTGAACGTGGATTTATCCGGGCAGAGGTGATAAAATTTGCCGACTACCAAACGTTTAAAAGTGAGGCAGCATGCAAGGAAGCTGGAAAATTAGGCGTGGAAGGAAAGGATTACATCGTGCAAGATGGCGACATCATGCATTTCCGTTTCAACGTTTAGGGCGCGGTACTAAGCTTTTGAAAGCCAACTAATTCATCAAAGCGTTTGCCTGGTTTGCGCAAGTAAACGAGGATTTCATAATTGTTTTCGGTTTGAGCATAATTCCCTTCCAAGAAATTGGAGGGGATTTTTGTTTCATAACGGTAATTGTAAATACCTTGTTTTAATTGGATTCGGGCTTGGTACAGACCTAATCCTTCGTTGAATTGCATTTCATAGGTAGGTGAGTGTTGGTAATTTGAGAAAGCACCCGTTACATAAATAGGGTCATTTTGCTTGGGTGCTTTTAATTGAAATACGCAAGTGACATAATCAGCATAGAGCGCATTGCTATTGTTTTCATAGTTTTCAATGACAAATGCTCCGTTGAAATCATTCCGTTGTACATAGGCATAATTGCCTTGTGGGGATTCCACCTGTGTATAGATAGCTGTTTCCAGTTCTTTGACCTCCCAATGATCCACAAAATTTAATTTTTGTTGGGTACTTCGTAAATCAATGATTCGATATTCATTTCCAGCTGGGATCGACTGTTCATTCTCATAGCTAGGGAATTGGACACTATGCGTCATGGGGTCGATAATTCCGGTGGGTAAATGAGGTATTTGATTTAACAGATTTTCATTTTGTTTGACATACACCTGAAAATCTTCTGCTGAATTTAGTAAGTAATTACTCGGATAACTTAATCTAATATCCAGATTGTGATGACTTGCTCTTAAGTTATTATTGCGTCCAAAACGAATTTGCGAGCCGACAGTTATTTCGTTGCTTGTAACACAAAAACGCTGTGTAATTAAGGTGTCACGCTTCGCTCGATGATATACTAAAGCGACATAATTGCCAGCTAGTTTGACTTTAGGTAAATTGATCTGGTAGTGTCTATAGGGCACCTTCGTTCCCATGGAAGCTTGGGAATCTCGTAAGGGAATGTCATTGAAATCTTGCAGAAATTCGATGTCGGAAAGGGGAGAAGCGTTCCAATCTGCCTGGCAATGTACGATGCGCAAATAGATACCGTTTCGATTCTGAAGCGATAAATCATCAAAATTTAATTGACCCACTTGATTACTTAGGTCAAAAACAGGTTGCGCTTGAATGATTTCATGCGAACTCATTTGGCCGATAAATACGGATTTTATGGCCGTTTGATACGTTTTATTGGTATACTGCCCCAAGACGCTACTCGTAAGTATGGCGCTAAGGATTAAATAATACCCAATTACCCGATTAGTAACTCCCATTCGCTGGTTGTTTCTTCTAATTTCACTTGAACCGTCTGACGTTTTCCTTCCAAATTTTTTAACAAATCGAATTTTGATTCTGACGCTGCTTCGGCCATGTCTTCTTCAATTTTCTCAATTTCTTTTTCCAATTCCATGATTTGATTCTCTAATTTCTCAATGGCTTTGGCTGAGTTAACGTTAATCGGCTTCGTTTCTACGGGAGCTAATTCAGGCTTAGGTTTGGCCATCGTTTGCCTTGCTGCTGTATTTTGAGCAGGTCTGCTAGCCATCCATGTTTCGTATTCTTCAAATGTACCCGGGTATTCTTTAATTTCATGATCTTCGATATACCAAATTTTATTGGCGATGTTCGATACGAAATACCGATCGTGGGAAACGACAACGTAGGTGCCCTCATATTGTTGCAAGGCCTGAATAAGAATATTCACGGACTGCATATCCAAGTGATTGGTAGGCTCATCAAGTAACAGGAAATTGGCTTCTGAGATTAATACTTTCGCGAGTGCCACGCGAGACTTTTCGCCTCCTGATAATACTTTAATCTTTTTGAAAACCTCTTCGCCGGAAAATAAGAAACAACCTAAAACGCTCCGTAATTCCATTTCGGTTTTCGTTGTTCCGGTTGCTTTTAATTCGTCGATGAGTGTGTTTTCTACATTTAAACTCTCCAACTGGTGTTGAGCGAAGAAGGATTCAATGACATTGTGTCCCGTTCTTCGTTCTCCTTCAATTTGCTCACTGCCTGAAATAACGCGCAAAAGCGTTGATTTTCCTTTACCATTGGCTCCAATTAAAGCGATTTTGTCACCGCGGTTTATGGTAGCCGATGTATTTTTTAAGATGATTTTTTCTCCGTAGGCTTTCGAGATGTTCTCTAAAAATAAGATGAATCGGCCAGGTTCTGTGCCAAAATTGAATTTGAAATTCACTTTTGCTTTTTCATCGATGACATCGTCAATGATATCAATTTTTTCCAATGCTTTTACCCGCGATTGAACTTGACGTGATTTAGAAGCTTTCGCCTTGAATCGCTCAATAAAACGTTCCGTTTGTCGGATTTGAGCTTGCTGATTTTCAAATGCCCCTTTTTGAATTTCATTTCGCAAGGACTTTTCTTCCATGTAATACGAATAATTACCTGGATACAAGGTGATTTTAGCGCCTGACACCTCGGCAATGTGGTCGATCGTACGGTCTAGGAAATAACGATCGTGGGAAACCACCACGATAGCACCTTCGTAATCATGGATGTAATTTTCAACCCATTCGATGGACGGAAGGTCCAAGTGGTTGGTCGGCTCATCTAAGAGCAACAACGAGGGTTTTTGCAAAAGTAATTTGGCTAGCATAACACGCATACGCCATCCCCCGGAGAATAAACGCAATGGACGTGTTAAATCAGCGGTATTAAAACCTAATCCTTCTAAAATTTCTTCGGTTTGGGATTGGATGGTGTATCCATCTAAGCGTTCAAACTCCTCTTGTAATTTGGCTAAAAGGTCAACGTCCTTGTCTTCATAATTGGTCTCCATTTTGTGTAAGACCTGATCAATTTCCTTCTGCAATTCCAATTGGCGGCCAAATGCCTGCATGGCTACATCTAATATGCTATCATCTGTTTGATAGGATAATAAATCTTGGTTTAAGAATCCAATCGTACAATCTCCCGCTTTCGATATATTTCCTCCATCGGGCGTATATTCGCCAGAAATTAAGCGCAATAGGGTGGACTTACCTGTCCCGTTGGCACCGATCAAGCCAATTTTGGCTTTGGGTTTGATGTGAAGATTGGCTCCTTCGTAGAGGGCCCGACTACCGAAATAGAAATTTAGGTTGGATATTGATAACATGGGAGCAAAGATAATCGTTTATCTTCAATCAATCGGCCTTAACTGCTAAACGATTTCGAGCATCTGCGCCACCTAAATACGGACAAGCCACAAGTTCGTTGAAATCGTGATAAGGAATCATGGTTTTGTGATATCCGTAGGCTTTGGCCAATGTCATTGTACGGTTATTGTCCCCCATGGAAAGTTCAATGTCATCCATGGTCATTTGACTTGGGTGTTCGTAGCCACAAGCATGTGTGATTTCCGCGATTTCTTTAACAAGTGCATAATGATAACGGTAAAAGCGTTCACTTTTGAGTGTGATATCAATGCCGGCCTGTAACCATTTATTAGAGGTTGCAATTCCAGATGGACAATGATTCGTGTGACATTTTTGTGCTTGGATACACCCGATAGACATCATGGCTTCCCTGGCCACATTGACAGCATCAGCTCCCATCGCAAAGGCCATTAAGGCTTTTTCGGGGAATCCCAATTTACCC
>JACCDG010680390.1_pt1 | contig 10441 bp, 9 predicted proteins | sample 7442471 | NCBI WGS metagenome assembly JACCDG01 (sample SAMN15323444, study PRJNA562643) | freshwater metagenome | isolation source: river surface water | place: USA:Blue River Watershed | collected 2017-08-17 | reverse complement strand
GCGGCCAGCGCGGCGATGTAGGCCTGATGCTCGGGGTTGGACTCGACGGCTTGGCGGACGAGGTCGGCGACCTCGACCGGAACGGGATTGGGTTCGGCTCCGCGGACGATCAGCGGGGCCAGAAGGAAGAAGATGGAGATACGGGAAAGGGTCATGAGTTTTGGATGCATGCGGGCGCAGGCCCAGGGTGCCCCCTTGGCGACGTGGTGTTGATACGGCACGCCCCGCGTCCGTCGCGGACGCGAAGAGACCGGGCGGCTTAGGCCACCGTATGAACCAGCCTCAGATACGCAGGCACAACGACCCAGCCCTCAAGGCAGGCGGTCGGAGCGGCAATGAATCGGAAAATACGGGCGTACGAGCGACGCTACGCCAAGAAACGGGCGAAGCGAAGAAAGAGAAATCCCCGGTGAGTGCAGTGTCGAGCCGCACGCTTCGGGCCCCGACGTCGAACCGCGCCGATTTATCCTCAGGGGAGGCCACCGAGGAAGGCGCGATTCGGCACCAGCATCCCTCAGGACATGAGCACCCCTGGCTTGCAGGACCTGAAGATTCGGCGGAACCAGGGCACACGCAGGCATCGCAGGCAAAGGCTCCCACAGTCGCCAACAGAAAAAGGGCGAAGATGGAGAGCAGCTTGGAACGGATAAGACCCACGCCTCGACGAGTATGTCGAAGCATGGGGAAGTCAAGTGAGGACCCTTCAGCATGACCGGGCAACCCTGACCCAGGCATTTGTTTCGTCCGAATGATCCGAACAGGCATCGTTAACTCTGGCTCTTCTTGGCAACCTCGACATCCTGCACGCAACGGGCGAAGCCTTCCGGGCATCACGCCATGAGCCGCCAGCCCGCCGCCCTAGACATCAAAATCCGAGATGCCCGACCCAATCGTAAAGAAAACAGAATTCAAATGGAGGGTCACAGGCATGGACTGCCCATCATGCGCCGGCAGGATACGCGACGCAGTCGGGGGAATGCCCGGAGCGGAGTGCGTGAAAATCAACACGCAGGCCGAAAGCCTTAGCATGACGCTGGATGAGGCACGGACGAACCCCGCGGACGTAGAAAAAGCCGTGAGCTCTCTTGGGTTCGGGATCACGTTGATGGCAAGCGACAAGGAGGACACCCCTGACCGCAAAGACGGCAAGGGCGCCGCAGTGCTGCTTTCGGCGTCGCTCCTGATCTTGGCCCTGGCGACCGGCATGGTGCTTCCGGAATACGGGAAGTGGGCATTCCTCCTTGCCTGCCTCATCGGGGTGATCCCCGCGTCCCGCCGGTCGATTGCCGCCATCCGCGTCGGGCAGCCGTTCACGATCGAGAGCCTGATGGTCGTCGCAGTGGCCGGCGCGACGGCGATCGGCGCGACCGAGGAAGCGGCGCTGGTCATTTTCCTCTTCACCACCGGCGAATGGCTCGAAGGCGTCGCCGCCGGCCGGGCCCGGGCAGGCATCCGAAAGCTGACGGAACTGATGCCTGAGCATGCGCTGCTGGAGGCCGACGGGGCCACGCGCGTCGTCCCCGCGGACAGCCTGGAGGCGGGACAGTCCATACTCGTCAGGCCCGGCGACCGGATACCCGCGGACGGCGTGATTTACGAGGGCACTTCGGACATCGACGAAAGCCCGGTGACCGGAGAAAGCGTCCCCAAGACGCGCGGCCCGGGAGAAGGCGTCTTCGCCGGATCGGTCAACACGCAGGCTGCCCTGAGGATAAGGGTGACCAGGCCAGCGGCGGACAACACCATCGCGCGCATCCTGCGCCTCGTCGAGGAAGCCGAGGAATCCCGGGCCCCGACCGCGAGGTTCATAGACAAGTTCAGCCGCCTCTACATGCCGGCCATCGTCGCGATCGCGCTGATGGTCATGCTCGTGCCCACGCTGGGATTCGGGCAACCCTGGGACACATGGACTTACCGGGCGCTCTCCTTGTTGCTCATCGGATGCCCATGCGCGCTCGTGATCTCCGTGCCCGCAGCCATAGCCGCGGCCATATCCTCAGGGGCTCGCAACGGGATGCTGATCAAGGGGGGCGAGGTGATCGAGGCGGCCGCCAAGGTCAGGCACGTCGCGTTCGACAAGACCGGCACCCTGACCTACGGACGCCCCAAGGTCACCGACGTGATCGCCTTCGGCGCCTGCTCGGAGGGGGACGCGCTTGCCGTCGCCGCCGCGGTGGAGGCTGGCTCAAGCCACCCCGTGGCCATGGCGATATCAAAGGCCGCCGAGGAACGCGGGGCGCCGAAACTGCCGGCCAGCAACGCCGCCGCTATCGTTGGGAAAGGCGTGACCGCGACGGTGGACGGGGCGCCAGCATGGGTCACTTCGCCCAAATATGCCCTCAAGAGCGGCGGGCTCGATGACGCCGGACTGGCCCGGGCGGTCGCCCTCGAGAAGGAGGGGAAGACCGCCGTCGCCGTGTTTCGCGAGAATCGCCCGATCGGGCTGATCGCCGTACGCGACGAGCCGCGCGCCGACGCCCGCGCGGCGATCCGGCAGCTGTCCGCGATGGGGATCGAGTCGACCATCCTCAGCGGAGACAACCCACGGACCGCGGCGGCGATCGCAGGCGGCCTCGGGATGGGGTATCAGGCGGACATGATGCCCGAAGACAAGCTCGTCGCGATACGGAAGATGGCGGAAAGCCGTCCGGTCATGATGGTCGGCGATGGCATCAATGACGCCCCGGCCCTGAAGCAGGCGAGCGTCGGCGTCGCCATGGGCTCCGGAACCAGCGTCGCCCTCGAGACCGCCGACGCGGCAGTGCTGCGCGACAGGGTCACGGACATCCCCGAGATGATCCGGCTGTCGCGCATGACGATGAGGAACATCCGGCAGAACATCGCGGTCGCCCTTGGGCTCAAGGCCATGTTCCTGATCACGTCGGTGATCGGGCTAACAGGCCTGTGGATCGCCATCCTCGCCGACACAGGCGCCACCGTCATCGTGACGCTCAATGCGCTTCGACTGCTCGGGTTCTCGCCAAAGAAGTATGTCGATTGACGCGTTACTCATCTGAACGAGGCAAGGTAATCGCCAGAAAAAACAAGCGTGCCCGACTCGATCAAGATTTCATCTATTTGATACGTACCTCATTGGTCATCTCTGACTCCAGGAAAGCATTTTTCGGATCGCTCTGAAATCGTTCTGGCCGAGGATGGGGTCAGGCCGCACCTTCCGAGGAGCGCACCTAATAACGGCAAAAAAAGGCGAATTTAGGTGCGCCTGATTTAAGGTGCAGCCTGACCCCGTTGGCTGAGAATTAATACTTACGGTGGCCAAGACGGCGGGCTCGGAGAGCCCGCCCTACCCGAGGCAGGGGCGGCACTGTCTTGACGCGGTCCCGACCCTACCCGACCCAACCACCCGCGACCCGCATTCTATCACTCACCTTTGCACGCTTGCACGTTTACACTCAACTTACCCTCTGGGCTTCTAAGCCTCCGAGAGCCTCTTAAAAAAGTGGCGGAGAGGATGGGATTCGAAGGGGGGCCATATGTCTGTTTTCCTTAGTATTTATGTGGTTTATGAAAATCTGTAGACGCTGCTGTAGTCAACTTTAGTGATAGATTTGGGAATCGGTAGTAATCCGTGGAAAGGGGAAAGATTGGAGCAAATCTAGCACCCTGATCACTTGCGACCAAGGACGCCCATGAGGGCTGGGCAAACATAGATTGTAGCGCGGCGGCGGACACCGGGGCGCTCGACCTTGACGACCTTGGCGGTGACCAGCTTGTCGAGCCACTTGCGGACCGTGACCCGGGTCTCGCTGTCGGCTACAGAAGGCACGGTGAAGGCGGGGGCCGCCAGGAACCTAGGCAGGAGGTGGTCAGCGGCACGCTGGCCGGCCGCAGTGACGGTGGCCTTGGAGATCTCATCGAACTTCTTACGGATGAGTTGGAAGAAGTCGGCGTGCTCCTGGGCCTGCTCCCGCATGATTCTCAGCATAAACTCCACCCAGGCCACCCAGTCTTCAGCAGACCCTCGCTTGTGGAGGTTGGCCAGCAGGTAACGGTAGTCCTCGCGATTGGCGTAGAGCCGACCCGAAAGCACAAGGTTTGGCTCAGTCGTAGCGCCAGCGCGCATAAGATGGAGCGGCATGAGCATCCGCCCCATGCGACCATTTCCGTCATGGAAAGGGTGAATGAGTTCGAACTGGGCGTGGGCTACGGCGACCCTGACCAGTGGCCCCTCGGGACCTGGGTCATCGGCCATAAACTCAAGAAGCTCGTCCATGCACTTCTGTACTAACTTCGAGTCGACTGCGAGACGGTTCGCCGCGTAGCCGACATAAGGGGGTTTTCGGAATTTCCCAGGATGAGCATCGGATACCCCAGCCATTAGGAGCTCATGGATTTCGAACAGGAACGAGGGCGTGATGGGGCGCCGAGCGGGCAGATCAGCAGCGGCACGCATGGCGGCGAGCGATCTAGCGGCCTCCCCCACCTGCTCGTCCCGGGAAGCCGGCTCCTCCGTCCCAGCCATAACATCATCCATGATTAGCTGGTGGGGGGAGGCTTCCACCCCTTCAATCGCAGAGCTAGAGGAAGCCTCCATTCGGAAGAGCAAATCCCGGTATGTGACTCCCTTGAGGGCTGCAGGTAGACCAGACGCAACCATATCGAATCGCGCCACCGCCGCGGTCGCGGTGGACATACCCGCCCAGCCACGGGTCAGGTCGACGGGTGGGCGGCGGTATACATAACAGGACTCCTTGACGGCCATTTGGAAACTTTAAGGCATATTAGTTTCCAAACAAGGAAATTCCGGGGTAGCTTTGGAAACAGAGGTCTTCGATCAACTCGGCCAGCTTTTGCTGGGCGAACCGTGAAGGGAACTAGAAATGGCCAAGAGCTGAGCTAACAGGCACTTGCCGCACTGAACAAGGGACGATAGTTACAACCAACAATCATATTTTCAGCCCATCAAGCAAACTAATGAATCGGCATAAGCCTCAGCCATTTGAAACCCCGCTGTCCACATCGCTCCTGGATATTGAAGCCAAAACCCGCGGCAATCTCTTCTCATGGAGAGGACAATTTTCCCCGCAACTCATCGAAGCGCTACTTAAGGCATACTGCCAAGCAGACGACGTGATATTCGATCCATTTGGAGGTAGCGGGACCGTTCTCAGCGAGTCAGCACGGCTAGGTCACGAGGCCCATATCACCGAAATTAATCCCGCAGCATGGATGCTATCACGTATATACGAGCTCTCAACCCTTCCCAACTCAACCAAGATTAAGGCGTTAAAAAAAATCCGGCAAAACTTTCTGTCAGAGCTAACCAAGGGAGCGCTGACTGGTGATTATGAAATCAATCCTGAAGACATCCAAAGGGTAGCCGGCACACTGAGCAAATCAGGCAATGCGGAAGAAAGCATCATGGTGTCAGCGGCCGTAGTGATGCTCGACATTCACAATAAGAAGCCAACCGCATTCAGATTGGCCAAAGTGATCGACGAGCTTGAAGCCAAGTGCATGTCGCTTCCGCTAACCCAAAACCCGATTAAGTCTCACCTGTCAGACGCCAGGCGCACGCCTTTTGCAAAAAACACATTCGACTTTGTAGTCACCTCGCCGCCCTACATAAACGTATTCAACTACCATCAAAATTACAGAGCTAGCGTTGAGCTACTAGGCTGGGACCTACTCAAGGTTGCGAAGTCTGAAATTGGTTCAAATCGAGCAAATCGAGGAAACCGGTTCAAAACGGTAGTACAATACTGCTTAGACATGTGCGCGGTACTCGAAGAACTGCACAGGGTCTGCAAACCGAGCGCAAAAATCATACTTGTTATAGGACGAGAGTCCTCAGTGCTTGGCGTGTCATGGAAGAATTCGGCTCTAGTAAAATCGGTAGCCGAAAAATCAGGCCAATTTAAGTGTGTTTTAGTGCAAGAGAGAAAGTTTCAGAACATGTTTGGCCAAACAATCTACGAAGACCTCATTCACCTAACCCCCGTAGAATCAGCCAAATGCAATAGTAAGATAGCAAAAGAGATAGCATTGCAGGCCATCCGGAGCGCCATCGAGACCTCGGTGTCTAAAAATAAAGGTCTACTCCAGCAAATCCTTGAAGCAGAGTCGGAAATCAAAGGCATCCCAATCTTTAGCCCCCAAGACCACCTTTCATCTAAATAACACCGCGCATGGCCTACACTTACCAAACGCCACACCTCGGGAAACTAGAGGCATGTCTAGCCAACAAATCAGTCCCCGCATGCGACATAGCGAAGATAAAGGAAACAATCGCTCTATATCACAAGTGGATTGCAGATATGGGAAGCATAACCGCAGCCGATCCGCGTTCGGTAGAAAAACTAGTTGAGCTTACGAACCGCTATAAGCGCTTCGTGGAACTCGACCTGATTTTCGACAGCAACGACAACTTCCTTTATAGGCAGAAAGGCCAACTAAAGCTTGATAACACTATCATTGAGGAATTCCTGCCCCATTTGGTTATGCGATCGGTGCGCGGCCTCGCGGAAGGTGTACAAGCCGGGCCCAATGCCACTTTCTCAGGAATAAGTTTCCTGTCCTCAATCAGCACGCCCGGAGCAGGAGGCGCACCGATAATGAGACTCAAGGATCAAGACTTCGTGCTGGGCAGACCATTGCACATTAAAACATCGCTAAGCGAGGATTTCAGCCAGGCCAAGTATCAGCAGACAATCCTAGGATATGTGTGCGCCGAATGTAAAACCAACCTGGACAAGACGATGTTCCAAGAAGCTGTAGCTACAAGCAGAGATCTTAAAACCGCCGTGCCTGGCTCACTTTATTTCCTAATTTGTGAGTTCCTGGACATGACGCCCGTGTCCATTCGATCCACCCAGATTGACGACGTGCTGATCGTTCGAAAAGCCAAGCGAATGGCTTCAAACGTTCGTCAGGAGTTTAAGACACCTGAATCAAGAAAGTCAGCAAGAGATGCCCACATACGCTTCCTGGAAGAATCAAAGTATGATGCGACAGTATTTCGAAGAATGGTCTCTAAAATCCAAGCGGCGGTCGACGAAACGGATCCAACCATCGACAAGGTCTTAGAGCAGGGACACTTTTAAATAGCATTATCTAAAGTCGTAAAGTTGATGCCGATAGGACAAGCCCCAACACATTCTGATTTTTACATCAGCAAGTTGAACGACTTGCTGTACGAGTCGCATTACTATGCGCTATTATCACAGAAATACGCAAAGCGAGTAGAGATTGCCGGGATAATCCAGCTGTCGATCAATATGATTTGCGCCGCTGGCACTCTAACTTCGGGTTTCATGGGGAAGGATTCGAGCGCGGCCCCAGCAATAGCCATAACCATGGGCCTTCTTCTAATAGCGAGCCAGGGTATCAACACCCTTGTGACCCATACGTTAAAACACAAAGAGAAGATGGCGGCGAGCAACGAGCTTGCGCACAAATTCGAGACATGCTTTTCGGGCAAAGAGCTATTTACACTGAAAGTTGTCCAAGGTGAAGCGACCAGCGAAGAAATAATTAGCAAGTGCGAGGAGGTCGATGCGCTCACGCGTGCTGAACTAAAGACTATCGGGGAAACTCTCGTAAATGAGAGAGACGTCTCCCTTGCTGACAAAGCCGGCTTGCTTGCCGCGGAAAGAATGCGGCGCCAATTTGGCTGCATCTAAATTTATGGATAAAAAACAAACGGGGCCGACTAGGTCCACCAATAGCCCTGGCGCAGACGGAAAAACTAGGGCCAATAATTCAATCCCAGCAAACCCACATCCGGTTAAGCCTCCCCCTAATATGCCTCCTCCGAAATCATCCGCGGGCACGAAGTGAGATCACGGGTAATTCAATCAGACTTGAAGACGCCAAGGCATTTCGCCCCTCACCTCGAGCGTCCCACACTACATACATAAGCAAACATTCACGGTCTGCTGTAGCCAATCTGTAGACAATTTAAGTCCCGATCTGTGTGAAATTGGGACATTTGTGGAAACGAAAAAACCCACTTTCGTGGGGTTTTCAGGGGTCTAACCTTCAAAAAGTGGCGGAGAGGATGGGATTCGAAATCCGTTCCTCATAGCGTAAAACCTAGTGTTTATTGATGTTTGCCGTCTCGTTGGACAAACCATTGGACAACTTAACGACCAAATCAGCCTAATCCTGCAGAACGTGCAAAGGCAAGGGACTTTCGCGCGGATTAATTCCAGGTAAAGAGAAGATGGTATCCATTCCCATCCTCCCAGCCCTTCCGGTGACCGGGAATAGCTTGGCGGTTAGGCGCCCGACCCGCCGCACTCCAGCTAGGCACATTTAGCGCGCCCCCGAGAATTGCACTCAACTGGACCAAAAAAGCGTCACTATCCCAACTTCACTTCTGCTTACCGGTCACTTGACAGGCGCAGTCTCCAGGCTACGCGACTTCGGATCAGGGTTAAGCAAACTTTCAAAATTAACATACGGAGTATCGGCATTTCTCGATTCATATGAAGCACCACCACTATGAATTCTTACCTTTGCAGACACTCCGTCATCAAAACGAACGTAATATGTTTTGTCGCGAAAACCCCGACGCCAGTTTTCCGAGCCAGCATCCATAGATGCCATGGCCAACCTGGGTACGTAACCTCCTTCAGGGGCCTCGAAGCCCTCTATGTCCTTCATCTCCTGGATGCCACCATGCTCCACAACGATTTCGAAGGACCATGCATACTGATGCGGCACGCCAGGCTGAACAAGCGTACGGCCAAAATCGCTCTTACAAATGATCTGTAATTCATGACCGGAACCTTCGTTGCCGTTGAGCGACACGCGAAGAGGTTCTCCATTTGACTTTGGAGACAAATGCCTATCGGTCTTAATAAGTTTACAAAGTTTGCCGACCTCACGGAGAGTAAACTGCACTGGGCGGGCCGGATCTGGTCTGTGATTAAACTCGGGGCCGGACATCATTGCAAAAAAATGAAACGCTTCACTGGACCCTACACGATCGCCTGGCTTAATGGGCTGTGTGAGTTTAATAGTCACTTTACGATATCCTTCCTTTTTTACTGAAACATGCATATCTGATCCTTTCGTATGAATCGCGAACAGCCCATATTTTGAGGTTAGCATTTCGAATCGAGGGCTGTTGCCGCCAAGCGCGCTTAAATCGCTGTCCGGGGAATAAACTACGCGTGCCCCTTCGATAGCTATACCGTCTTGGTCCACAACCTGACCGTAGAAGTCGATCCTCGTCTTAAAAGCCTGGGCTAAAAAATCTGGGTAAGTGATGCTTCTCGTCTTGAGCCTACGAACCAGCTCGAGCTGACGCATTTCTTCCTCGTCATAAACCCGACCTGCAGGTTGCGCAAAAACCGAAAGAGCAAGAAGCAACGGGAATAGGGGGATGTAATACCTCATTTATACGAATATAACTTATTACAAGTTTAGCTCCAAGTCTAGGAACAATCTTTTCCAGTATTCACCAGAAGTCTGGATTCGAAAATCCCATTCAGCGCTGTGCCATTCGCCAAACTCAAGGCCAGACATATTGAGATCCAAGTTCCCCGACACACTTCCACTCGCATTCCCCGTCGCACCTACAGGAACGGTGAGTGACTCGGCTACAAATCCCATGGCTTCATTATTGTCGATGACGGGCCGGCCGCCGACACCTAAGAGCCAATCGAATACATTAGTATAGTATGCCAGATGAATCGAATGCGCTGAATCCGTCTCGCCAGTTTGCACGAGGCTCGGGTTGTAGGCGTAGTAGCCAGTGATGTTGTTAATTGAAGGCTTATTGTACGCCTGATTTCTTATCCACCAGCGAACCAAGGCCGAATCATTCTCGAGATAGTAATTAATTGGCCGCACCCCGGCGAACGCATGAGCTCCGAACTTCCCATCAAGACCCAAGCCCAACGACCGGTTTACCCTAAATGGATCCGTCGCGTCAGATTCCGTATCTGGCGTAGATGGGGCTTCCTGCAAAAACTCCCTCATTAAGCCCCCTTGCGCTCGAGTCTTAAACTTCTTTTCCTTATCGGGATCGTAGGCCTGAGACGACATCGCCGCGTGCTGCATAACGTAGCCGCCTACCTGCATCCCGTCCCGAATAGCGGAACCGACGACCACATTACCCATACTATGGGCGAAGATTTTGACTTTATTGCTGTCCCCCAGGGTCGCCGCAAACTTCTTCAAGGATTTCCCAGACAACCAAGCCCGATATTCGCTGGGGTTATAAGTGAGGTACCCACCAAGACTGGAGTTCTCGGGCCCATAGGTGGGCCACGTGAACGAGCAAAGCCGCCCCTTGTAACCTTGGTGCCAAAGCCGCTTGAAACTCATCTCGGACCAGTTGAGTTTCTCGTCTTCATTCATGCGCCAGCCGTGGACATGAACCACGCATTGGTCGGTTTCGTCTGGATCAGGCTCAAACTCCATCTTGGCAAACCCCCAGTCTTGGTCATTCACGCCATCGCTGTAATTC
>JACCDG012022980.1_pt1 | contig 10443 bp, 8 predicted proteins | sample 7442471 | NCBI WGS metagenome assembly JACCDG01 (sample SAMN15323444, study PRJNA562643) | freshwater metagenome | isolation source: river surface water | place: USA:Blue River Watershed | collected 2017-08-17 | reverse complement strand
CATAGAAATAGCTTGATTCACAAAGTATTCTTCTGATTTTTGAGAATGCCACCTGAACATTCACAGGATATTTTTTAATTCCTGGACGCAACAAATTGAGGCTTTCATTTTGCGCCATTTGAAAAAACGGATAGGCAGCCCAGATTGCAGCGACAAGTCCAGGCAAAACTCCAGAGCCAGCTTTGTGAATCAGAAAATCACCAACAAAACTATTCATTGCGCAAAACGCAATCAAACCCAAAATAACTCCGACGGCAATCATCATTAAATCCCCTCCGGCATATCAAAACGACTCGGGGCACCGGATTTAGTTTGCTTGGTTACTTCAGTCTTGTCTTGCTTCTTCTCTTCAAAAGCTGCTTGAGGTCGATAGTTGGAATTTCTTTGTTTGCGCTTTTCTTTTCTCTTCTGAGACTTAAAAGCTGGTTCGTTACTGCCTTGCTTTTTCTGCTCACCTTGAACTTGCCAGTCAGGCTTCTGCGCTTCTTCTTCACATCGGCGCTTTAACTTCTCATCGACTTCAAGAATTCTCAAATCCGGAGGATCAAAAGCAATAGCTTCTTTGTAGTCTTGCCAGGTAAAAGACTGCAGAAGAATAGGATTTGTAGATGGCGTAAATACAATCGCCTTGCCACGCTCCAACGACATGACCTCATCTGGTCCCATTAATTTGCGTGCAAATTCACGCTCATTGATATGACCTGTGCTTGTCACTTTTCGCTCGACAACTGTCTTTGAACCAAGAGCATCACTTACTTTTCGAGCAGTTGTATTGTCTCTTGGACGAAACACAAATCTTGTTCCGGGCTGGCTAAAAAGCAATGTCGCATCATCGTCACCATACACTTTTCTGAGTTGGACATAGTCTTGAAAGCCAAGCATCGCAGGTATATTTCGATGGCGAATGATAGTCAGCTTCTCTGCAATACCCGGTATATATCCGTAGTTGGTGAACTCGTCCAAAAACAAAGCAAGCGGTCTTTTGAATTTCTTTTGAAGCGCAAGATCTAGAATAAAGTTAAAAATCAACGCAGAAAGCGGCTTCAATTCTGTCTTTTGCGCAGGCACAGCAAAATAGAACGTGAAAAGTTCATCGGGCAGCGATTCAATATCCAGATCTGTCTTCTCAGTTAATGCAGCTATTCGTGGCGAAACCCAAAGGTTTAGTCTTTGCATCAAACCTGAGATAACTCCAAATCTAAAGCCTTCAGAACTGTTGTTGAAAAACCCCCAGAATTCTTTCATCGCAAGGGTATAGGTCGAGTTCTTCAAGAGCGCCCCAATCTTTTCTGGCCCTTCTCGAAGCCAAGAGCGAATATCTGCAAGCGTCCCTTTCTCGCCCATGGCATGCAATATCAAAGACTTAAGTAATTGACGCTCTGAATCTTCCCAAATCTTGTCGGTGCTTGAGTGCTTGCCCGACGTGTTTTGAATAATCAAAGACGCCACATGACTTGCTTCGTCATATGTTTTTAAATGCTCTATTGGATTGATTCTTGTCGAGCGCAAATCATCGGGATTGAAATAATAGATTTTGTGTCCGCCTACTTTTCTGAGTCCAGAAGTTTTCTTGAACAAATCAGGCTCCTCTGAACCTGCTGTAGCTTCAGTCACAATAGCTGAAACACCCATTCGCTCAATAAGGTTTGGAATATATACAGTCGAGCTTTTTCCAGATCCAGTAGGTCCACACACAGTTGCATGCATAGCCGTTTCAGCTGGAGGCACACTGATTACAAACCCATCTCTAGCTGGTCCAAGTATCAATCTTGTCGGATCGTTTCTTGTTGCTACATATCCAGCTCTATCCAGGTCGTCAATCGAATCCCATTTGGCAGAGCCATATGTGTCAGAAGCCTGATCAGAGCTATTCAACGATTTTGCATCTAACTTGATACCATCGATTATGGCTTTGCAGCGCTCTTCACAATGCGGCAAAGTCCACTGCATCTGACGCTCGCTTACAGATACTGCAATATCGACCGACTCCTCTGACAATTTCTTCCAGGAAACAGCCAGGTCAAATTCAAACCTCCATGAATCGCGACCGATTATGTCAGTCTTGTTATCCATTGCAGATAGACGCTTCAAAAGCGAATCTACATGTCTGATTTTCCATCCTAAAGAATTCACAGTGGCAGACACCAACTCTGGAGCTCGGTCAATTGGAATTGAAACAGAAAAATTTTGTGTCACTTGAATATTGTTCATTTGTCGCGCTCCAGTTCATCGCGGTCTTTTACTTTGGGCATTTCTGCCTGTTCAACTCCGCCTAGTTTTTGACTTTCTTGAATCTGCCTGTTCGTTTCAAAAGATTGAACAGTCTGCTGCATCGAATCTTGAGTTCTTTGTTGTTCTTGAGTCCTATCGACGCCTCTTTCTGCTTGTGGCTCCATGCCAAATAGTTGCTTGAGTCGTGGGTTTTGGTCATTACTCAATTCGCGCTCGACCTGCTTTGCCCACTGCAATTCCTGAAGCAGTGATTCTGCAAGTTCTGGATTTGTTCGAAGCAAATTGTCATACTCCATCTGAATACGCATAGTCTGCGCATGACTATGAAAGTCAGACCATCTGCCTTGCTCTTCTCGTATCCATTGCTTCTTGCTCTTGCCAAAATCAACGACTTTTCTGTCATCGTTCTTTAGAGCCTCGCGAATATCTTTGTCGAGCTTTTCAAACTCACGCCTATCACGATCGGGATCGAGATCTTTTTCGCGTCTTTTCCCTTTATCTTTGAGTTCGTTCTTGCCAGAAAAAAGGCTCTTGAAATAATCATCTCCACTGCGCTCATATTCTTTTGTCCGAAGCAGAGTCGTTACTTCTCTATCTAGAAATCTATCAAGCTTGTGCTCTCGCTCCAGATAGTCATCACCAACTTTGCGCAAAAACTGATGATCTTCTTTTCGAATAGTGACATCGTAACCGCGCTTGTCTTTGCCCATGATTACAATGTGAGCGTGTTGGTGGTCCGTGTTTTTGTGAATGACTGCTCGCCACTCAAGGTCAAGGCGCTTTTGCTCAGCGAACTTTTCCATGACCTCTCGCGTGTACTCTTTCATGTCCACAGTCTCAATACCTGGTGACAGAATGAGTTTATGCATCAAGAAGTCTTTTTCTTTTGCCTGTTCAAAAATCAAATCTTTGACTTCTGATGGCTCAATTCGATCGCGCGATTGATCAAAAAACTTCCTGGAACCTCTTTCTTTTTCATCTCTTGTTTCTGATCTATATGCGATGTAGTTAACGTGTTTACTTGCTTTTGATGAGGCACTTCGCCCCTTTAAATACTTATGCTTAGCTATCGATCTGATCATCTTCCATCTCGAGTTGTGAGTCATCTTCTGACTCATGTTTTGAATCAGTCTCTTCCGTCGCTAAATCTTTGACAGCAAGACTGTTGCCGGAAAGCTTTGTTTTTAGTCTCTTCACGGCCAGGTTATGCGCCCACATCAAATCCTCTGCTTTAGTCTCTGGATTCATGTTTGCTTGAAGTATTTGAAAAATCATGCCGGCATCGATCGCAGTTCTTGCAACCAACGACGCCAGGCGGTCTTCCATTTTCTTGAGGCGCTTGTCCACAAGCGACTCTCTTGCATCTATCGCTTCGGTTTCTTGCCCATCAAGATAGAGCAAAACTGCCTCTCGAACTATTGCCGAGGGAGCTTTGCTTTTTGCAGAAGCCATTTGATTTAGCCTCTGCACATCTTCTGGATTGAGCGAACCATAGATAGAAACAAGCGTGGGCTTTCGACCCTTGCGTATTTCATTTGTCATTTCTATTTCTTTTCGTTAGTTTGATCGAAAACTCGGACTGAATTTTTGCAGGTTATTTCCGAGCCAATTTTTAAAAATCAGTGACGCCTAAGGATGCCTATTTGAATTCCCAGGATACCCGCCACCAAGAAAACTACTCAGCAGCTTCAGAAAATTAGACGGTGGCAAATTAAAAATGTTCCAGACTGAAAACAGTGAATTTTTGGGCGTTTTAGAAATATCCTGAAAAAACTTTTGCCGCATCATATTGGCAAGCCATCAACCATTTTCATGCTTACTGAAAGGTATGGCGGAAAAAGATACATTGCAGAAAAGATATTGACGACCGAAAAAAAACAAAACACAACAGCCATCATGATCATCGAGGACCTATTACTCATTTGCAACGAAAACAGTTTGGTTAGTAACCTTGCAAAAAATAGACTCCGTAAAACAAGACCATTTGCAGTAAACAAGGCAAAACAATTGTTGCAAGGAACATGGCTAATTGCATTTTTAGCATCAAACCATTCCTTTGAAAGTGATTCATCTAGCTAACCACAAACGAATACATTTTTCACTTTTTGTACTCTGCAAAATCCTGAAGCGTTTCAGAATAAACGCAGGTGTTTCAGACTGAAAGTGCTTGCACCATAAGGCATAGAGCGCTTCTCTGAAATTCCTTTATCCTGCCTTACACGAGCGCTACGCTTTTTCGTGCGGGCTGAACTTCGTTCAGACTGCACCCGCTCATGCGGGCGCGAAGAGGTGACGCCTCCTCGTCGCACCCAGCTCCGAGGCAAAACACTCTCAAAGGAATTCTTGACTTTTTGTATGTTTCTAGCTGTAAAAAGCAAGAAAGATTGGTGCCTACATGGGCTCAGACCAGATGCGTTTCAGCTCAATACTTCAAAGAAAAATCCTTGATGGCAAAATATATGCCTAGAAAAATCGATGTGATTCCTCCATAGAACAGAGAACTCAGTAAGGCAGCTTCAAGTAAAGCTACTTCGGGCTCTGTTTTCATATACAAGAACGAGAGCACTGTTACCAACACGCCTATAAGAATAAGAACGCAATCATTGATGCGATGCTGCCGGTTCATTTTTTTGTTCGACATTTTCATTACCATTCCAGCGGAATCCATTTTTATATATCTCACAGTTTTTTGCACTTTAGCATGTCATCCTTAAAAGGTTATCTCCTGCCTCAACTCCCCCAGTTTCTGACCATTCCGTATCTTGCCTTATACTAGCGCTACGCTTCTCGGTGCGGGCTAAACTTCGTTCAGACTGCACCCGCCTTTGGCGTGCGCGAAGGGGTGACGCCTCCTCGTCGCAGCCAGCTCCGAGGGATGTCAGGAGTAACGGGCATTTTTTTTGTAAGGCTAAGTCAACAGAGCTTACTTAACTAAGTCCATTTTTAGCTGAATATACTTTTTAAAAGCCAAAGTCGGTGGATTGCCAAAAGTAATAGTGAAGCCATCTTTATTCTATACTTCTTCAGAGGCAACAGGAAATGGTCCGGCATTTTTGATAAACTCTGCAGCTCTAAAATCCAACTCTTTACTACCCGATGATTTTTGATACTTCAATGTTTTGAGCGCTACCATCCGAGTCGAGGGTGAATTTGTACGCAAGTTCTGAATTTACGGGGATGTCCTTAACGTTTCCAGCTTCCTGGAATCTAGTGCTCATTTTTTTCATCCATTTAGGAACTTCTGTTCTTTCTAAATCGAACAATGAAGGCTTGCCACAGCCATATACGCTGTAAGCTACTTCCCCCTTCTTAAATTCCCTGTCCTTGGGGAATATTTGTACCTTTTCTTCTGACCAACTAGGTTGGCAAAAGTAAATACATCAAGGTAAGAACCAAAACCAACCAAGATAATTTATTCAACGAGCGGGTTGTGTAGTGCTAATCGCGACTTTTTGATTTTCCACAAACTTTATCGTCATTATCCAGTTTTTGAAGAGTCCTTTCCCATCGTATTTACTAGGTGCTTCTCTTTCAATCAACTGTTTCGCCAACTTACTTAGTTGCTGTTTACCGGACGGATTAACTACTTTAATATTGATTGGCTGTCCTTCCGGCGAATAGGAAAAAGAGCAACTAATGTGATTTGTAGCTAGTTCCTGTAGAAGAGCTTTGTCATTAGCTTCTAGTTTTTTCTTCAGGTTGGTGGACTTCGTTGAATTGTTTTTGCTGGCAGACGGGCCACAAGCATAGATGTTTCTCGGCTGTGCATCAGCCGCCGTTGTGAGTAAACAGAGAAACAAGGTCAAAGTTATTTGCTTTTTCATGGTAACACCTCATTTCTATCCTGACATGCCTAACGATCAATCACAAGATGAAAATTACGGTTAAAGCCGAAGAAATGAGGAAAAGACGACCAATTCCCGATTTTTTTCAGGAATTGGTCGCCAGGTCTAGAGCCTTTTTTTATTCGTTCAAACTCAACGGTTCAACGTCAAAATTGATGCCCCGGAGTGTACCAGGGTTCAGCGGTTGCGCAGACGCCAGTCGGCGGGGAAGTGTTTGATCCGGACCTTACATAGTCTGCTATGGATTTCATACATGAGAAATATGAGCCGCCTGAGTTGGATAAAACCTGATCAGTTGAAGGTCTTGCTCCTTTTGCGCCAACAAATTGATATGCAAAAATTTGAGCTTGCGTTTCTGAGAACGCCGTTTGGGAAATGGTGTCACTCCAAGCTCCAGAATCCATGTAAGGCAAAATTTCACTGTTGCTGTTTGTGTTTGCATCGAGGAAAGGATGCAAAACACCACCTGTGCAGATGCTAGTACGTTGTTGATTCGTAGGGTTGTAGAACGTAGCGCCAGCGAATACTGCACAGGCAGAGCGTGGCGTTGAGCTAGCCCTGTCCGTTCCAACAATCTCGTAGTCCAGATTTACCAGATCACGAAGCACATATGACGTAAATGCGGGAGACTTGCTGAAGGTGCCATATACAATGTCCATGGCATGCCCTGTCTCGTGTGCTGCAACTTCAGAAAGTTGGTCGCTATTCCAGGTGACTAAGTTATTCGCTTCATCTGGACCTGTTGCGAACACGTTAGAAACAAGCGAACCGTCAGTGGAGAGAAATTCATAAGTCACTCCACCTATGAAAGCACCTTGGTTGTCAGCAAAGAACGTGTTGTAAGCAGCAGTGTCGGGAAAGTAGTAGAGTTGATACTTCTTGTCCCTCAACAAAATTCTCGCTGCATTGTTGAGAGAATGAACAGTGTTGATCGGCACCTCATCCATCGAATCAGGATTGTTAGGATTCGCGCAATTCCAGTAAGACTTTGGGAAGTTATTATGCGTTTTCCATTTTTGACACTGGATGTCGTTCAACAACATGAATCCATCCTTCCCACCGATAGCCAACATTGTACCGCCATCCAGATCAATCGTTTTATTGATGTCGAAAACACTGCTGTGAGACGCTGTAATGCGTCCACCAGTTCCTGTGCCAAAACCGATACCTTTGATCGTTTGTAAGTTATCGTTGATGACCGTCAACGAACCGCTAAGAACGATTTCTCCTCCATTGCCGTCGCCAGCACGTGCCGACACGTCAACCGAACGTTTTGTATTAGCAGAAAGTCCAGTGCCGACGACGAAAACTTTTCCACCATTTCCGTCTGAGCCACCGCCCCTTGCACTTACTTGATATTGTCCAGCCTCCGTGCCAAGCTTGAGCGCATTTTGCACAGCGTGCAAGAAGATAGCTTCCTCAGGATCGGCATTTCCACTACCTTGTTCGGCTGCATCAGCAGATAGAATTGCTTTGCTGGATGGTGAAATTAGGAAGCGTGTGGCATCAAAAAGGATTTTGCCGCCGTCGCCATCACCAGTGTCGGGCCCATCAGCTCGAATAGTGAATGTTTGGGATTGAATCTCAGCATAGTCTGTGAGAATGGAGACATTGCCTCCTTTTCCTCCGTCTGTCGTTGCTGAAGCGTTCAGCACCGTTCGTCCGGTGTTGACAAAAAGGAGTTGGTCTTTGCCCAGAAAACCGCCGAAGTAGCCCATGGTGATGTTGTGGTTCACTTTGCCTCGAGTTCGAAGCGTTACATCACCGCCAATGAACTTGATTGGATAGGCTGAGACAAAGATTTCCGTGTTGTCTCCATTGGCACTCACGATTACTGGAGCAGTTCCGCTGCCGTTCATGGTCAATTCGGAATTGTATTCACCAATTGGGTGTTTAGATTCAAACGACCAAATGAGGTTGATTACTGAATCAGTGCTAATTGGCCTGAGGTTATCGTATGGCAACAAGTACACCGAAACAACCTGGTCAATTCCATTGCCGTCCGCCAAAATCTTCAGACCGCCACTGCCAGAATAGTTGACAGCTTTGGCAGAAATGGTAACTTGGTGACCGCTTGCGGTAGCGGCATCAGTTTGGCTGGCAGTGATGACAGTACCATCATCAGCTTCGACGGTGTCAGCAAGCAAAACAATATTGCCTGCCATGTTATCGCCAATACCGCTCGCATTGAGATTCCCGTTAAGGGTAATCTTCCCTTTGCGAGCATTAAGGATGATCCAACCCGATTTTGAAGCGGAATTGCGAACAAGAATACTGGTCGAGTTCGAAACCACGATTCCACCGGTTGAGTTATCTGTTCCATTCGTAATTCTTATGCCACCCCTGGTGTTGACCGGACCCATCAGCCCACCAGTGGTGCTTCTGGTGTCAACCTTCCCGTTGATACCGTTGTCACCGCCGGTGCCACCAATAATGAATGGCACATTAGCGCCACTCATATTAGCATCGATTTGAACACTGCCAGTGAGGGGTGTAGTCGGGCCGACGTTGCCAGTCGTGATGATGTCGCCAGTTGCTACATTGCCTGCAGCCTGTAAAAAGACGTTTCCTTGGCTATTCGCTACTTGAAGGGTATTAGATTTAACCCTTCCAATTACGTTGATCAGACCGTTCAACGACTTCATGTAGACCGTCGTACCGGACGTAATATTGCCTGTACCTTGAATGACAATGTCATTCAGCACGTTCATACCGACGTTGCCGCCCTGGGCAGTCAAGTCGCCTGTTACGAATAGGGAACCTGACACATTAAAGGTGATTGCACCAGTCGCAGTAATGGAATGGTCGATAACGCAATCGCCATCCGAAGATACGTCAGCGTCTCCGTTTACATGCGTTGGAACTGGATTGATTGGCCCGTCGCAATTGTATTGGGTTGCATGGGCTGGGCTTACCATGCCGATCATCAGCATGGTCGGAACGATAGCTGGAAGCAGCCATCGCAATAGTTTTAGTTTCATTTTATTCTCCATATTGGAGTTGATTTTCATGCGCTATATTTTTCCAAAAGAGCATGACGGTTTGTTTAGAGAAAGAAAAAGCTGTCAGGAACACCTTTTCAGAGAAAAGACTTCACACAGCTTTGTATTTAAAAAATTCGAGTTTCATTACCATTTTTTGAATTAATGGCAAGATGAGGCTCGCAAAAACGAGGACCAATGCTCCATACAGAGGACGATATCCTTCTATATAAGAGAAGGGACCGCCCAAGGCGAATGCCCAAACCGGAAAGCAAATTATGCTTGCTAGTACATGGAATCGCTTGGAGCAGTCTTCGTTTTGCTGAGCTTCGCCGGGAATGTAAATAACGTAGAGCGGGCACATCGTCCATATCACGCAAAATACAACCCATGACAAAAGCTGGATGTTGACCGGATCTTCTGTGATCATTCCAGTTGCAGCCGCATAACCGGCTATCAAAGGGGCTGGCACAAATTTGAGGATACGGTCAAAATAAACGTCACGTCCAGGCACTTGAGGTGCCGGAGGCGTGTTAGGATCGACAGATAATTTACCGGTTTTATCTTGATTGGATTCTCTCATCGAAGCACAATCAAGCCTGAACAGTTATCTTCATCAGGTCAGAGCGTGAACCCTGAAACCAATTGAGATCGACTGAATCAGTTGGAACACCAGTCACCTTGCCGGTCTCGCTATATTGCCAAAAATCCCACTTGCTCCAAGGTGCAGGAACTCTAGGTTTTGAAACCTGATAATTCGCCACCCAAAGCAAATAGTTTTTCAGAAACGCATCATTACCAAGCACATCGCCAGCAAAGCTAGAGCTGAGGTAAATGATGGGTTTAATACCAAGCGCAGCTTCCACCGCATCAAGCCATTGCCGTACTATGGCAATGCGCTTGTTAAGTGATAAACTGCGCCAAGATTCTGGCACTTCTAAATCAAGTACAGGGGGCAAATCGCCCACCTCAAGCCGACCTTGAACCGCCAGAAAATTTGAGACCTGTTTTTCAACTAAAGATCTGGGACGAAAAAAGTGGTAAGAACCTCTTATAATCCCGTTCTTCTTAGTCTCGCTCCAGTTATATGCAAAGCGACGATCAACAAATGTTGAAGCTTCTGTCGCTTTTAGAAAAGCAAATACAACGCCTGCTGCAGCACATTTGTCCCACTCCACTACAGTTTGATGGTGTGAAACATCTATGCCAAACAAGCGCGAATCTGCTTTGGTTGGTTTTCGCTTTTTCAAAGCAGTATTCTTTCTTTTTGTTGGTTGAAGATTATTGAAAATCGTTCGTTTGACGAACGACATATAGAGAACAAAAGAAGCCAGGTCGATTTAAGTTGGTTAATTTACCTGGCTTACGTTGCTCTCTATCAGGCT
>JACCDG011637060.1_pt1 | contig 10445 bp, 9 predicted proteins | sample 7442471 | NCBI WGS metagenome assembly JACCDG01 (sample SAMN15323444, study PRJNA562643) | freshwater metagenome | isolation source: river surface water | place: USA:Blue River Watershed | collected 2017-08-17 | reverse complement strand
TTATGGATTTAATAACGCAAAAGCGGACGAGATTGGATTGTTAGAGGGCTATTATGGATTTAATAACGCAAAAGCAGATGAGATTGGATTGTTAGAAGGTTGCTGTGGATCAAAATCCCATATAGAAGGTTGCTGTGGATCAAAATCCCATATAGAAGGCTTCGCCGACCGATTTAACGAACCAGTTGGTTATTTCGCCACTGGAGGGGGTACTTTCATGGATGATGTTTCCGCCTGTGGTGGCGCATTGTCATGCGGTGACGATGTGTCCGCCTGTGGTGGCGCATTGTCATGCGGTGACTATGTGACCGATGATGATCCGAAAAGAATATTTGGCGGAAAAGGTGGAGATAATGAATTCACCGCTGGTTGTGGTTGCGCGTTGGGTGTAACTGGAATGAAAACGCCTTATGTAGCCAATAATGCTTCTGTTCTTGATTATAAAGCATTTGGCGCTGAGCCAAATGTAATGAACAACTCCGTCGGGAAAGGGAGGGCTTATTTGTCTATGACGGATTATATGCCCGAAGGTACTAATATGTTCTTTGAAGGAGATATGTATGTGCCTCCGTATTCGTATTATTCGCCGCCACTATTTTAACGGATTGACAAGCGTAGCGTTGTCAATCCGGCTGCGCGCTAGCTCACCGAAGGTGAGCGTCGCTGCTCGCCCCATACTGATTTTTGCACGAAGCGGTCGAGCGAGCGCTCTTACCGAAGGTAAGGCGCGACGGAGACTATCAAAAATGCTACGCATTTTTGATCTAAACATAAGGCGAGCCAAGTCAGAAATCATGCCAAACGAAGAATTAATGTTATTTTTGTCTCTCTGCTTGTTCTTTTCATTATTTGCAGATGTGTTAGCAATATATGTGCCTTTTATTACTATTGCATTCGGGTTGGTATTCGGAGCTAACATTATAGTAGGCAAGTAAAATTGAATAATTCCCCAACAAATAAAATGTCCCCAGAATATTTCTACGTGGGAGAATCTCATGAAATCAAGCGTGATACATTTGAGAAGTTTATAGTGAGAGTTTATAAAGCTCAAAATACAGACGATTACAAGTTAGTATTCATCAAAGATACTGATCAAAAAATACTTGATACAGTGTATTTAGATGGTGAATCGTACGAAATATATGCGAGATCGAAATTATGAATCGGCCCCTTAGTCACAGCTAGCGGGCCTGTAAGCTTTAAGGCGGCAAGCGTAGCTTGACTACGACGGAGCTCCGCTCCACAAGCGAAAAACAATTGAATGGTGGAACATCGCGCACTCTTGGCGATATAGAAATTATGTCCAAAGAGAGATATGACTCCATCATATCGTTAATGTGATATTTTTTTCGCCCACAACATATAAGATGTCTGATGCTCTTAACACTCATTTTTATGATTCTAGATGGCGAGAATCGCTCGAGGAAACGAATGCAAAATATGAAAAGTTTATATCAGATCACGAATCAAAACAGCAATTTAATTTCTCCGAACTGTGTGGAAAATCATCTCATGAAGAAGCTGTTAAACAACAAGCAAACAATTGGAGGAATGTAATATTGCAATCAAATGAAATTGACCCTGCAAATAATGTGTCTCCGGCCGACATTTTAAGAAAGATAGAACGTGTATTCGATGCTGGACCTGATGTTTATTTGGGGGATTTTTATATAGAACAATTAGCCGATATTTCTAATGGATCATGCATACAAGGTCAGACAACTAGATTGTTCCAAATTTACACTGCAATGTTTGGGGCGGAATAACCCATTAAATATAAAGTTGAATCCGATAACATATACCAAACCAGCATCGCGAAGCCTGCGAGTAAGGATCTCTGCGGAGCAACGCGTAGCAGAGTCCGACTGAGCTGATCACGAAGTGATCAATATGAACGCAATCTTATCGCAAAATGGCATCGTTGTATCAAAGAAAGACATAGAGGATGTTTTTAAGAATGATATGCAAAAGTTTCTTAACAAGCTCACTATTAAGACGAAAGTAAAAGTTGGGCCGATGAAGATAGCTCGTTTGTATAAATACGAATGGGTTGAGGGTGCTGTTATAAGAAACGGCAAAGAAATCCAATTAAAACATCAAGTATTACATATCCCGCGCGGTTATCTTGGAAACATGTTATCGGCCGGGATAATTAAAAACATTGATATTTTATTGCCCCCAGGCAAGCCACTAAACGGCAATGAATTCGCCGCTGAGTTAGAAAACAATCAAAATGTAATAGTACAAAATCTCATGCAGAATGTATTTAACGAAGATAAGATAAAAGCCGGCCAAGCTATGTGTACATTGAATTTAGGGGCAGGAAGGGGCAAAACATTCATAGCCGCTAATCTCGTTTCAAGAATAGCGCGGGCGGCTTTATACTTTATTCCTAACTCTTCCATTTTAATTCAGACGTTGGAAGCAATGAAGATTTGTTTTCCAAAGGCGAATGTGCAGTTTTACAGTGATATTAAGGATTTAGCCACTAAGTCCGCCAACAAGATAGTTAAAGCCGCTACTAAGGAAACCCCGCCGAGAACCATAAACATACATGATGAGACTCATAAACAATTAATGCTCTTAATTGCCGATGTTGATGTTTGCATTATTATTATAAATTCCGCCATGTTGATTAGTGATGAGGATTTCTTTGCTCATTTCGGCCTAATGATATTCGATGAGGTTCATGAATATTGTGGAAAAAAGAGATCTGAAGTGTTCTGGAAATGCCAGGCCCCATGCATGCTCGGAATGTCTGCCACCACCGACGAACATATGTACAATTGGGACAAGATTTATTACATGCATGTTGGGGAAGTTATTCATGCAAACAAAATGCTTGGATATGATCCTACTGAAGTGAAATTCATCGGAAGTGTTAAAATTATAAAGTATCACGGTCCTCCTGGATTTACGGAGAACAAAATTAGTGAAGCAACTGGATATCTATTCACTCCAGAAATGCATTTGCAAGCTATGAATGATACTTGCCGTAATATGCTTGTTATTTGTGAAATATTGTTATTATATCTGGACAATACATGTGAGAGGAATATATTCGTGTTCTTCGAACGCCGTGAACATGTTCAATTAATAGTAACTATGATGAATAATGCAGATGTAATGCGGCTTGCTTGTGAAATATTGTCATTGCCTCCATATTCGATTACAGGGAATATAAACTTGCCTGCAGGACTTGCATATGCTCCCGAATTAAGTGATGAGGCTACTATTTCTATGATGCGAGGGGGGTCCAAGCAAGAAGATATTAACAAAGCAATGCAATCGAGAATTATAGTGACTACATACGGGTATTCCAAAACGGGTGTTTCCATCGTTAAAATGAATTCGTTAATCATCGGCACATCTCGTAAAAGCAAATTTAAGCAAACACTGGCTCGTGCTATGAGGTTGCGTAGTGATTACTCTATAGAGCGCAAATTCATTGATATAGTTGATTGGGATACAGCCATTAAATCACAGCATTATGAACGACGCAAGGCATATGTGTTTTATGAGCTTACAATGAATTCTGTGGACATTAGTTGGGAATTGTTCAAAAAAATATTGGACGTGAAATCGTTAGAATGATTATCTGATTGCTTCGCAATCGTCTCCGTCGTGGTCAAGCGCAGCTTGACCGATCCTACGGATCGCTTTGCGATCGTGGTCCCTTCGGTACCACCACTTACTCGCCACGTACTAGTTTTTCATACAGCGGGCGTAATATACAACTAAGCGCTTCGCTGATTAGCCTTTGCCATGCAAAAACTAAACGTAAGGGCTGATACCCTTAAATTCTGTTAAAATGATTTTTTGAGCTTGTTTAAGGGTATCAGCCCTTACGTTTAGTTTTTGCATGGCAAAGGCTAATCAGCGAAGCGCTTAGTTGTATATTAGTCGGATCATATAAAATTCCAGTACGTGGCGAGTAAGTGCGTTCACCTTCGGTGAACCACTACGGAGCCAGTTGCGAAGCAACGCAAAATTGATTCTTTATTTCATAGAGATAATGGTGATTGCCTCCACTATACCCTACCAAGTAGTGTTTGTATACATCAGACAAGTTAGTATTATTTCTACTTACTACACTATAGTTTTTGCCGACGCAAATAATCAAACTGTGTTCACTTATGGGGCATTTCCGATTGAGGAGGCAGAACTTTTATGTGATCAGTTTTCGGCGATGTTGTAGTGGATGAAAAAATATTTTTTGTTCATCGCACCTGCAGTAGACACGCTAGCCTCGCCACGCATAAATTTATCGCGGAAAGTCATAGTACACCGGGCGAGGATAGCGTGTCTGAGGCTTCGCCTCAGACCGCGCCGCAGCCTTTTGCGCAGCTGGGCTTTGCCCCGCAAGCAAAATAATTGAATTCTGCATACAAATGTTCAATATCACACAAACGCAATGTTCAAGAAGTTGGTAAATACTGCACGAGGGGGGATTCTATCTGCCCTACGGTCGGCCGAAAAGAATATTGCAGACGATTCTAATTTTACCTCATCAAATGCGTTTAATATTGCGCGATATTACATTCCATTTATGCCCACGCCAACGAAAACATTCAATGTGAAAGAATATGAAAAACGAGTGATTATGCATGTAAATTCATCAAACTACACAGATGATGAGAAGAAAAGCATTATTCGAGAAATATCTCAATTAACACACTCATTACCAATGTCTGGATCTGTTAAATTGTATAGATTTATGGACGATTTGAGCGGCACAAACGATACAGACACTCATTTGTTTGCTGGTATGATATCCAGAGCCGTTGTACTCACCGCAGTAACCACACTAAGCACATCAGAACCGGGATTCTTCGTAATGCCCATCGGATTTATCGGGTTTATATATTTCTTCGGAAAACTAGATGGTTTAACTGACAACAGTAATGACAGATTGGTGAGAAAACATACGTCTACTGTGAATGATATTCTTAGCAGAAATACTGTACAAAACAGTACTATCAGATTAGAGAAAGAATTTGGTTTAATTAGAACCAGACAAGCATCTTTGGAAGCGAGCACCGAAAATTGGGATAGGCTTCGTTATTGGGAAAAACAAACTGATGAAGATGCTGTAGTAATTTACCCGAAGAACACTTATGATGACGGTAAATAATCTAACATTAATTAAAATATATTTTTTCTCATCGATGATGAATTATAATTTCTCTACCGGGAGCATTCCAATTTCCCCATGAACAAATAGTTGATAATGGTGGACGGTTGCTACACTTTTATTGTTAACTAAATTCTCAAACATGACAAATTCGGCCGATTGCGGCAATAGCGATTTCACATATTCCCGAGCAAATTGGTCTCGTTTAGCATCACTGGCTGATGATAGTTCATATATGAGAGGATTTATCCAAACAACCAAATGGTGTATGTCAGCCGCAACATTATACGGAAAATCATTCTTGGTTACTATTATTTGTTGTTCATGATGGTTTTTAATGATTCTATCCATAACATCTTGCCCAATGGTGATCCCTTTCTTTTTAAGGGCTCCTAAATATCCGCCATATCGTTTTTGAACACTTGTGGATCTTGGCAATGCTTTGTCTTCGGGAGGGTTATCATCATATTTTGTAAGATCTTCCCACGACAATTCCGACATTTATAAACATATTTGAAAGTTATATCAAATTTGAATTTGTGAAGTTATGATTATTATACACCCCACTCAAATGTCTAAATTTCGTTTATCCATCATAGCATGCGTTGACATGGCCGGTGGTATCGGCAGAGAAGGACAAATGCCATGGAAATGTCCTGCTGATATGAAATGGTTTTCATCTAAAACCCGTTCCCAACAAAATTCTACTTCGATAGTTATTATGGGGAGGAAAACATTCCAATCTATAGGGAAACGATTACCTGATCGAGTTAACATTGTGGTAAGCAGCAAAGATGATATTACAGGACACGATGTTATATTTGTAAAAAGCTTTGATGCAGCTGTTAATACTGCAATCAGAATGACCAACGATGTAATAGACACTGATAAACCGGTCGGTAATACATTTGTCATAGGAGGTAGTTCTTTGTATGAAGCCGCTATGAAATCCCCGTATCTTCACAAAATATTGATAGGATTTATATCATTTAGGGGTGCACCATCGGGGAACCAGCGAAGCGATGCACCTCAACCAGATTTTAACTGTGATGTTTTCATGTTCGGCGATGTTGAAAACACTCAGAGAATACTCCAATCATTCTTCATCGAATATCAGCAAACGTACGAACACCATCAAGAAGCAGAAATTTCTTATGTAAATGCAGAAGGTATTCAAATCAATACTGTTTGCATCCTTACCCATCATGAATTCATGAGGCAAAACAATACGGCTGAGATGAAATATCTGTCACTGTTATCAAAAATTATGAGGGCTGGAAATTTACAGCCGAACAGAACTGGAATTTCTACGTTAAGTTTGTTCTCGAAAAAGCTAAAATTCCCCCTCAAAATTGATGGTGTTGCCGGAAAGAAATTACTGCCTCTGATAACAACCAAACGTGTTCCGTATATTACTGTATGTAACGAACTCATATGGTTCATCAGAGGCGAAGCTAATACTAAATTCTTGAAGGAGAAGGGTGTGAGAATTTGGGAAGGGAATACATCACGCTCATACTTAGATTCTAAAGGCTTAACTGATTATGAAGAAGGCCAAACTGGACCCATTTATGGAGTTCAATGGCGACATTGGAGAACAATTAACGGTGAGATTGATCAGTTGGTCGATTTGATTCATAATATCATGGTTGATCCTTATTCGCGCCGACACGTACTAACAGCATGGAATGTGGCTGATATAGACAAGATGTGTTTGCCGCCATGTCATATGACTTCTGTGTGGAAAGTGGATGCCGAAGAAGGAAGACCCAAATACTTGTCATGCCATATCCTTATGAGATCTGCTGATATGTTCCTGGGAGTACCATTTAATATCGCAAGTTACGCTACTTTAACCCATTTAATAGCTGAGATTTGTGGTTTAACAGCCAAAACACTTGCCGTTGACATGATAGATTGTCATATTTATGAAAATCATCTGAATCAGTGCAAAGAACAAATTAGCAGAGATGCTATATGCTTTCCAAGTTTAGATTTCTCAGAGAACATAATTACTGTTCTCAACGAATTCAACAATACTGATACAATTCCTACTAAAAACCCATCTGAGAACAAATCTCGCATTAAATGGCTGCTTAACGTGATTGGTAATAAAATAAACGGAAGGGATTTCATTCCGAAGGATTATGTATCATGGAACGCTATACAAGCTCCCATGGCTGTTTGAAGCAATCATTGGCGAAAATAATTTTTTAGCCGCAATTAACATTTATCATTAACAATATAAATGATAGGTAAACTCATTTCCTGGTTTATTATTATTGCGATTGTTGTCATCGTACTTACTGAATTATCTAAAATATATGGTCCATTCGGATTCGATTCTAGCTATTCCATTAACTGGAGGCCCTCAGAAGGATATTATTCTCCCAGCTTACTTGCGGGAACGTACGGGGCGGCACAGCAAGAGAACACGCAAATCTACTTCAAAGTTTGATTTCCATCACTCGGCAGCTGTGCGCCCTCGTGATCAGGCAGCGCTCTAGTGATCACTTCGTGATCAGCTCCGTCGGCATGTACCGAAGGTACATGCCTTACTCGCCCGCTCCGCGGCGTCGATGCTCGCCACTGGTTCTGCTAACATAATGGTTTGATTTTTTAACTAAACATAGGGGCGGATACTCATATATGGACTTAAAAGTATAATTTGTCTTGATTTGATGGAAGTCGGCCCATTGTTAATAGAAAACATAAAAACCATATTATCACTCATATTTCCGTATAATAATCACGCGTATAACAATATAATAAAACATTTATCGAAAAAACCTGATGAGTTTGCGAAATTATGGCTCGTAATAAGATGCGTGAAGAAGGAGTTTAATTCATTAGTATGGCCTGATTTGCAATTGAATTTATCGTCGATAAAAGCATGCCGCGTTCTTTACCAGGATCCGGGAAAGACGCATAAAATATATTTTTCGCGGATTGTTGGAAAGAAGAGGATTTTGTTCGTCTGCAGTTTGTGCGGAACTGCAGTTGCGTCCGAAAATAGAGACTCTCATATCAAGAAATGTAATCCGAAATCAGACTGTAAAAAATGTAATATGTTATGCCATCCATCTGATGAGCAAGGTAAATTTTGCCCACTGAAAGAATGCCACTGTAAATTTTGTGGACTGACTTTCAGAGCAATTGATCTGAGAATTTATCATTCGAAACATTGCGGAAACATAATAGATCAACAATGTAAATTTTGCCAAAAAACATTTCCGAGAAACAGCATAAATTCTCATCTATGGAGTTGCATAGAGAGTTACACATTTTGCACGGATTGTGGAGGGAAAATTCACATTTACGACGAGAAAAAAATGCAACAACATAAAATAAGATGCAAAAATCCTGATGTAAATCATTCATTATAATTTATTATTTATTGTGATTAAAATCACAAATAATGGATCTCTTCCTGTAATTCTATTATTTTTTTGCGCATGTAATTTATTTGCATTTCATTTATTTGTTTGTCATATTCCTGTCGTTTTATGACAATATTTTGTTGTTCAATAATTTCCTTGTAACGCGCGATCTGCAATTCATATTTGACAGTAATATTAAACAATTCTTGATTTCCGTTCATATCGTTTTCCATAGAACCGTATTGATTCGCTTCATAGCGAGCATCATTGATGTAATAAATTTCCGCTAAAGGACTTATACTATTGTTTGGGGCATGAGTACGATCTATCTGCATGGTTTGCAATAAGATAAGTCTTATATGTTATATGATTTTCTTTTATCAATTCAATTACAATACCGCGGCCAAGCAATCTTTCTTGAGGTCATCCAATTGATGAGGTTTAAAATGCTCTTTGTAAGTGTCTATATGTGCAGATATCTTCTTCTTCATTCGTTCCCGCAATTTCTCAGCAGCGTCTTCATCAACTTCTATATTCGGATCTTTGTATGATTGTCCTGCTTTCCGTATTTCCTCATCGGGATCATCATCTGCAGCATTTTCCGCTTCATTGTCAATTATTTTTGCAACCTCACCAAGAATCTGGTTTTTGTATTCTTCTTGTCTTTGAGCCACGCCAATATTAGGGTTGAAGTCCTGCAAAACTAGTGATTCTAAATATCTACTGGCACGGCCCCCAGCACAAACAGCACCAACACCATTCTCGTTCATACAATCGGCGAGGGCTTTAATCACGCAATCTTTCATGTTATCACTGTTGCCTTCATTGGCTTGTAAATTAGTGCGATCCCATACATATTTCAGTATATTGTTTTCTGTTTCTCCATATTGTGATATGTACGCACCTAATTTAGCAATTTTGAGCGCTTCTCTTGCTTTATTCGCGGTTTGAATAGAAATACTACCAGATTCCACATTTTTGGATATATGTGAATCTATCTGAGTTAAAACTATAGAGGCTTGCACAGAACTCGAAGTCTTACGTAATTCTCGAAGTGTAGATTTTAAATCTTCATTAACGGAACTATCATGCACATTCTGTGGATCTGATGAGTGTTTGACTGTGGATGCCAAGTATGTCCGCGCAAAATCTTCTTTATTGTTTGTGTTTGCCGCAGCATTCCCAACACGCGCATCTCGCAACTCTTCGCCTGTTTCATTGGCGCCAGCTATTATCATCCTAAACGGAGGTATTACAGGAGCCCAGAAATCATCTCCTGCATTAATTTCTCCAAGAACAAAATCAAGTCCGCCGATCGCAAAGTTAGCCATGTTTGCTACCATTATTTCGGGGGCGATGTCATTAATACCTTCGTTTAAATGAACTTCAGGATCTAATCTAGCACGTATTTGTATTAAATCCAACGCATTTACATACCTATCTATTACATTTGTAAGTAATTCTTGATTTCCACGGGCATTATCAATATTGCCCTCTAGTATGTTAAGTTCCTCAATTCGCCCTGCATTGTAATTATCTTCGGCTGTTGGTGTTTCTATCTTATTTATGTCAGATAAAGCTTCTAATGCATTTTTATCGGCATTCCCACCAGACTTTTGTTGCTTAGCTTTGTAAGAATTTCTACGTTTGTCATCGCGTTTATAGAAGAACGCGAAATATATAACAGCTATCGCAACTAGGATAAGGAATCCAATGAACAACACGTCTCCGGGCTCTATCATAGCTAAATATATTAAGATGTGTTTGCTTTGGATGAGAAAAAATATGTGTGACATGAATTGGCAAGCGTAAGTCGAGTAAGGTTTTTGCGTAGCGAAGCGTAACAAAAGCCGACGGAGACGATTGACGAGCACAAGTCGAGTAAGGTTTTTGCGTAGCAAAAGCCGACGAAGACGATTGACGAGCACAAC